>ERZ857840.2683-NODE-2683-length-16412-cov-10.496790_pt1 | contig 16412 bp, 11 predicted proteins | sample MGYA00519760_ERZ857840 | MGnify/ENA primary metagenome ERZ857840 (study PRJEB31778, sample SAMEA3449371) | human gut metagenome | biome: human gut; feature: human-associated habitat; material: faeces | place: United Kingdom | collected 2010/2012 ... | reverse complement strand
CCGGCGCGGAGCGCCCCGTGCGTGCCGAGTTCTGGGGCGATGAGATCGACTCCATGGGCTTTTTCGACACCGACACGCAGCGCCGCGCGGAGAATATCGAATCCTTCCGCGTGCTGCCCGCGTGCGAATCGCTCGTTGATCCCAGCCGCGCCGGGAGCATCGCCAAGGCGCTTCTGAGCCGCGCCGCGCGCGCCGAGCGGCGCGAGCAGACGGAGCTTGCGCGCCGTCTCCGCCGGGACGCGGAGCTTATTTCCACCGGCGCGCCCCTGTCCTGGAGCGACCGGTATCTCCCGGAATTATACAGTGAGTATTCAACGGCGCTCGATTTCATCGCGCCGGACGCCATCGTTTATATTGACGCGCCGAACCGCTGCGCGGAAAAAGCGAAGGATATTTCCGATTCTCTCGCGGACGATCTGAAGATCCTGCGCGAAGGCGCGTTCCCGGTCGCGGAAACCGGCGATTATCTCCTGCCGTGGAAGGACGCGTGCGAAAAAATCGCGGACTTCGCGGTCGTGATGGCGGACGCCTTCAGCGCGGGGCGCTATCCCCTCTCCCCCCGGTCGGTGCTCGACACGAACGTCCGCCAGCTTCCGAGCTACGGCGGCAGCGCGGAAACGGCGCTTGCCGACGTGCAGCGGTATCTTGAAAACGATTTCCGCGTTGTGGTGTTCGCCTCGGACGACCGCCGGGCGGATGTGCTCGCAGCGATGCTCGAGCGAAACGGCATACCGCCGCTGCGCGGCTTCCCGAACGGCGCTCTGCCGCCGGAGGGACGGGCCACCGTTGCGGTGGGCGCGCTTTCCGCGGGTCTTGAAGCGCCGGAGGCGCACCTTGCCGTGCTGACCGATACGCAGATCGCCGCGGGCGCGCTGCGAAGCCGCAAGCGCCGCCGCGCCATGGCAGACCGCGAGAAGCTCGGCTCCTGCGCCGATCTCTCGGTCGGCGATCTTGTGGTGCACGAGCACCACGGCATCGGCCGCTTTGCCGGTATCTTCAAGCTGCCGGTGGACGGCATCGAAAAGGACTACATTAAAATATGTTACGCCGGGTCGGACAGCCTGTACGTTCCGGCGACACAGCTCGACCTTGTGTCGAAATACATCGGCGGCGGTGAGGACCGCCCCGTGAAGCTCTCGCGCATGGGCGGCGCGGAGTGGAAAAAGACGACGAGCCGCGCCAAGGCCGCGGCAAAAGAGCTCGCCGCCGAGCTCACGAAGCTCTATGCCGCGCGCGCCCGCACGCCGGGCTACGCCTTCGCGCCGGACAGCCCGTGGATGACGGAGTTTGAAGAGGCGTTCGGCTACGCCGAAACGGACGATCAGCTCCGGTGCATTCAGGAGATCAAGGACGATATGGAAAAGCCGGTTCCGATGGACCGCCTGCTCTGCGGCGACGTCGGCTACGGCAAAACGGAGGTCGCGCTCCGCGCGGCGATGAAGTGCATTTTAGACGGCAAGCAGTGCGCGATCCTTGTGCCGACCACGGTGCTTGCCCGCCAGCATTACCAGACCGCGATGCGCCGCTTTTTCGGCTACCCGGTGGAGATCGCGCTCCTGTCGCGCTACAGCACGCCCGGCCAGAAAAAGGACATTCTCAAAAAGACGCTCGCGGGCAGCGTCGATCTTCTCATCGGCACGCACAGCCTGCTGCAGAAGAGCGTTGTCTTCAAGGATCTCGGCCTTCTCATCGTGGACGAGGAGCAGCGCTTCGGCGTGTCGCACAAGGAAAAGCTCAAGGAAATGTCGAAGGGCGTCGATGTGCTGACGCTCTCGGCAACGCCCATCCCGCGCACGCTCAACATGGCGCTTTCGGGTCTGCGCAGCATGTCCACCATTGAGGAGCCGCCGCGCGACCGCCAACCCGTGCAGACGTTCGTGATGGAGCAGGACGAAAAGGCCGTGTGCGACGCCATCCGGCGCGAGCTTCTCCGCGGCGGGCAGGTATACTATCTCCACAACCGCGTGGAGAACATCGAGCATGTGGCGCTGCGGCTGCAAAAGCAGCTCGGCGGCGGTGTTTCCGTCGGCGTGGCGCACGGCAAAATGGACGAGGAACAGCTCTCCCGCGTCATGGACGACATGGTAGAGGGGAAAATTCAGGTGCTCGTCTGCACGACGATCATCGAGACCGGCATCGATATCCCGAACGTCAACACCCTCATCGTGGAGGACGCCGACAAGCTCGGCCTTGCCCAGCTCCATCAGCTGCGCGGGCGCGTCGGACGCAGCGCGCGGCGCGCGAGTGCGTATCTGCTCTACCGCCCGGAGAAGGCGCTCACGGAGATCGCCGAGAAGCGCCTGACCGCCATCCGCGAGTTTGCCGAGTTCAACGCCGGGTTCCAGATCGCCATGCGTGACCTGGAAATTCGCGGCGCGGGCAACCTCCTCGGCGCGGAGCAGTCGGGCCACATGATGGACGTCGGCTACGATATGTACTTAAAGCTGCTCGAGGAGGCCGTGCTCGAGGAAAAGGGCGAGAAGCCGCCCGTGCGCACCGAGTGCGCCGCCGACCTCTCCGTTACGGCGAACATCCCGGAAAAGTATGTCCCGAGCGCCGAGCAGCGCATGGACCTTTACCGCCGCATCGCCCTCATCCGCACCGAGGCGGACGCCGACGATCTCACCGACGAGCTCATCGACCGCTTCGGCGACCCGCCGGGCGCGGTGAACGCGCTCATCCACGTGGCGCTGCTGCGCGGCGAGGCCGGGCGCGCCGGTATCTCGGACATCTCCCAGAAGGGAAACATGCTCTATTTCAAGGTAGAGAATTTCGACATGGAAACGCTTTCCGCGCTCTATGCGCAGAAGGAGTTCAAAAACCGCGTCAAGCTCGAAGCCGGACGCGAGCCGCGGCTGGGGCTCAAGCTCCGGCCCGGCGCGAAACCCATTCCGGAAGCGCGCGCCCTTGTGGAAGCGTGGAACAAACTGCAAAAACCGGCGGCGGAGCCCGCCGCGGAAAAGGAGTAAAAAAACTATGAAAGCAAAGAAACTGCTCGCGCTGCTTATGAGTCTTGTGCTGCTGCTCGGCGCGCTCGCCGTTCCGGCGCTCGCCGCCGACGACGGCACGACCGGCGACAGCGCCGCGGCCGGCTCGGCCGACGCCGCATCCGAAGCTGCATCCGACGCCGCATCCGAAGCCGCATCTGACGCTGCATCCGACGCTGCCGCGGCAGCGCAGGAAGCGTATACGAAGATCATGGAACAGCTCGACGCGGCCAGCAAAAAGTACGACGGCGACACCGTCGTCGCCACGGTGAACGGCACGGAAGTCACATGGAAGCTCTGCTACTATCTCATCGGCAGCATGACGAGCCAGTTCATCCGCTACACCATGGCGATCCCCGACTTCACCACCGACACGGGCGACGGCACGACGCTGCAGGACGCGATGCGCGAAGCGCTTGAGGCGCGCATGAAGTATTACACCGTTCCGGCGGCCGAGGCGGACAAGCGCGGTCTCGCGGAGACGGTGGACGCCGAGGTCGAAACGCAGTGGAACAGCATCGTGGAGCAGTACGGCGGCGTGGACGCGCTGATGGAGGCCATGGAGAGCGCGTATCTCGACGAGCCGACCTACCGCCTGCTCCTCCGGAGCAACGCCGCGTTCAATGCCATCATGGAGGACACCTACGGCGCGAACGGCGAGAAGCTCTCCGAGGCGGACGTCCTCGCGTGGGCGAACGACAACAACTATGTCCGCTGCAAGCATATTCTCTTCCTCACGAAGAACGACGACGGCACCGACATGACGGACGAAGAGAAAGCCGAAGTCCGCAAGGAGGCCGAGACGACGCTCGAGGAGCTGCGCGCGCTCGAATCCGACCGCGAGACGATGATGGCGCGGTTCGACGAGTTGATGGCGGAAGCCGACGACCCCGGCATGACAAACTTCCCGGACGGCTACATTTTCACCGACGATCAGATGGTGCAGGAGTTTGAGGACGGCGCCCGCGCTCTCGCGGACTATGAGATCTCCGACATCGTGGAGTCGAGCTACGGCTACCACATCATCCTCCGTCTCCCGCTCGATCCCGACGGCAAGACCCTCTCGCAGGATTCCGGCACGGGCGATTATATGACGCTGCGCGCCGACGCCGCCAACGAGCTTTTCAACAACATGCTCATCGACTGGATCAACAACGCGGAGGTCGAGTGGAAGGGCGATTTCGGCACGATGGATTATAACGAGCTGTTCACCGTTCCGGAGGAACCGGCGGCGAAGTCGGCGAACGTCTGGATGTACGTTGCCATCGCGGCGCTCGTCGTGATCGTGGCGCTGGCGGCGGTGCTGCTCGGCAGAAAGAAGCCCGCCGAGACCGAAGAGACGGAAACTTCCGAGACAGCGGAAGTGACGACGGACGAGACCGAAAAGACCGAAACGGAAGACGTTCCGGAGACTGAGACGGAAAAGGCCGCGACGGAGACGGAAGCGCCCGCCGAAGCGGAAGGCGAAACGAAAACGGAAGAGGACGAATGATCCTCTTCCAATAAGTCCATGCTCCGAAATTCTCGCCGACGGCGAAAACCGCGTGCGGAACGTTGAGACATACTGATACAAAACCCCTCCGTCAAAGGACTTGCTTTTGACGGAGGGGTTTTTGCGGGTCAGGGAGTTTTGTTTTCGTGCTCTGCGAGATGCCGTTTGAGGGCCTGGAACGTCTCGTCGCTGATGTAGTGCTCCACGCGGCAGGCGTCCTCAGCGGCGGTCTCCGCGTTCACGCCGAGCAGGGTGAATATCTTCGTGAGACACCTGTGCCGCTCAAAGATGTACTGCGCGCGCTCGCGGCCCTTGTCCGTGAGCGTGATCGCGCCAAACTTGTCCACCGTGATGTATTCCTGCTTCTTCAAAATGCCGATCGCCCGGCTGACCGAGGGCTTTGAGTAGCCGATGTATTCGCTCACGTCGATCGAACGCACGACCGGCAGCGACTGGCTCAGCCGATATATGGTTTCGAGGTACATTTCCCCGGATTCCTGCATGACCATGAGAAAAAAACTCCGTTTCCTTGGATGATTATCTATTACCATATCATATTCATTTCCGAAAAACAAGCGAATTTCCAACGGCGTGCCGTGTCGGAGCCTGTCCTTTTGTGCCGAATATACAAAGATGAAAAAAAGCGGCGTTCCCCCTTGACAAGTTAGCGCGGGGTAACTATTATATAAGGCGGTTAGTGAGAGCTAACCGATTATTTTTGCGCATATGTTAGCTTGGACTAACATCCGGAAGGAGGATGCGGCATGATGCCGTTGGTACTGGCGAATGTCGGCGAACCGCAGATCGTAAAGCGCATCGGCGGAAACCCGGAGACGAAGCGTCATCTTGAGGATCTTGGCTTCACCGTCGGCGGCGAGGTCTGCATCGTGACCACGCTGGGCGGAAACGTGATCGTGAAGGTCAAGGAGTCCCGTGTCGCTGTCAGCGATGAGCTGGCGCGCAAGATCATGGTTTGATCATGCGTTGACGGACAAGGACACACGCCCTTGCGAGTCAACGCTTAGGAAAGAAAAAGAAAATATAAAATAAGGAGGCAATGGCATGAAAACTCTGCGCGAAGTGCCGGTCGGCTCGACGGTCAAGGTCGTGAAGCTCCATGGCGAAGGCGCGGTGAAGCGCCGCATCATGGACATGGGCATCACGAGAGGCACCCAGGTCTACGTCCGCAAGGTAGCGCCCCTCGGCGACCCCATCGAAGTCACCGTCCGCAACTACGAGCTTTCGATCCGCAAGGCGGACGCCGAGATGATCGAGATCGAATAAAAACTTTTCGGGGAGAGCCCCTAATTTTTTCGAGCAGCGGTTAGCGAAGGCGAACCGCGGAAAAGCTTTTGAGAGCAGAAAGGAAGCGTGAAAATGGATTTGCGCATCGCCCTTGCGGGCAACCCGAACAGCGGCAAAACCACCCTGTTCAACGCTCTGACCGGCTCCAACCAGTTCGTCGGCAACTGGCCGGGCGTCACGGTCGAGAAGAAGGAAGGCAAGCTCAAAGGTCATGACGGTGTCATCATCACCGACCTTCCGGGCATTTATTCTCTGTCCCCCTACACGCTGGAGGAAGTCGTAGCGAGAAATTACCTCATCGGCACGCGCCCCGATGCCATTTTGAACATCATCGACGGCACGAACCTTGAGCGTAACCTTTATCTCACCACGCAGCTCACCGAGCTTGGCATCCCCGTGGTGCTGGCGGTGAACATGATGGACGTCGTCCGCAAGAACGGCGACAAGATCGACGTTGCGGAGCTGTCCCGTCAGCTCGGCTGCCCGGTCGTGGAGGTCTCCGCGCTGAAGGGCGACGGCGTCAAGGAAGCTGCCGAGACCGCTATCAAAGCCGCGAAGGGCGGCAAGACCATCCCGATGCACAAGTTCTCCGGCCCGGTCGAGCACGCCATTGCCCACATCGAAGAGGCTGCGGTGCACACCCTGCCCGAAGAGCAGCAGCGCTGGTACGCCGTCAAGGTGTTCGAGCGCGACGATAAGGTGCTTGAGTCCCTGAATATCCCGGCGGATGTCAAGGCCCACATCGAGCAGGACATCGAGGCCGCCGAGAAGGAGCTCGACGACGACGCCGAGAGCATCATCACCAACGAGCGCTACGTTTACATCGCCGAGGTCATCAAGGCCTGCTACAAGAAGAAAAACGCCGGCGCTCTCACCTCCTCCGACAAGATCGATAAGATCGTCACGAACCGCTGGCTGGGTCTGCCCATCTTCGCGGCCGTCATGTTCCTCGTTTACTGGATCGCCATGGTCGCCGTCGGCGCGCCCGCGACCGACTGGGCCAACGACGGTCTGTTCGGCGACGGCTGGCATCTGTTCGGCATCGGCTCCGCGGCGTACAACAAAGTCGCAGAGCAGTACGGCGACGCCTCCGCCATCGTGGACGGCTACGACGCTTACGTTGAAGAAAACGGCGCCGCCCCCGAAGGCAAATTTACTTACGAAGTTGAAGACGAAGAGACCCTCGAGATCACCGAAGAGACTGCGACGCTCAAGGATTACGAAAAGGCGCTCGCCACGCTCGACGAGATCGGCGACGAGCCCGATCCGGCGGACTACGGTGTCTGGGTCCCCGGCATCCCCGTGCTGATCGGCAACGCTCTCGAGGCGGCCGGCGCGGCGGAATGGCTCAGCGGCCTGATCCTTGACGGCATCGTCGCCGGTGTCGGCGCGGTGCTCGGCTTTGTGCCGCAGATGCTCGTCCTCTTCCTGCTCCTCGCGTTCCTCGAAGCCTGCGGCTACATGGCCCGTATCGCGTTCGTTCTCGACCGTGTGTTCCGCAAGTTCGGCCTTTCCGGTAAGTCCTTCATCCCGATGCTCATCGGCGTCGGCTGCGGCGTGCCGGGCGTCATGGCATCGCGTACCATTGAAAATGAGCGCGACCGCCGTATGACGATCATGACCACCACGTTCATCCCCTGCGGCGCGAAGGTCCCGTTCATCGCCATGATCGCCGGCGCGATCTTCGGCGGCAGTCCCTGGGTCTCCACCTCTGCTTACTTCATCGGCATGGCCGCCATCGTCATTTCCGGCATCATGCTCAAGAAGACCAAAATGTTCGCCGGCGACCCCGCTCCGTTCGTTATGGAGCTGCCCGCCTACCACTGGCCGACGCTCGGCAACGTTCTCCGCAGCATGTGGGAGCGCGGCTGGAGCTTCATCAAGAAGGCCGGCACGATCATTCTTCTCTCCACCATCTTTGTCTGGTTCACCACGTACTTCGGCTGGGTCGACGGTCAGTTCCAGATGCTGTCTGAGGACCAGATCGACTACTCCATCCTCGCGGCCATCGGTGGCGCGATCTGCTGGATCTTTGCGCCTCTCGGCTGGGGCAACTGGCAGGCGACGGTCGCTTCCATCACCGGCCTCGTCGCCAAGGAGAACATCGTCGGCACGCTCGGTATCCTCTACGGCGCCGGCGAAGGCACCGTGTGGCAGCACATCGGCGCGGCGTTCACCCCGATCACCGGCTACTCGTTCCTCGTGTTCAACCTGCTGTGCGCTCCGTGCTTCGCGGCCATCGGCGCTATCAAGCGCGAGATGAACAACGCCAAGTGGACGTGGTTCGCCATCGGCTACCAGTGCGTGTTCGCTTACGCCATCGCTCTGATGATCAACCAGTTCGGCGGTTTGTTCACCGGCCATGTCAACGTTATCGGCCTGATCTTCGCTCTGCTCGTGCTCGCGTTCATCATCTATATGCTCTTCTTCAAGAAGTACACCGAGGCCACCCACCTCAGCGGCAAGGCGGTTAAGTAAGTATTCTCTCTCCAACAGACAAATTCCTCAAAGGAGGTAAGGTTTCATGCTCGGCTGGATCATGGAAAATATCGGAACGATCCTCATTACGATCGTTCTGGCGATACTTGTTGTATTGATCGTACGCTCGCTCGTAAAGGACAGGAAACAGGGTAAGTCGTCCTGCGGCGGAAACTGCGGCCATTGTCCGATGGGCGGCTCCTGCCACGAAGGAGGAAAACATCATGGTTAAGACCGTACTCACGATCGACGGAATGGCTTGCGGAATGTGCGAAAGTCATGTGAATGACGCCATCCGCAATGCCCTCCGCGTGAAGAAAGTCACCTCGTCTCATGCAAAAGGCGAAACGGAGATCCTCTCCGAAGAGCCGCTGAGCGAAGAAGCGCTGCATCGTGTGCTTGATGGCACCGGGTACACGATCACGGCGATCCGCTCGGAGCCTTATGAGAAGAAGAAATTCTCTCTTTTTGGGAAAAAGTAAATAAGGCAGCGCAAAAAAGGAACTGCCGCAGATGGCCTCTGCGGCAGTTCCTTTTGCCATATTCCGGGAGGGGTTCTTTTTCCCCGTTATTCCCAGAGCTTCTTCGGGTATACGCCCTTCGCCTTCATGTCCGCTACGGCGGCCTGGACGCGCGGGAGATCCTCGCGGTACGTCACGCCGTACCAGGTCTCCTCGCATGGCAGCACCTGCACGCGCGCAAGGCCTGCGTGCATCTCCTTATCCGCGACCCACGGCAGGAAGTACTCCGCCTTGAGCGGATTTTTCGGCAGGATCTCGCGCACGAAATCCTCAAACCGCTCGTCGAACGCGCGCATCATCCGCTTGCGGAAGCCCCAGAAGTTCATGGATACGAGCGTATCGCCGGGAAGATCGATGAAAGTCTCGCCATCGGTCGTGTAGGCGGCGTGGTCGCCGCGCTTTTCAATGTGCGTCCGCTCGGTGATCGAGGTGAGGAAGCCGTTTGCCGTTTCGCACACGCCGCGCGCGACATACCCGTTTTCGGTAACGGTATTGCGCATGCGATACCCGACCATGGCGTTCTCGCTCTCCGCCATCGGCTCGGCGAGAAAATCATAGAGCGCGCGGAATGCCCCCGCGCCGTAAAAATCGTCGGCGTTGATGACGGCGAACGGGCCGTCGATCACGTTCCGGCACGCGCGCACGGCGTGCGCCGTGCCCCAGGGCTTTTCGCGCCCTTTGGGAACGGTGAACCACTCCGGCACATCGTCCGGCGACTGGAACACATACTGCACGTCCATCCGGCTCTCCACATGGCTGCCGACGATGGCGCGGAAATCCGCCTCGCGTTCCTTTTTGATGACGAACACGACCTTGCGGAAGCCCGCCTGGTAAGCGTCGTACAGCGAGAAGTCCATGATGATCTCGCCGTTGTCGCCTACGGGCGTGATCTGCTTGAGCCCGCCGAAGCGGCTGCCCATACCGGCGGCCATGATAATAAGCGCAGGGTTTTCCATAGGGGATTCCTCCGAAAAATTTTCGCATTGTAAGACCCGCCGGGATATCCCGGCGGGTCGGGTTTTTGTAAGAGGTCGATCAGAGAAGCAGGGACTTCTCGCTCTCGCGGTCGAAGAGGTGGATGCTGTCCTCGTGCAGCTCGAGAGAGACCTGCTGGCCGTAGGACGGGATGGCGTCCAGCTCGAGCGTCGGGACGATGACAACGGCGTCGTGGCCGGCGGCGGTGAGGTGCAGATGCACGCTCGAGCCCATCATTTCGGACACGTCCACGCGCGCGGGGATGCCGCCGGTCTTTGCGAGCACGATGTGCTCCGGGCGGATGCCGAGCGTCACGGGGCCGGACTTCACGTCGTTGCGGAGGAGCGCGGCCTGCTTATCCTCGGTGAGGTTGACCTGCTCGCCGCAGACCTCGACGGTGTACTTGTCGCCGTCGCGCTTGAGCTCGGCATCGAAGAAGTTCATCTGCGGCGTGCCGATGAATCCGGCAACGAAGAGGTTGGCGGGCTTATCGAACACTTCCTGCGGCGTGCCGATCTGCTGGATGAAGCCGTCGCGCATGATGACGATGCGGTCGCCAAGCGTCATAGCCTCGACCTGGTCGTGGGTAACGTAGACGAAGGTGGTGTCAATCTTTTCGCGCAGCTTGATGATCTCCGCACGCATCTGGTTACGGAGCTTGGCGTCCAGGTTGGACAGCGGCTCGTCCATCAAGAAGACCTTCGGGTTACGGACGATGGCACGGCCGATGGCGACACGCTGTCTCTGGCCGCCGGACAGAGCCTTGGGCTTCCGGTTGAGGTACTGCGTGATGTCGAGGATCTCGGCAGCCTCACGAACCTTGCGGTCGATCTCGGCCTTCGGCGTCTTCTTCAGCTTCAGGGAGAACGCCATGTTATCATAAACGGTCATATGCGGATACAGAGCATAGTTCTGGAAGACCATCGCGATATCGCGATCCTTCGGCGCCACGTCGTTCACCAGACGGTCGCCGATGTACAATTCGCCGTCCGTGATCTCTTCCAGACCGGCGATCATGCGGAGCGTCGTGGACTTGCCGCAGCCGGACGGGCCGACGAGCACGATAAATTCACGGTCGGCGATATCCAGCGAGAACTGCTGCACCGCAACGACACCCTCTTCGGTGATCTGCAGGTTGTGCTTCTTCTCGGGAACGTCGCCCTTTTTCTTCTTCGTGCCGCCCTGATTCGGATAGATCTTCTTGATGTCTACCAGACGTACTTCTGCCATGCGTACCGATCCTGACCTGAGAGCCTCCGCTTGCTCAGACCTTACCTCCGCCAAATATGTACGGAGGCTATACGGCAGGTCTCCACACTGCCGCACCGCGGATCCTGCGGGGAAAACAAACTCCTTTCATCGAACCGCGTACCGCTCGTAAGGTGGAGAGCGGAAGCCGTTCGGTATTGTATTTAACGTACCATAAAACCGTTTCCAACGCAAGACCTGTTATGGCATTTCGCCAAAACTTTACATGGTTTTTGCCTGCATCGCGCGCAGCACCTCGTCGATCCGGTGCGCGGCGGCGAGGAAGTCCGCCTCGGTGTACCCCTTTGTCGTCATCGCGGCGGTGCCGATGCGCACGCCGGAGGTCTGCTGGGGGCTTCTCGTTTCGTTGGGAACGCAGTTTTTGTTGAGCGTGATGCCATGGCGGTCGAGCTCATCCTGCACCGCCTTGCCGGTGAGCCCCGTTTTCGTGAGATCGAGCAGGAACAGGTGGTTGTCCGTGCCGCCGGTCACAACGTCGTAGCCCATTTTCCGGAACTCCTCGCACATCGCGCGGCAGTTTCGCACAACGGCGTGGATGTATTCGCGGTATTCGTCCGTGCAGGCTTCCTCGGCGGCGACGGCCTTGCCCGCGATCACGTGCTCGAGCGGCCCGCCCTGCGTGCCGGGGAACACGGCGCTGTCCACCTTTTTTGCGAGCTCCGGCTTACAGAAGATCATGCCGCCGCGCGGCCCGCGCAGCGTTTTGTGCGTCGTGGTCGTGATGATGTCGGCGAGACCGAACGGCGACGGGTGGTCCCCTGCCGCGACGAGACCCGCGATGTGCGCCATATCCACCATAAAGTATGCGCCCACGCTTTTGGCGATGTCTGCGAAGCGCGCGAAATCGATGACGCGGCTGTACGCCGAAGCGCCCGCGAGAATGAGCTTCGGCTTATATTCGGCGGCCTTTTGCTCCACGTCCGCAAAGTCGATGAAGCCCTGCGCGTCCACGTCGTAGAATTTCATATCGAAGAGCTTGCCGCTGAAATTGACGGACGAGCCGTGCGTCAGGTGGCCGCCGTTATTGAGCGACATGGCGAGGACCGTGTCGCCCGGCTGCAATACGCTCATATACGCCGCGAGATTCGCGTTCGCGCCGCTGTGCGGCTGGACGTTCACATGGTAGTCGGTATGGAACACCTTTTTCCACATGGCGCAGCAGTATTCCTCAAGCTCGTTCACGATCTCGCAGCCGCCGTAGTAGCGGCCGCGGTTTCCGGAAACGCGCTCGGCGGGATAGCCTTCGGCGTACTTGTTCGTGAGACACGAGCCGACGGCGCGAAGGACATTCTCGCTCACAAAATTTTCGCTCGCGATCAGCTCAACGGTAGCGTCCTGCCGCGCCTGCTCGCGGGCGATATAATCAAACACTTTGGATGGCATGGGTCGTCTCCTTTTCATCTATTCATTTAAAAAATGCCTCCCTCTTTGAGGGAGGTGGACAGATTATCCTGTGAAGCGCGGCACCCCGGTGAAAAGGGGCGGAGGCAAAAGACGGAGGGAGAGACGTTTTGCGCGGAACGCTGCGTGGGCGGAGCAGAGCCCCGCCCCTACAGGCATGGTGTTCGTTTGCCGAAAAACCAACCGTCTCCCTCCGGGAGGAAATCTTTATCCCGCGAACCCGTTCGGATTTTTGCTCTGCCAGTTCCAGCTGTCGCGGCACATATCCTCAAGAGTGTGTTCCGCCTTCCAGCCAAGCTCCCGCTCGGCCTTGCCCGGGTCGCAGTACACCTCGGCGACGTCTCCGGCGCGGCGCGGGGCGATCTTGTAGGGGACCTTCTTCCCCGTCGCCTTTTCAAAGGCATGCACCATGTCGAGCACGCTGTAGCCGTGGCCGGTGCCGAGATTGAACACGAAAACGCCCTTCCGCTTCGCCATATAGTCCATCGCCGCGACATGGCCGCGCGCGAGATCGACGACGTGCAGATAGTCGCGCACGCCCGTGCCGTCCGGCGTGGGATAGTCGTTGCCGAATATGCTCAGATACTCGCGCCGTCCGGCGGCGGTCTGGGCGATGTACGGCATCAGATTGTTCGGGATGCCGCGCGGGTCCTCGCCGATGAGTCCGCTCGGATGCGCGCCGACGGGGTTGAAGTACCGCAGCAGCATAACGGTCCATTCGCCGTCGGCCTTCGCCGTATCGGAGAGGATCTGCTCGCTCATGTACTTCGTCCAGCCGTAGGGATTCGTGCAGCCGCCGGTGCGGGCGCTCTCGTCCACGGGCATCGTATTGTCCGGCGAATACACCGTCGCGGACGAGGAGAAGAGGATCTTCTTCACGCCGTGCGCCGCCATCGTCTGGCAGAGGTGGATGGTCGTGCCGAGGTTGTTGTTGTAGTACCGCAGCGGCTGCTGCACCGACTCCCCTACCGCCTTGAGACCGGCAAAGTGGAGCACGCAGTCAAACCGGTGCGTATCGAAAAGCTCATTGAGAGCTGCGCGGTTCAAAAGATCCATTTCGTGGTATTCGAGCGTCTTTCCGGTGATGCGCTCGACGCGCCGCAGGCACTCCGCGTTGGCGTTGACGAGATTGTCCACCACAACGACCGAATGTCCGGCGTTCAGAAGCTCCACGCAGGCGTGGCTGCCGATGTATCCGGCGCCGCCGGTAACGAGAACGTTCATAAATACGACCTCCTTTTAGTATCATAAGATATTATCTCATTATATCATCTCATTATATTATCTCATTGTAACCGAAACCCCCTGCTCTTTCAAGAGCAGGGGGTTTCAAGACAGGGATTTATTTTTCGCTGAGTTGAAGATCGGCCTCGTCCACGTGGTAGAGCGCCTTTTTGGAGAGCGCGTCGTACATGACGGGCACGACGTAAAGCGTCATGAGCGTGGCGTACAGCAGTCCGCCGATGCACGTTACGGCGAGCGGCTGGATGAGCGACGTTGCTTCGCTCTGGCCGAGCGCCATGACGATGAGACCGAGGATGGTCGTGATGCTCGTCATCAGAATCGGACGCAGACGGGTGACGGCGGCGTCCGCAATGGCCTCACGCCGGTCCATGCCGCCGATGCGCAGCTGGTTGATGTAGTCCACGAGCACGATGCCGTTATTCACGATGATGCCGACGAGCATGATCATGCCGAGCATCGAGAGCAGGTTGATCTCCAGCCCCGCAATGAGCAGCGCGAGGAAACCGCCGGTGAACGCGAGCGGGATCGTGAACATGACGATGAACGGCGATTTGAGATCCTGGAACTGCGCGACCATCACGAGATATACGAGCAGGATACCGACCGCGAGCATCAAAACGAGCTGTCTGAGCGCCTCGACGATGGATTCGCGCTCGCCGGTGAAGCCGATGGTCGTGCCGTCCGAGGGAGAGAACGATGCGAGCGCTTCCTCGGCGGCGTCCGTCACGAGCGTGACGTTGTAGCCCTCGGCGATGTCGGCGGTCACGTCGATGTACCGGCGCTGGTTGAGACGGCGGATGCTCGAAAGGCTCTCGGTCTCCTCGACCGTGGCAATGTCCCTGAGCGCGACGGAATGCACCGTGCCGTCCTTCCCCGTCACGTCAAACGTAAGAGAGCGGACGTATTCGGGCGTGATCTTGTCCTTCCCGGCGGTCTGTACGCTGACGGCATAGGTGTCGCCGCCGTCCGAAAGCTCGATGAGATCGGCCGAGCCGGTGAGCGCCTTTGCCACCTGCATATACACCTGCGCCACGGTGAGCTGCTCCTTTGCCGCCTTTTTCTTGTCCACGGTGAAGTGCAGCTCGGCGGTGGGCTCCTCTTCCCCGGCGGCGACGTTTTCCGTGCCGTCCACGCCGCGCAGCACATCGGCCACGGCGTCGGCGGTCTCGCGCAGATCGTCGAGATCGTTGGAGTATACGCGCACCGTGATGCCGCTGCTCGTGAGCATCTGCGTCATGGAGGACATGAGCGAGTTTGCGTCGGCGTTCACGGCGGCCTCCATATCGGCGCACTTTTCGTTGATCTCTTTCGCAACGCGGCTCGCCTTATATCCGCTCTCGAGCAGGACATAGAACGAAACGTCGCCCTCAGTGGTCATCATGGAAAGGCTGGAGCCGGCGCTGTCGCCGATGGCGCCGCCGACGGTCTCCACGCCCGGCACGGTGAGCATTCGCGCCGCCGCCTCGTCCGCCGCGGCGGTCGTGTCGGCAAAGGAGCTGCCCTCCGGCATCGTGAGCGTTACCATCATCTGCTCCATCTCCATATCGGGGAGGAACGTGAAGCCCTTGGCGATCACTGCCGCGCCGCTTGCGATGAGCAGCGCCACCGCGGTGAGGAGCGTGACGGCCTTGTGGTTCACCGCCCAGAGGACGGACTTTTTGTATTTCGGCATGAAGCGCGTGAACGCCGTTTCGCTCTGGGGCCTGGCGTGCGCGAGCAGCTTGCCCGCGAGCGCCGGGACGAGCGTGAGCGCTACGATGAGACTGGCGATGAGCGCGTAGCTGAGCGTGAGCACCATATCGGTGAAGAGCTCGCGCGTAAGGCCCTCGACGAACGCGATCGGGACAAAGACGCAGATGGTCGTGAGCGTGGAGGCCGCGATTGCGCCGCCGACCTGCCGCGCGCCGGACACGGCGGACTTGACCGTTGATTCGCCGAGCGCGCGCAGGCGGTAGGTGTTTTCGATCACAACGACGGAGTTATCCACCAGCATGCCGACCGATATCGAAAGACCGGAGAGCGACATGATGTTGATGGAAACGCCGGTGAAGTACATGAGCGTGAGCGCGAAGAGCAGGCTGATCGGGATCGAGCAGAGTGTGATGACCGTGGGCCGCCAATCGCGCAGGAAGAGGAAGAGAATGACGACCGAGAAGAGCGCGCCCCAGAGAAGGCTCGAGAGGATCGAGTCGCGCAGGAGATAAATGTAGTCGCCCTGATCCATGAGCGCGGTGAACGTCAGCCCCGGATACTGCGCGCTCAGCTCTTCAAACGCGGCGTTGATGTTGTCAGACACCTTCGCCGTCGCGTAGTTCGACTGCTTGGAGAACATGAGGATGAGACCGTTGTTGCCGTTGAGCGAGGCATAGATCTCCCCCGCGTTGTCGGCGCGGACAACGTCCGCCACATCGCACACGCGGATGGGGTCAAGGCCCTCGATGCCGAGATCGAGCAGCACAAGGTTTTCGAGATCCTCGCCGTCCGCGATGGCGTCGCCGACGGTGACGATGATGCCGTTGCCGTTCTCGTCATACACATACCCGGCGGGCATGTCGAGATTCTGCGCGGCAATGAGGCTGCTCAGCGTTTCCAGCGTGATGACGCCGTGGAGGTCGGCCGCGTCGAGCGCGGAGGCGAGCTGCTCCTCAAGCGTTTTCACCGCCGCGTCGAGCTGCGTCTGCGCGCTGGTGAGCGCGGTCTGCGCCGCGGCGAGCTGACCGCCCGCGAGGGAGATCTTCG
>ERZ857840.2682-NODE-2682-length-16413-cov-11.810490_pt1 | contig 16413 bp, 10 predicted proteins | sample MGYA00519760_ERZ857840 | MGnify/ENA primary metagenome ERZ857840 (study PRJEB31778, sample SAMEA3449371) | human gut metagenome | biome: human gut; feature: human-associated habitat; material: faeces | place: United Kingdom | collected 2010/2012 ... | reverse complement strand
GGTTGCCCCCTGCCAGCTGCTTGCCTACGGGGAATTCACCCTGTTTGAGTACAGAGGAAAATACACCATCAACGAGGCCCACGCCCTGGAGCTTTTCCAGGGCCTCCGGCGGGAGCTGACGAAGCTGTCCCTGGGCAGCTATTTCGCCCAGGTGACGGAGCTGCTCTCTCAGGAGGACATGCCGAATCCGGAGCTTCAGGCTCTGCGCGATGCGGCGGAGGAGGATGAAAAAGAGTACCGTGCGTCGCAGTTTGACCTCAATTATGTGAGTTTAGATGGCAGCATCGGCTGCTTGGTCAACGGCGCAGGCTTGGCCATGGCGACGATGGATATTATCCAGAAGTTTGGCGGAAGCCCCGCAAATTTTCTGGATGTCGGCGGCAGCGCAACCGCAGAGCGCGTCGAAGCTGCATTTGAAATTCTGCTCTCTGACGCGCATGTCAGGTCGATCTTCGTCAATATCTTCGGCGGCATTATGAAATGCGACGTAATTGCCGAGGGCATTGTCGCCGCAGCAAAGAAGACGGGGCTTCCCGTGCCGCTGATCGTCCGGCTCGAGGGAACAAACGTGGAGCGGGGTCGCGAGATTCTGCGGCAGTCCGGTATGCAGATTATCGCTGCGGATGATATGGCGGACGGCGCAGAAAAGGCCGTGCAGGCCGCGAAAGGAGGAAGCGCCGCATGAGTATTTTAGTCGATCAGAATACGCGCCTTCTCGTGCAGGGTATTACCGGCCATCAGGGAAAATTCCACACCGAACAGATGCTGGCCTATGGAACGAACATCGTCGGCGGCGTAACTCCCGGCAAGGGCGGACAGACAATTTTTGACGTGCCCGTTTTCAATACCGTCCGTGAGGCAAAGCAGGCCACAAACGCGAATGCGTCCATTATCTATGTGCCGCCGAAGTTTGCGGCCGACTCGATTCTCGAGGCTATTGACGCGGAGCTTCCGCTTGTTGTGTGCATCACAGAAGGCATTCCGGTTCTGGATATGGCGCGCGTGAAGCACTATTTGGAGGGCTCTAAAACGCGGCTGATTGGCCCGAACTGCCCGGGGCTCATTTCGCCGGGTCTGTGCAAGGTTGGCATTCTGCCGGGGTATATCCACAAGAAAGGCCACGTGGGCGTCATTTCGCGATCCGGGACGCTGACCTATGAGGCGGTCAAGCAGCTCACCTCACGCGGCATCGGGCAGTCCACAGCGCTCGGTATCGGCGGCGACCCCATCCGCGGCACGGGCTTTGTTGACGCGCTGCGGCTGTTTGAGGAAGACCCCGACACCTACGCCGTTGTGATGATTGGAGAGATTGGCGGAGACGGCGAAGAGGAAGCGGCAGAGTATATCAAAACCCGGATGACAAAGCCGGTCGCGGCCTTCATTTCCGGCCAGACGGCCCCCAAGGGTAAGCGCATGGGCCACGCGGGCGCAATCATCTCCGGCGGCAAGGGAACCGCTGCGGGCAAGATTGCAGCACTGGAAGAAGCAGGCGTTCTCGTTGCGCCGACGCCGGACAGGATTGGAGAGATGCTGGAGGCCGCCATTTGCAGAGCCGGGATTTTTGACGCCTGCCGCGAAGAGATATAGGGAGGAAAATGGAATGGTGCATCTTTTTGAGCTCTGCGAGATTGCAATGCTGCTGTGCTTCGGCTTTTCCTGGCCGCTGAGCGCGATCAAATCCTACCGTGCGCGGACGACGAAGGGCAAGAGCCTGCCGTTTCTGGTGCTGATTTTGCTTGGCTACGTTGCGGGCATTACCAGTAAGCTTCTGAATCCCAATGGATTTAAGTGGTACGTAATGTTTTTCTATGTGCTGAATTTCTGTTTCGTCAGCATCGATTTTAGCCTCTACTTTAGAAATCTGCGTCTGGACCGGCAGGCGGCGGAGAAAAACTGAGGCAGGCAGAATCCTAACTGACGGTTAGTCGTATCTTTCCTTGCAGGCGGTATAATAACAGTAAAATATCCGGCGTTCTGCCAGAAAACGCTCAGGAGATAGGGAAAATGATGCGATGAGAAGCAGTCGGAAAATAGCAGCTGCGCTGCTGGCGCTTTTGATGCTTGCCGCATGTGCGGCATGCGCAGAGAAGCAGCAGGAGCTGGAGGAGGAACAACAGATTGCGGGCGCGGACTGGCGCACCTGGGGCTGGGTCAACGATGCCGAAAGCATCACGCAAGGCGGTAAGACAACAGATGTGCTGGTCTGCGTCTTCACAGACGAGATTGATCTCTATCTCGATGATGAAACGCAGACGCTCTATGCAGCGGCCAGCTATTGTGTTTCCCCTCTACCACATCCTGATTGTCCTCGGTGTGGTGGTTTTCATCTGACCAAGATTTCCATTTCAGGAATTCTTCCTCGCTGGCAAAGTCCTCGCGGGTCAGGCGGATGATGACTTCATTGGCGTCCATATAAACGATGGCATCGGGGTCTTTCTTATTCAGCGCATAGCTGCTTTTTCTATTAAACATTTTGTTCCTCCGTTCAGATTCGAGTGGGTAAAAAGATCTGAACGAAGGGCGGCGGGGAGCGGCAGCCCACGGCGAAAAAGTGCCGGGAACGACAAAAAGCGCCCACACAGGCATAAAAGCCTGCATGGGCGCTTTGGTGCGGTTCAGTATGGAAATTGTCGGCGGCTGCCGGAGGGCATAGGTATCCTGCGGTATCCGGGTATCGCCCGGTTATGCTCCCGGCGTGGCTCGTCGCCGCAGCATTAGCGGCACCTCCTGTGCTCTCCTGTCATACGCATAGGTCCCTTTCATCTGAAAAATGTTGGGACAGCAAAAACGACGGCTGCCCCGTACAGAGCAGCCGCCGTTTTCCCTATACCATACGCTGCTTTTCAGTACCGCAAGGATGGGTGTCCTGTTATCGTCGTATTCTGATTTCTTTTAGGGCATTTCAGGACTATCCACAAGGGATACGCTGAACTCCTGCGCAGTTGCCCCTTCCGGCAGCAGCTTTGCCATGACCACCAGCCGCTGATTGCCGCTGTTGGCCTTGTCATACTTCCGGCAGCAGGTGGAAAGGGTCAGGACGGTATCTTCCTCGGAGAAGGTCACACCGTCAAAATCCAGCCAGTTTTTCCGCGCAACCGTCTCAAAGAAGCTGGTCAGCTCATCTCCCGCGGGATTAGGCGCAATATAGTCAAAGCCAATATCCGTGACGAACAGTGCGGTGATCTGAAAGATCATATCCTCGCCATCTACAGAGAGATAGATATACGGATGCTCCTTTGCGAAGTCTGCGTCCATATAGCGGTATAGCTTGCTGAACCGCACACCGTCCGGGTCGCAGTTGCTGGCGGAGTGGCCGAAAATGGTGGTGTTTTTGTCCAGCTTATCCCTGCCGCCGATTTCATTTTCACAATGGGCATAATAGCAGCCCCACATGGCATACTCACCGTTTTCATCCAGCTTCAGGTAATAGCCGTTGTCCTCCGCCTGCATCACGGGATCGTCAATCTCCGCACCGGGAATATACAGCCATGCCACGGTGTCGGGATTCTTCGCTCTGGCTTCTGCCAGCTTTGCTTGTCTGTCCACCGTGGGGATAACTTCGCCTGCGGGAATCGCTGATGGCTGAGGCGCAGATGTGCCGGGAATGTCGATAGGCTCCGTCTCTTTCTGATAGCAGCCCATAACTGCCGTGGTCATGGCGAGGAGAAGGACGGCCATGCAGATGATCGGACGAATGATTCTTGTGATTCTTTTCATAATGCTGTCTCCTTGCCGCGCTGGGATAGCGGCGCAGCTCAAAATGTCATTGATTTGTTTCTTGTAGCGAAAAGAGAACAGCGCAGCTTCGGGGCGAGATGCCCGTCCGCTGCGCTGTCCGATGTTCGCTTATATGGTCGTGTCAGCGGTTTTGCTGCTTGGCCGTATGTCAGCCGTTCACTTCTTGCAGCGCCAGAGGAAAGTCACGATCTGCGCTCTGGTGCAATCCGCGTCGGGGCTGAATGTGGTGTTGGTGGTTCCCTTGGTGATGTCCTCCTTGACTGCCCACAGGACTGCGCCTGCATAGTAGGCGGTGGACTTCACATCGGCAAAGGGATTGGCTGTACCCGCTGCCGGAGACTTCTCAGAACGCCACAGGAAGGTGACAATTTGGGCGCGGGAGCAGGTCATGTTGGGGCTGAACGTGGTGTCGCTGGTACCCTTGGCGATGCCGTTCTCCACCGCCCACAGCACAGCGTCGTAGTAGTAGCTGCCTGCGGGAACATCGGTAAAGGGCATGGTGCGGGTTTTGAGTTTGGGACTGCCAGCGGCACGCCACAGGAAGGCCACGGCCTGCGCACGGGTGCAGATGCCGTCCGGGGCGAAATGGGTATCATCGGTTCCCTGCGTAATGCCGTTCTCCACCGCCCAATCCACAGCGTCCTCATAATAGCTGCCGGTGGCTACATCCACAAACACGCCGGTCTGGGGGTTGCCGTTGGCTTTCATAAAGATGACCTCAATGGTATGGGTTCTGCTGACATTCTCAAAGGTGTAGGACTTCACTGCGCCGATGCTCTTGCCGTCGATCTTGACGTTGGAGACGGCGTAGCCCTTATCCGGGGTGATGGTGAAGGTCTGATCCCGGCCCTCGCGGACGCTGACATTGCCGGAGGGAGAAATGGAGCCGCCAGCCCCGGCAGTTGCCTTGATGGTGTAGTAGCTGTAGCCGCTGCCGCCACCGCCTTCATTGCCGCCTGTGCCGCTATTGCGCAGAATCGTCAGCGTGTAGGTTTTAGTGCCGATCTCCACGACAATGTCGGTTGTGCCGCTGTTGGGGATGGCAACGGTTGCGCTGCCGCCGGTGGACAGAGCCTGTCCGTTGATGCTCACGGGCTCGCCGTTTCCAGACACCGCTGTGACTAGCGTAGATGTTGCTCCGCTATCATTTTGCAGCGTATAGGTATAGTTCGTTCCGTTGGCGGTAAAATCGCCGAGCCCCACTGCCAGACCTTCAAAGGTCAGAAGGTCATTACCGGGCACTGCGGCTCGCACCACTACGCGGGTGCCAAGCCGGGAGAAGGTGACGGTTTCCGCCCGGAAGGTTTCCCCGGAGATGGCACCGCCAATACTGGTCTTTTTCGTTTCCAGAACGGTCCCGGCAGCATCCAGCAGCGTGGCCACCAGCTCTGCGCTAGTCTGAGACTGCAGGCAGTTGTTGCGCAGGGTAATGGCGGCGGTGCTGTGACCGTTGCCGTCGTTCCCCTGTGTCACATCCATCGTCAGCTGCTCTCCGGTGCGGGCCAGTGCGCCGGTCATATGGACGCTGGCCTCGCTGTCACTGCCGTCATACTCCGGCAGGCGCTGATTGCTTCCCGTTCCACCGATCTGGCCTTCCGCCCACGCCTCGGCGTACAGATAGGTACCCACATTGGGGATCTCGGTTTTGCCAATGGAGTTCATATACTTGCCCAGATCATAGGTCAGGTCCAGTGTAAAGGTTCCCTGATCGATGCGGGCGAGGGCGCTGTCTCCGGAAACGGTGATTTCATTACCGCTAACCGATACGCCGTTTGTGGTGCAGGCTACCTCTGCAGGCTTGGTATGCAGATCATCCGCATAGAACGCAAGCTTCACCTCGCGGTTCTTTCCGCCGGCCAGCGTGGCGGCAGAGGAATTATAGAGGGTCATGCGCACCGTGCGCTTGCCGGCGCTCTCCGCAATCACTTCCATTTGCGAGATGCCAATGTCGGGATAATCCAGATACACTGTGCCGTTTTCGTTGATGCCGCCGGCGGCGGTGATGGTATAGCTCGGGTCGGTCACGCGGTCCTTCACATGGTGCCAGACGGTAAGGGTGGTGCTTTCATTGGGCAGCAGTTTTTCCGTAAGGGTGGCGGTTTCCCCGCTGCCAAGCTTGACCGTTAGGTTTGTCACATCGTTCAGCCCGGTGTTGCGGATGGTAAAGCGAATGGGTGTCAGGCTGTTCAGCGCCAGCGTTGCATAATCCACACCGATCTGTTCCACTGCCACCGCATCGGTGACAAAATCAGAGGTAGCGGTATAGAGGATCGTTTCCTCACCCGGAACGGTCACGCCGCCGATTACCTCCGGTTTTTCATCGTCATACCGGGTGGCCTGAATGGCAGCCTGCACCTGATTGCTGCCGCTGACATAGGCATCAAAGTGGTCAGCCAGCGTGCGATCCGGCAGCTCTGCCAGTTCCAACGGTGCGGAGAGCGTGTAGGTATTTTCGGCATAGCGCAGCTTGGCCGCCTTCAAAATGCCGTGATCTACCGCGCCGTTGGCGTCATTGACAGTCTCATTCCAGACGATGGTAAGATCATTGAGGCTGCGATGATCCCCGCTGAGGGAAGCGAAGCGGAAGTCTCCGCCCACGACGGCGTTGCCGCTGCTGGTCAGGGCAGACAGAGAGCCGGGGAAGCTGTTGGACATGGTGCCTCCGCCGTCCACAGCCAACAGCTGGATATCGCTGCTGCCGTCTCGGACACTATGCCAACCGATGACAAATCGGTCATCCCCGCTGCCGAAGTTGGCTGCAACGACCTGGGGGTTTTCGTCAAGATTGCTGTCACAGGTCGCCAGCATGGCTGTACCGGGAGTTCCGTCAGCAGCCACGGTACAATAGGCGATCTCGTAGGCGGAGGTATCTCCGGTTCCGCTGCGGTCCAGCGAGTAAACCGCCATAGCGGTTCCGTCGGGCAGCATGGCCGCCTGCAACGCCTTCACGCTGCCAGTAGCACCGTTATAAAGCATTTTGGCCTCGCTCCAGGTGCCGCTGTTATAGCAACGGTACATGATACAATCTCTGGTAGTGAAGTTCAGCAGGTTGTTGCTGCCCTGCGTACCGGGATCGGGGGTGTAGACGCTGCGCCAGAACACGATGGCCTTGCCGTTGCCGCCCACTGCCGTGGCTGGGGCCAGATCCGGCGTGCCGTCGTTGGTTAGGCGGGTGGAAGTCCAGGTTGTGCCGTTATAGACGGACGCTACGATCTCCGTGCTGTTCATCAGCAGGTTTTGCTCTTCCAATGTCACGGGATCACCGGCATTTTTACCCGGCAGGTCGGTGCCCATGCGAACCCAAGCCGCCGCCGCGAAGCTGCCAGTGCCGGACAAAGAAACGCTCGTGTCGCCGTAGCCGGGGAACTCTGTGGGAGCGTCAATTTCACTGGAGGGAGTATAGACGCCGCCATTGAGGGTGGAGAAATGCGCCCGGCTGTCGTAAATACTGCTGCTGTTGCCGTCGTTGATGTAGGCCAATACCTTCCCGTCATCGCTGAGCTGTGGATAGGATGTGGGGTTGGCATTGGTCTGGATGTTTTTCAGCCCATTGGGGGAGTTCAGAGAGAACAGCATCATCCGCTGCTGGGGCTGGCCCCAGGTACGGGCATATTGCTCCAGATAGTCCCGGCTTTGGAGCGTTGCACTGGCAGAAGCCACCTGCATTCCGCTCTGGGCCGCCGCCATCCGCAGCGAGGCAAGGCTCAGCCCACTGGTGGCGCTATTCCAGTAGTCGTCGATTGTTTTCCAGTTATTAAAAGTCTTGGTGGCTCCAAAGGTTCCGGAGGCGATCACCGCCTCGTAGGAGATAAACAGGAAGGTGGCCACAAATTTGATTCCCACTTCGCTTTGGATCCCCAGGGCCTGACCGTTGATCTGGCGCTTTGTCTCGTCGGCAAGATAGGTGCGGGAAAGGAACTTATTCTGACTGTCCACATCCAAATTGCCGAATAGGCCGATCTTCAGCGCCACGATCGAATAGTCAAAGCCAATGCCGCCAAACGCGTGGACATAGGCGTTGATACGCAGCGTGGTCAAAAAGTCATTCACTGCCGTGGCCGTGGGATCGCTCCAGGCAAGCTCTGTGCCCTGTCCCTGCTGGCCGTAGCGCACTGCGGTACGGAAATCCAGCTGAATGGCACCGCCCAGCTCAAAGGTTGCTGTCAACGGCACGGGGCCAGCCATGGCGTTCACGCTGAAGGAGAAGCCCACGCCAACGCCGGCGGTAAAGCCGCCGCCTACGGTGAAAACCTCCCACTCCTTTTTTTCGGCGTTATAGCGGATCTCCGCTTCGTAAAAGCCCTCCAACTGCAAGTTGAGATCCGTGCTGGTGACATTGTCGGCCAAGGAGTTGGTTTTGTAGTCCCCCTTGGGATCATAGGTTCCCTGGGCCATCTGGCTCAGATCCCCGGTCCCGGGCACGCCCACCTCCAGGTTCTGCGTCAGCACATTCGCACCCAACGCCACGCCGTCCTCGGAATAGTCCATGTCCTCCATCTCCAGCGTATTGTACCCGGCCCAAATCATGGCACGGAACACGGAGGGATCTTCGCTGGGGGTGATGATCATTTTGAACACGGATGTGTCCACCGGACCGCTCAGATCATCCAGCCGTCCGGTCAGCACCTTGAGAATGTTACTGTCGCCCACTCCGCCAAAGTCGACTTGATTCACTCCACTGGAGGCTCCCATCGTCGCCAGAATACCGGTGACGCGGTCATCCTCTGTCACCTTGGGCACTCGGGTCAGATCAACGACCCGGAAGGGCATTATTTTCTCCTGCAGCAGGCTGCCGTTCAGGCTCAGCTGCGTTTTCATACCCACATCCTTGCCGTCGGCGATCCATCCAGAGGTGGTCATGGTGGCCTCGGTGAGGGTCAGATCGTTTTCCGCTACGGGGATGGATGAGAAGGGATACTGCTTGGTACTGCTGCTCTGGGCGGCAGGAAGAACGCCGTATTCGTCCGCCAGCTTGAGACTGTAATTCTTCGCGTTGGCAATCTTCTCGCCCCAGAGGAACATGGTGGTGTGCAGGCTTGCTGTTTTAAAGCTGCTGTTAGGGCCGATCTTCCCAGTCGAGCTGCGGACATCCACCTTCTGACCGTTGGCAAGACCGTAATCAACGCTTTGCGCCACGATGAAGGGTTTGTTTTCCTCCCCCGCCGGCACGCGCTCCAGAGAGACAACGCCCTCTGCGGTGCGCATTACATCGTCCACGCCCAGCTTGCCGTTGACGGTCAGCAGCAGCGGATAGTACTTGTCGCCGTCAATTGCGCTGATCTCCAGAATGTACTCCAGCTGATCCAGAGCGGAAAGCGCCGTGGTGTTGCTCTCGCCCTTTTCGGCCGACCAGAACTGGGTGGAATCCAGATAGACGGTTATATTTCCCGCCGCATCCGTGGTATAGGTGTCGCCGGTGATGCCGCTGACAAGTGCTCCTGCCGTGGAGCCCAGCAGAGCTGCCTGGCAGTAGCCTCCGTTTTTATAAACGCCGCCGCGAACGGTCACCGTCTTGTTCGCCAGCGGATCGCCGCCCGGCGTGATGAGCGTCACAGATGCCCGGGCGACTCGCCGAAGGCTGAAGGTATTCAAGGGATAAAGCTGCAGTTTTGTGGCATCCCGCTCGCCGGAACGCAGATTTTCTTTATAGATGGTGCCCAGATAAATATCCGCGCCGGAGCCGGACCGCAGAGACACCTCACTGGCGATTCCGTTGGGTTCGTAAAGCGCCAGCACGCCTTCCCTGTTGGTCGTGACCGTTTTGGGCACACCTTTGCCGTCGGTGTATTGCAGCGTAGTTTCCGCTGCAGGCGTCAGCTGGAAGAGATAGAACTTATTTTGCAGCGTTTTCGCTGTCACCTGTACGGCGGCACGCATACCCGTGGCGGCATGGGTAGCCGTGACGGTTGCGGTGCCGTTGGCCAAGCCGGACAGCGCCATTTTGGTTTCGGGAAGGTAGGAATCAAAGGAGAAGTTTCTGATGTCCTCATACAGTCCGCCCTGCTTGTAGTTGACGGAAATGGCATTGTTGTTGCTGGAGAGCCACTGGATGCCGTCTTTAAAGGAGTTCCATCCGTACTCGTCATAGTTGATGCCTATGTACTCGATCAGCCCCAACTCCTGGCGCAGCTGCAAAATTTTAGCTGTATCGGTGGGCAGGGTGCCGCTGACCTTGGAGGTATTGTCCATGGTCAGCGCAGAAATCGTGTCTCCTTTGTCGTCCTGCACCTTCAGTGCGTCGGCATCGTAGACATACAGGGGGAAGGAGTCGGTGCTGGGAGATTCCTCACCAGGATTCTCCACGCTCAAAACCACTTGATAGGTGTCCTTCAGATTGCCGGCTTGCACACTCTGTAATGACAGGGGGAAGCTCCCGGAGGTGCCGGATAGGCGCTCACTGTCCACCACTTTGGTGGTGGTGTTGTCCTCTGTGACCCGGGTAATGGTCAGCGTGGGCTGCAAAGGGGCGCCCTCAGTGGTGTTTTCCACCGACCAGTCGATATTGACGGCGCCGTCGGTATCCTTGAGGTAAATGCTCTGGGGCGGTGTCAGCTTGGCCGTGGCAGGTGGTGCCTGCACGATGATCCAGGCAAGTGCCGACAGGCGGACGTTCTCACCCTCGGCGTTGGGGTGCGGCATGGAGACCAATACCGTGTAGGCAGGGGTATTGCCGTTGGAGAGCTTGGAGAGCACATTCTCCTCGATCCGCACGCTGTTTTTATCCTTGCCGGCGGTATAAGTCGCAACGGGCTTGAGGCCGCTCAGCGCCGCCTCATTCGCGTAGTTGCCCTCATACAGGTCGATCCTGTAATTGAACTCTTTGTTCGGTGCCATCAGCGCGGCGTTGGAGCTCCACAGCACGGTGGCGGGCTGATTTACCCGCGTCACGATGGACGCGCCGCCGGGAATCACCAGTGCCAGGGAATCGCCTGCCGTCACGGTATAGGGCTGTGACTGGCCCGACACATCATCATCGTCAGTGTCCTCAGTCCCGTTGTCCGCCGTAAAGGTAAAGGTGACGGTTCCCACCTTGGTTCCTGTGGTGGCAACAAGGCCGGTATCCTCGTCGATGGTGGCAATGAGTGGGTCATTGCTGCTCCATTTACCGGTGATGTAGCTGGCCTGCTCACCGTTTTTCCCCAAAACCTCGGCCTTAAGCGTGGGGCGGGCGGTTTCGGCGAGGGAAATCGTATAGTTGGCGGGATCCGCTTCCGGGACGACCTTCACCGTGTGCGCGGAAACTTTCCTTTGCACCGTGAACTGCCGGGTCAGGGGAAGAACATTCACCCAGTTAGGAGCGTCTTTCGTGCCCTCGTTGGCCTGCAGCGTCACCGTATAGGTGCGGGTGTAAGCCGCGGGTGCGATTGCATAGTCGCTAATGGTGAAGGCTTCCTTCTCTGTGTCCAGATAGACCTGCAGATGGATTGCTTCATCCGTGGAGTTGTCCCTCAGTTCGAGGCGGAAAGGGGCTTCCTTCGGCTCTGTGCCTTCCGGGGTGTGATAATTGCTGTATACGGTCTTGTAGGCCTGCTCCATGTTGGCGTTCATCGTGAACGATGCCTTGCCGTTGTCGTAGTCGGCGGTCAGTGCGGTGGGGGCGTTGCGCATCAAGACGCTCTCCAGCGCAACGCCGGTAATCGAGTCGACATGATACTGAGAGGTATCCAGCGTATGATCGAAAACATCCTTCACGCCGGTCATACCATTGACGGTGACCGTGGTGGCATCTGTATCCTGCACTGGGTACCAGAGCATTGCCGTGACACCGTAGTTGTTCATGGAAAGTTCAGCGGCGCTATACTCTTTGCCGTTGATGGTCACGCTGGCGTTGCTAAGATCCACGAACTCGCTAAAGGTAACTGTGATGGGCACGTGCTGTCCGCTGGCATAGGTTCCCGCCGTGGCCGTGACGCTTTGAATGGTGGGGGCGTCCTTGTCCAACAGCCTGGCGGTGACGTTGCTGTTCTTGGTGGTGGCCCAGGAATTTGGGAATTCGCCCTGTACACTTTTCATATACAGTCGGAAGGGCAGCCAGTACTGCTGATCCCCTCTGTTTTGCGTGGTAGACTGCAGGGAGATGCTGACTGTTTCGCCCTTGTTGATCGTACAGCCCAGCGCTCTCGTTCTGTCGCCGCTGAGCTCCAGAGATGTTCCATTGAACTTGTACTCCGTCAGATAGAACGGGGCAAAGGGCTGGTTTTTATACCAGCCATACGGCGCAGGGCCAGTATAGGCAGCTACGCTGGTACTCCAGTTAAACTCGATGCTGGCGTCGATTTGGTATGGTTGATAAAATGGGTCGGAGCCGACGGGAAGCACCGAGTTGCGAGCGCCATCCAGAATTCTGATGGTATCGCTTAGCGCAACGAAGTCCGGATTGTTGGCACCGAGGGCTGTAGTGTATTCATCTGCCAGCAAAGGAATATACATATCCCCCTGTATTGTGTCTGTACTTTCGTATCTTTCCTCATAGTTCGGCGCGGTCATTGATGTTTGTATTGTGGGGACGCCAACCGTCTTTATTAGCTTGAGCTGACAGTGGTCGGCATAACTGGCGCCGTCATAGAACACCAGATTTTCCGCATCGTAAAATTCAATCATCCCCAGCAGGTCGCCATAGGAATAAGAATTCTCGAGCCAGGCTGGGTTCCCTCCTTTGGTTTGAACCTTGACAGTGATTTTACAACCACCTAAACTGAAAGTTGAGCCTACGTCATAGGTCAGCTTGTAGGACCCGTCGCTTTGCTCGACGACCTCACTCGTCTCGCCTATCGAGACCTCCACACCGGTGATATACTCGCTGAGCTGGCCTTTTTGAATGCGGTAGGAAAAGCCGACCGGTTTTCCGCCGTATACAGTAAAAGGCCCGGAGTTCCAGGTGTTGTTTGCGAGATTCCCCAGCGTTTGGCTCATCATGCCGCTCATATCCACCGTCTCAACGCCCTCAGGCTTTGTGGCAGAGGCGGAATACTGCAAGCTGATGCCCTGCAGCTCCAGCTGCTCCATCAGGCTATTGAGATTCTCCAGAGCTTCCCCGGTAAACTCCCTGCCGGAGAAATAGGTGTCCTTGATCCGCTGCAGCTCCTGTTCGATTTGGATCATGGTCTTCAAATCGCCCAGCGCCACCGGAGTCCCATCCACGTCGGCTATGCGGGTGAGATCCGTGGCGGGATTTTCCAGCAGCTCCATGACAGCCGCCAGTGTCAACACCTGGCCGTCCAGCGTGATGGTTTGATCCACCTTGAAATTGCCGTCTTCATCCAGCAGCCCCAAAGCGTTCAGCATGGAAAGCACCTGGTCGCTGCTGCCGCCGGTCAGGGCGGAGAGCTGCTCCAAAATCGCCTGATTTTCCTTGGGTGTGTTGCCCAGCAAATCGCTCACCGCTGCAAACGCCGTAGTTGGCAGCAGCGTGAGCATCATGCACAGGCTCAGCAGCGCCGCTATAAATCTTTTCTTCATGTTTCCTCACCCTCCTTGGTTTGTTCCTCCTGTTTATTGTTTTTCTTTCTCAATCGTGTGCAAAACACGGTAACGACCACCGCCGCAATAAAGCAGATCACGCCAACCAACACATAGCTGCCTGCGTTTTCCAGCAGCATCGTTGCGCCGTTTAAGCCCTGCACCGCACCCGGCGACCGGCCGGGGAAATGTCCCATCGCATAAATAAGGCAACAGCAAAGCGCAACAGACACAAGCGACAATCGCTCGGTGATGTGCTTTTCCTGTCGGCGGCGCATTTGCCACGCTCGGCTTTTGACAAGCTTCACACGCTGCCCGGTATCCATCATCAAAAACACTCCTTTCAAAAAAGTCTTAAAACGGGCGTTCACTTATATAGGTACGGAAAAAAGCAAAACTACGCACCTAAAATTAAAAAAATTTTTATTTCATTTTCGCACCATACGCCAGTGGTAGGTTGCCTTTTCAATTTTCCTCATATTTTTACAGATATTTTGTCAATCCTGCCCGTAAAGCGTCATTGACCGATTCCGTCAGATTCTTTCCTTCCTCCAGCGCCATCCTACGCAGCGCCTTATCCAGATCCCGATCCAAGTAATAAGCCCGCTGCACCCTGTCACTATTTTTCTTCAGCAACAACAGTATTCTCGCTCTGGCGTCCTGCTCCGATGATAGACTTAAACGCAGCCTCCCGGTCAAACTTCGCTTACTCAGCCCACTGTTTTGCCCCGCCTGGATGATCTGGCTCCACTCCAGCAGACGATACTCCTCCCGGATCGCCAACACATCTTCCGTTTCTTACACGCACTCCCTTCGCATTCGAAAACTTACACGCAGTCTTTGTTGACTGCATATCATTTTCTCACACTTACGCAACCTTGGAAATGCGGGTGGTTATTGAGCACTTACGAGGAAAAGGTTTGAGTTGATGCATAGAGGTTACTCCTCTTGACAAAACCGGTCTCATTCTGGTATATGGTAAAAATATCGGAATCACAGCAGATTTCATTCATCGGGCAATCTGCCCTGTACTCTGCCAAACACAATAAAAAAAGGGGCCAGCGCCCCAAAACGGATCAACCACTCCAGCCAAAGAAAAAAATTCAAATGCTGCCACCTTTTTCGTGCTCAAAGCGTCTATATAGATGACCGGAAAGCAAGGGGCTTGATAGGAGGCCATCCAGTGTGGTAAAAAGATTAGATAAAGATGACTTCACCCGTCTGGTGCTGCAGAATCAGACGGCCATGTTCCGAACCGCCCGGGCAATCGTGTCAACCGACGAAGACGCAGAGGATGCGGTACAGAGTGCCATTTGTACTGCCTTTACGAAGCTGGATGCCCTGCGGGACCCTGCAAAATTCAAATCGTGGATCCTGCGGATCGTAGTTAACAACTGCTATGACCTATGCCGGAAGTACCGGCCAATCACTGATCTGTCTGAAGTACAGAACTTTCTGCCTGCAGACGATCCGGATCCGACTGAGCGGCTGTCCCTATGGGAAGCGGTGCTATCATTAAACCCGGAAATGCGCTCCGTGGTAACACTGTTCTATTATGACGGATTTTCCATTCGGGAGATCAGCCGCACTTTAGGGATCAGCGATGTAGCAGTAAAAACCAGATTGTCCCGCAGCAGAAAGCAGCTGCGCCTTTTGCTGGCCGATGAACAAGGAGGGGTCTATGGATCAATTTGACGAGTTGCTCCGCCAGCGTGCCGCTGAGGAATCATTTCCACTCCCGGAGGATTATGCCGGTCGGGTGTTCCAAACCTGCGCGGCTCTGGACGAAAATTCCCGGCGGCGTCAGCGACGCCACTGGGAAACATGGGCCGCAGCAGCGCTTGCGCTGTTCATCACAATTCCAAACGTATCCCCCTCAGCTGCGGCTGCGATGGCGGAGATCCCTGGGCTTGGGGTGTTGGTGAAAGTGGTCACCTTCCGGAGTTACGCCTACAATGATGGACATAGTTCTATGGATATCTCCGTACCGGAGTTATCCGGCAGCGATGCAGCTGATACGGTAAATCAGGAAGTCCGCGCATACACCGACGAGCTGCTGACGCAGTTTTACAAAGACTGTGAACGCATCGGAAATGGCTATCAGGATCTGCGTGTATCCAGCGTGGTGCTTACCAACACGGACACATGGTTTACCCTTCGCATAGACGCCACACAAACGGAAGCCAGCAGCTATGCCTTCAGCCGCTTCTATCACATTGACAAAGCAACGGGACAAATGATCTCTCTGAGGGATCTCTTCCGCGATGGGACCGATTATGTGTCAGTGCTGTCCAATGAGGTGCTGCGGCAAGTGGAAGCGCAGATGTCCGCAAATCAAGCCCTCGCATACTTCCCGGAGGATTTTGCTGGGATCGACGCGGAGCAGAATTTCTATCTCGACGCAAACGGAAATCTCGTGTTGGTCTTCGACGAATTCGCGATTGCGGCAGGCTCTATGGGGATGCCGGAATTCACGATTGAAAAAAACATCTATCAAGACCTCTTAAAAGAAGCATATCAGAAAGGATTCGTATGATGAAAAAGAAATTATTTGTATTGCTGACGGTTGTATGTATTTTGGCGCTGGCTACCGCTTGTGGCAGCCAGACATCCGGCACAGACACAGATTCCAATGCCGGTACCCAAAGCGGAGCGCAGCAGGAGGAAAGTACCCTGACCGGCAAGCTGGACGAGAAAAAGGACTTTATGTTTGTTGTGACGGATGACCAAGGCGCTTCCTACCAGTTTTCCATCGACTCCTCCGCAAAGCCGGAAGGATATGATGATGTTGCCGTGGGCGACTCCGTCACTGTGACCTACACCGGCGCATTATCGGAGGTTGATCCCTTTGAGGGCACAATCGTTTCTGTGGAGAAAGTTAAATAACAATCATCCCTTGAAGATAACAAAAAGTAGAAATCGGAGCCAGAATGGCTCCGATTTTTGCTTTTTACCACCATTCGCTTGGCAGATTTTCCGTTGTTCACCATCCGACACTACCTTCCAATTCCGTTCGGGGTCATTTCGATGAACCGCTACTATTATCTCGTAGGAGCCTATGCACCGTTAGATTTGATGGTTACGATTGCCTGCTTGGTAAGGTAATATAATAAGTTCAAATAAAACAATATATACGCACAATGAAGAGATGAGTAGGTATCTCTTAAGGATACCTACTCATCTCAGTCTGTCGAAAAAGTCCGGCTGGAGCTGGGC
>ERZ857840.2673-NODE-2673-length-16451-cov-3.619907_pt1 | contig 16451 bp, 11 predicted proteins | sample MGYA00519760_ERZ857840 | MGnify/ENA primary metagenome ERZ857840 (study PRJEB31778, sample SAMEA3449371) | human gut metagenome | biome: human gut; feature: human-associated habitat; material: faeces | place: United Kingdom | collected 2010/2012 ... | reverse complement strand
GCTCAGGGAGGCGCTCTCCGCCTTTGTGAGCAGCACTCAGCAGACCGTCACCGGCGACGTAAAGGTCAAGCTCTATAAGGGCAACATCATCAACGCGGGCGTTACCTCCCCCTACACTCTCTACAGCGAGGATTTCGCCACCTTCGACGCCGACGACGTTTACAATCAGAAGGATTCCGCGGGCTTCATCAACCTCTTCGGCCTGCCCATCAAGGTCAAGGCTATACTTGAAGCCGAGCGCAACAATAAATAAAATTCACCATATCGGGGCGGTTACTTTCAACCGCCTCGGTTTGTATACGGAGGAAAAAATCATGAAACTCTGGGCAGGGCGCTTCTCAAAGGAAGCGGATAAAAAGACCAACGACTTCAATTCATCCATTGCGACGGATTCCAGGATGTACGCTCAGGATATCGAGGGCAGCATCGCCCATGTGACCATGCTCGCCGCAAAGGGGATAATCCCCGCCGGGGACGGCGCCGCCATAGCCGCCGAGCTTGCAAAGATAAAAGCCGAGATAGCGGACGGCACACTTGCCATCGACCCGAACGCCGAGGATATCCACACCTTTATCGAGCAGACCCTGACCGAGCGCATCGGCGACGCGGGCAAGCGCCTGCATACGGGCAGGAGCCGTAACGACCAGGTCGCCCTCGATGTGCGCCTTTATCTGCGCGACGAATGCGACAAGACCCTTTCGCTCGTCAAGGAGCTTATAGCCGCCCTCGCCGCAAAGGGAGACGAATACGCCGACGCGATAATGCCGGGCTACACCCATTTGCAGCGTGCCCAGCCGATAACCTTCAAAACTCATCTTTTTGCCTACACCGAGATGCTCTCCCGCGACCTCGGCAGGCTTGAGGACGCCAAAAAGCGCATGAATTCCTCCCCTCTCGGCAGCGGCGCCCTTGCGGGCACGACCTACCCGATCGACCGAGCCATGACCGCCGAGCTGCTCGGCTTTGACTCCTACACCGCAAGCACGCTCGACGGCGTTGCCGACCGCGACTTCTGCATCGAGCTTGCCTCAGCGCTGTCGCTTGTGATGGTGCATCTCTCGAGACTGTGCGAGGAGATAATCCTTTGGTGCTCGTGGGAATTCAAATTTGTCGAGCTTGACGACGCATTCTCGACCGGCTCGAGCATCATGCCGCAGAAGAAAAATCCCGATATCGCCGAACTTGTCAGGGGCAAGAGCGGCAGGGTATTCGGCGACCTGATGACCCTGCTGACCGTGATGAAGGGTCTGCCTCTCGCCTACAACAAGGATATGCAGGAGGATAAGGACGCGATATTTGACGCCTTCGACACAGTGAATATCTGCCTTGTGACCCTCGTGCCGATGATATCGACGATGAAAGCGCTCCCTGAGAACATGAGAAAGGCTGCGGCGGGCGGCTTCATCAACGCCACGGACTGCGCCGACTACCTTGTGTCAAAGGGTCTGCCGTTCAGAGACGCCTATAAAGCCACGGGCGAGCTGGTAGCTCTTTGCATCAAAACGGGCAAAACGCTCGAAACGCTCAGCCTCGACGAATACAAGAGCGTCTGCGACCTCTTTGACGACGGAGTTTATGATGCGATAAAGCTCGAGAACTGCGTCAAACGCAGAGGGCTGATGAAATAACAGAATATTTATCCATAACAAAACGGAGCCGACATGATCGACTCCGTTTTTTGATGTAAATTTTCCTTATATAATATAGCCGTGAAGCCGCGCCGTGATGATAATTTTCAAATACCTACCGAAATCGGTTGAGAAAGTGCGGGGTTTATGCTATAATGCGCTTTGAGAGGGCATATTTTAAGCGGAAAGGGGCGGCGGGATTGACGCACAGGCGCAAAAAAGAACTGTTCAACGGCTGTATTATCATACTCGCCGTCGTTTCGGCATACGCTTTTCGCATAATAGGCAGGGGCGACTTTTACCCGATGCTGTTTTCCTATCTGCGCAGCTTTATCTATATCGGTCTGTTCGCCGCCTGGGGGCTCTCCGTCCGTCAGCGGATCGTGCAAAAGCAGGTATGCCGGTTTATGACGGGCACCGCAGTGTTGCTCATCATCTGGATGGTAGTCCGTTCGGCAAAGTATTTTATATTTTGGCAGCCGGACGCCGTCCGGTACCTGTGGTATCTGTTCTATCTGCCCATGCTGTTTGTGCCTATGCTGGCGCTGCTGATTGCCATGTCATTAGGGAAACCGGACGAATACAAATTCCCCAAGGGAATGTCGGTTCTGTGGATCATCTCCGGCGTATTGCTTCTGCTCGTGCTCACAAATGACCTGCACCAATTCGTATTTACCTTTCCGAAGGACGCCGCCGTGTGGACAGACAAAAACAACGGCTACTCGATAGGCTACTTCATTATTGTAGGCTGGCAGGTGCTGTGTGCCTTTGCCGCACTTGTTATTATGTTCTTCAAATGCCGCGTGCAAAAAGGAAGGCTCCACTTTCTGCCCATTGTTCCTATGCTGCTGACGATTGTTTACAGCGCGCTTTACTATGCGGGTGCGGATTGGCTGCTCCACTTGTTCGGCGATATTGCCGCGTTCCAAAGTGTGATGTATATTCTGACCTTTGAGTTTTGCATCGCCTGCGGATATATACATTCAAACAGCCATTATGTGGACTTGTTTGACTCATCTGTCGGCACATCGGCGGAGATCACCGACAAGGACTTTACCGTTCGGTATGCAGCTGTAAACACTGCGCCTATCTCAAAGGAAACGATGAAAAAAGCCGAGCAAAGCCCGGTCACGATGGGCGGCTTGACCGTTCACACCATGCCCATTGACGGCGGCTATGCCGTATGGACAGAGGATGTGTCGGCTCTGCGTGACATCAAGGAGGACTCCGAGCTTCTTGCAGACGAGCTTGCCGACAGGAACGAAATACTCCGTTATGAATACAAGCGTGAAGCCAAGCGCCGCAAGGTGGAGGAGCAAAACCGCCTGTATGATCTCCTGCGTTCCGCTACACAGACGCAGATCGACCGCATTGCAGAGCTCACTAAGGAATACCGCCGAATCTCAAGCACCGATCCCGACAGTGCCAAAACGCTCCTTGCCGAGATCGCCGTGCTGTGCAGCTATATTAAACGCCGCAAGCATCTGACGCTCCTTACCGACCGAGATATTAAAATATCGGCAACGGAACTCCACCGTGCCTTCAATGAGTCGCTCCAAACGCTGAAGCTGTTGGGTGTCCGCAGCTCACTCTATGTGGACGAGTCTCTTTCCATGCTCTCCGGCAAAACGGCGACCGCTGTATTTGATTTTTACGAATCGGTTATTGAAGCCGATATTTTGAATTTAACAGGCATACAGGTAAGCCTCATAAAGGCAAACGGCTTGCGTTTGTCACTGAATGTGTGCTGCAAAGCCGACCTTTCCGCTTTAGTAAGCGGAGACGGTATTCGCTGTGAAAAAGAGGATGACAAGGAATATCAGCGCCTTGTGTTTGAAGTGAAAGAAGGTGACGGGAAATGAGTGCATTTTCTTCCCTTTCTGAATTTTGGCAGACCATGCTGCCGTTTATCATGCTTGTGGAGATCGTCCTTGAAATCGGGCTGTTTATGTATCAGCTTCTTCGCAGCAATAAGCCGGTGCGCAGCCTGCTGAGCCTGGTGGTTATGGCTGTGATGATCCCGCTGCTGTTCTCCGTTTCCCAGGCAGATCCCGACAATATCGGGGACGCATTTCTGCTGGGCGCACCGTGGCTGATATTTGCCGCTGCCATTTTCCTTGCGGCAGTTCACTTTGCCATTGCTCTGCCGCGGGAATACCGCCGTAAAAAGAACGAGCTCTCGCCGTTCTCCATTAAGGAAGCAACGGATAAGCTGCCTATGGGCATCTGCTTTGCCGACCCGAACGGCAGGATCATCCTGTGCAACAACCGTATGCGCAGGCTCTCCTTTGCCCTTTGCGGCCACGAGCTGCAAATCAAAAGCGATATAGAAAATGCCCTGAGCGTGCCGGACAGATCCGTAACCGTCAAGGATGATTGCTACATCCTGCCCGACAAGACCGTCTGGCAGTTTCGCACACAAAATATCACCGTGGACAGCGATGACCGCTGGCAGCAGATAACGGCGCACAATGTAACCGAGCTGTATAACGGCTACCAAAAGCAAGAGGAAATAAATAAAGAACTGGCAGAAGTCAATCGAAAGCTCAGAAAGATGTACGCTCGCATGGAGGACGATGTCAAGGAGAAGGAAAGCCTTGATCTGAAGGTCTATATTCACGATACCATCGGGCGAAGCCTCCTGACCATCCGTGACATCATAGACAGCGGCGAGGATACCGAGCGAAAGCTTGAGGCGCTGCAAAATGCCATCGGTATGCTGGCAAGCAACCGTGTCACCTCTGTCAGCACAATGGACGAGGTAAAAAGAACTGCCCGGCAGCTTGGCGTGGCTGTAAAAATCGACGGCTACCTGCCCCGTGATACCGCAGCCGAGGAGTTGACCGTTGCCGCCGCCAAGGAGTGCGTGACCAACTGCATCAAGCACGCAGACGGGAATGAGGTATATATCCGCATTGCCCAGCGCGGCGAACGCTATGATGTTACCATAACCAACAACGGCAAAATACCCACAAAGCCGATAAAGGAAGGCAGCGGCCTGTCAACACTTCGCCGCAGTATTGAAAGCTCCGGCGGCGAAATGCATATTTCGCATAATCCACGATTTGCTCTTCTGATTACGATTCCCGCAAAGGAGATCAGCCTATGATTAACACCATACTTGTAGAGGATGATTTATACATCCAAAAGCACTTTGTCGATTGTCTTGCGGCAGACGGCGAGTTTCATCTTGTCGGCGTTTTCCGTGACGCCTTTGAAGCGGAAAAGCATTGCAATGCCACCGTAAAGCTCGTCCTTATGGATGTGCAGACGCAGCACAAGTACTCCGGTCTTGCCGCCGCAGAGCGCATCAAAAAGGCTTTTCCGCAAATCAAAATCGTTGTGGCTACCTCGCTTGTCGATCCCGAAGTTTTGCAAAGAGCCAAATTAGGCGCAGCCGACAGCCTATGGTATAAGGACCACGGTACAGAGGAATTGATGAGCGTGGTAAAGCGCACCCTTGCGGGCGAAAGAGTCTTCCCAAACTCCTCCCCCGCCGTCGAGATGGAGGGTACGATGTCCGATGCCTTCTCGCCACGGCAGTTAGACATCCTGCGCCTATATGTAAAGGGCTTTACCTATCAGGAAATTGCCGATAAGCTGGGCATCTCCAAAAACGGCGTTCGCTGGAACCTGGATAATATGGTGGAAAAGGGTGGCTTTGAAAGCAGAGAATCGCTGGTTGCAACCGCCATTGAAAACAAGCTCATGGTAACCACATTAAAAGACGAATAAGAGATAACGAACCCCTTGGCTGTACGGTCAAGGGGTTTTTCACGCCCAAAAGGAAAAATTTTTGAAAAAATCGATTTTTTCTTCTGTTACTGGCGCAAGTGCCAGTGACAAGCGCCAAAAAATCCGTACAATAGATACTGTAAGATTAGGGTTGTGCTTTTAGAAGGTGGTGATGAATGATGAAAAAAATCGTTCTGGACATTCAGAGCGATATCCATGCGCACACCATGGAGCGAATGCTGATGCAAAAATTGGACGATTGCCAGGTTGTGATCTCCGAGTCGCCGGACGCAACCGCCGAGTGGTGCGAAACGCATCGACCGGATGTTCTTTTAATGGAGGTCAAGGCGTATTCGCCCTGGATGTTCAAAGAACGAATGGCAATCCGTGACAAGGTAAAACGGAACACGGAAAACTGCCGGGTCATTCTCTTTGTGGATGACGACACAGACGGAGAGTTGACCGAAAAGGTACGGCAGGCAAAGCGCGAGGGTCTGATAGACGCTTTTCTCTTCGGTTCGGTATCCGAAAACTACTTTGCTTCGGTCATCGACAGTGTTTAAATCAGGCAACACAAAACGCATAAAAATCTTCAAAAAATATTTTGAGGGAGGAAATGATATGACAAAAACGAACACACGAAGTCGCATCGTCAGCATCCTGCTGGTGCTTATGATGCTGCTGACAATGGTGCCCATCACCGCCGTGACGGCAAATGCGGCGGATGGCTTTGTGGAAGTCAGCACCTATGAGCAGCTGAAAAACGAAGTCGATAAGGGCGAGGCTAAGGTCAAGCTCGTGGCAAACATCGACACCACCAACGATAACGGCGGTGCCGGTGTGACGAATCAAACGGTATTGAAGTTTTTCGGCAACGACAATATTCTTGACCTGAACGGACACACTCTAAAACTTGTGTCTAATACAGGTGCTACATTTATTTATGTTAACAAGGATCTGACGATCCAGGACAGCGGCACCGGCGGTCGGATCGATTTTGTGTATGGCCCAAATGTAATGCACAGAACGACCGCAATCTATGTTTCTCATGCTTCTAATGAAGATATTGCACATCTTACCGTGAAAAGCGGTACGCTTAGCAGCACTAAGGGTGGCATTACCTTAATTGAGAGCATAGGTAACCTCACGATCAATGGCGGTAAGTTCTATGCGCCGTATGTAGAAGGATCAGGCGGCACCTATGCTATTCATACCATCCACCAGTATAATGACAACGCTAAAACAATTATCACCGGCGGCGAGATTGATGGCGTAGTGCTTATCCAAAGAGATGATTCCGCTGCCACGGGAACTCCGAACTATGGCGATATCCCCGTGCAGATCAAAGGCGGTACTTTCAAGCAGCACGTGCTATTTCGATGGACGGAGAAAGGGAAACCTTCTGGAGATCCGACCGAGTTCTCTCCAGCTGTTGAAATTGCCGGAGGCATTTTCGAAAAACCGGTTAACAGACTAAGCGGTATTTGGGGGAAGGATCTATCTACCAAGCTGACTGGTGGCACCTTTAAGGATTTTCCTAACAGTTTTGGATTGGGAAGAGGCGGTAGATCCGATCATGAATACTATTCAAAGTCTCTGGGCAACAGTATAATTATGAGGGGAAACGAGATCCGGACATCTTGTGATTGGTCTGAAGCTGATTGGTTTAATGTCTATTTTGATGTTTTTTACTTAGACGGCAGTGAATCCACCCCCGTCACGGTCATCCCCAACGCATGGGGCATGAAGTCCGTCACGCTGGACGGCAACCCCATCGACTACTTCAAGGACTGGAATGGCACCGTTGAGCGGATGGACAACAGCACGGCGCATACCCTCAAGTTCGAGTGGTATCCTCTGGCGAGTGAGTTGGTAAGCGCGGGCTATAGCTACAATGCCAGGTGCGAGCATTATATCTCCGGTTCTTCCGCGGTACAGCAGACAGATACCATCGCTGCCGATAAAACCTCGCATACGGTCACCATTCCTGCGGGCGTAGACCCCAAGGTCTATTCCTATGATTTGCAGCTGAATCTGCAAAAGGACGGTAGCTTCGTCGGCATCATGAGCAACGAGCATATCGTCAAGCTGGTGGTAAGCGACGCGCCGGTAGCTCCTCCGAGCTTGACCGGTCAGGTGTACTACACCAGCGGCATTGTCTACGGCAGCCCCATCTCCATCGCTGCCAGCGTGACCCCCACGACCGCCACCCCGGTGTACCAGTGGCAGCGCAGCACGGACGGCGGCAGCACATGGACGAATATTGAGGGCGCGACCAGTGGCAAGTATACTCCCGTGGCGGCTGATATGGGCGAGAATGTCCGCATCCGCGTGAAGGTCACGGCTGAGGGCTATCTCGGTGAGATCGTCGGCGCGCCGCTGAAGGTCAGCAAGGCTGCCAATAACAATTATCCCGAGGTTATTAAGCTGGAGGCCGTGAAGAATGGCGCAGGCAATTACACCGGCTTCAAAATCACGAACTTCGACTCCGACTACGAGTATGTTTACAGCACAACTGATGCGCCGAATTGGAGCGCAAATCAGATCAGTTCCGCAACCGTAACCGGTCTGACGAGCGATACCACCTATTATGTTTTCGCCCGTTTCAAGGGGACTAACACCCATACGGCAGGCTCTATTGTGAGCAAAAACAGCATCAGGCTGTTTGACAATGTTCCTTTGCATTACGTGCTGCTGGAAGGCTACAACAGCGGCGAAACGATCTACATCAAGAAGGGCGAGAGCGTTACGCTGAAGGTCAGCGCAGACCCCATCAACGCCAATTCTTGGAATGAGATCACCTTCAAGGATGATAATGGCGGGGGGGCAGCAAGCAACATCGCAATCTCCAATGCCAAAATTGACGCAAGCGGCACGACGCCCACAGCGTTCCCCAATGGCCATTCCATCACGATCAAAGGCGTTTCTAAGGGCAGCGCAACGCTGAAAGCCAGCTACCCCGGTACAAACAACTACTACGGCTCATGGAATGTGGTTGTATACGATGATTCCACTGTGGCCAATGCTTTGAGACTTGAGAGCGTTTACGCATATGCGGATATTACCCTGAGCGAAAATGACGAGGCGAAGCTTCCCACCGATCTTCCGACTCTGCTGCCCGCGAACAGCGGCTATCATCTGGAATGGCGCATTCTCAAGAGAGGAACCTACGGCGCTACGTATGTGACGGAGAATGATAATATTAAGCTGGAGGACGGCAAGATTAAGCCGAAGGCGGCTCATGCCGCATCGGAGAAAGCCCAACTGGAGCTGGTTGCCGTCAAGGATGGCAGCACCGAATACAAAACGCTTCCTAAGACTTCCCTCTTTTATGTCACCGTAACCGAGGCTCCCGTCATTGAGCTTACCGGCATTACCGTTGCCCCGACGAAGGTAAATCTGGAGCTTAACGCGACCTATCAGCTCTCCGCCGTGAAGGAGCCTGTCAACGCAGCAGGCAGCCTGAACTGGGAGAGCAGCAATACCGGTGTGGCAACAGTTGACAGCAACGGTAAGGTGACCGCTAAGGCACAGGGCACGGCAATTATCACCGTCTCCTGCGGCGATAAGAAGGCCACCTGCACCGTTACGGTCGACCACCAGCATGACTACTCCGGTCAGCCGTACCTGTATCTGGATCCCGGCAATCACTATCAGGAGTGCAAGGCAGGCGACGGCTACAACATTCAGGCTCATGAGTTCTCGGCTTGGACGGATAACGGAGACGGCACACACAGCCGCCACTGCACCGTCTGCAAGATGACGGACGGCTCCACCTACACTGAAACCGCCGAGCATACCTGGGTATGGGTAGTGGATCAGGAACCGGCGCTGAATCAGCCCGGTAAGCAGCATGAAGAGTGCGTTGACTGCCATGCTAAGCGCAGCGAGAACACCGAGATCCCCGCCCTGCGGGATTACGCCGTTACCGTCACCGGCGGCACGGCAACCGTTGCTGCAGGCACCACCATCACCCGCGCCATGGAGGGCGTTGAGGTCACCGTTACGGCACAGGCTCCTGGCGGTAAGCACTTCGTCAAGTGGGTCGTTAAGGCAGGCGGCGTAACGCTGGCTAACGAGACCAGCGCCACCACCACCTTCATCATGCCCGCAAACGATGTAACGATCGAGGCGGAGTTCGCCGAGAACCCCGTAGAGGCGTATACGCTCACGGTTATCAAGGGCACGGCCTCCGTTGCCGCAGGCACCCCCATCACCGACAAGATCGAGCCGAACACCGTTGTGACTGTTACGGCGGACGCACCGAAGACCGGCAAGGTCTTTGACAAGTGGGTCGTGCTGGAGGGCAATGTCACCCTGGCAGACGCCACCAAGGCAACCACCACCTTCACCATGCCCGGCAATGATGTGAAGCTCGAGGCCACCTATAAGGATGCGCCTCCCAGCCATCCCCACAGCTACGGCACGGATTGGAAGTATGACGACAACAATCACTGGCATGAGTGCAAGTGCGGCGACAAGGCCGATGTAGCGGCTCACTCCTATGTCTGGAAGACCGATAAGGAAGCCACAAAGTTTAAGGACGGCTCGAAGCACGAGGAATGCTCCGTCTGCGGCGCGGTACGCAACGCAGGCACGATCATCCCCGCCACGCTCGGTCACTGCTGGATAATCGACTTCATCATCAGCGTCAAGGATTTCGTTATCGGCGCAACGAAAGGCACGGTCGAATTCATCATCAGCGCATTCAAGCAGATAATCGGCAAATAAAACACAATTGACCAAAGGCCGCTCTGTTATTTGAGAAATCACGGAGCGGCCGATGCTGTTTTAACAGAAAAAAGGGAATCTTCCCGAATAAAATTCAAAAGAATTCTTTTGTCGGCGCTCGTGCTGACCATGGCGCTCGCTATACTTGCGGGCTGCGGCTCAAAGCCGACCGACGATACAAAAGACAGCACCGCCGCCGTGACCGATAAAGCGGCTTAGACCGACCCGCAGCGCCTCCATCCTCTTCAGGACGGGCGACGAGAGCTTCTCCGTCAGCCCGATGCTCTCGGGCGCAACGGGTCAGATAGACATCGTCGATTGCTATGATTTCTCGATCTACGGCGGCGAGGGCGGCGTGCAGGATTACATCAACTCCGGCATGAGCGTGCAGTATACGGGCGAGACAGAAGTCATCGAGGGCAAACCGTGCACGGTGTTCGCCCTCGGCACAGACCGCGACGATCAGTTCGTGCGCGAGCGCTATTACGCCGTTTGTGATAACCTTGTCTATTCCTACGACGCCGAAGGCGACGCATGATTCGTTCTCGGCGCGGGATAACAAAAATATAATATACAAATTCAAAATATGATCTGAAAGGGGCTTATATTATGGGACTCATAAAAGCAGGAATCGGAGCATTGGGCGGCACTTTGGCTGATCAGTGGAAGGAATTCTTCTACTGCGAATCAATGCCTAAAGAGGTGCTCGTCACCAAGGGACAAAAGCGAGTGAGCGGGCGTTCCTCCAACACCAAGGGCAACGATAACATAATCTCCAACGGCTCGGGTATCGCCGTTGCGGACGGTCAGTGCATGATAATCGTCGAGCAGGGCAAGGTCGTCGAGGTCTGCGCAGAACCCGGCGAATTTACATACGACACCTCGTCCGAGCCGTCGATATTCTCAGGTCCTCTCGGCGAGGGCATCAAAAAGACCTTCGCAACGGTGGGTAAGCGCTTCACCTACGGCGGCGACACCGCAAAGGATCAGCGCATCTACTATTTCAACACAAAGGAGCTTATCGATAACAAATTCGGCACCCCGAATCCCATTCCGTTCCGCGTTGTGGACTCAAAGATAGGCCTTGACGTGGATGTTTCGGTGCGCTGCTCGGGCGTTTATTCATACAAGATAGCCGATCCTCTGCTCTTCTACACCAACGTGTGCGGCAATGTGGAGCAGGAATACACCCGCGACGAGCTGGACGGTCAGCTCAAGACAGAATTCATCAGCGCATTGCAGCCCGCATTCGGCAGGCTCTCCGACCTTGAGATGCGCCCGAATCAGATAGTCACCCACAACACTGAGCTTGAGGAAGCGATGAACTCGGCCCTCTCGGCAAAGTGGGGTGAGTTGCGCGGCCTCAAGGTGGTCAGCATAGCGCTCGGCTCGGTCACGCTGCCCGAGGAAGACGCCGAGATGATAAAGCAGGCTCAGCGCACGGCTATTATGAAGGATCCCACCATGGCTGCGGCGACCCTCGTCGGCGCACAGGCGGACGCAATGAAGGCGGCGGCCTCCAACGAAGCGGGCGCAATGACAGGCTTCATGGGTATGGGTATGGCGATGAACGCAGGCGGCGGAATGAACGCGCAGAACCTGTTCGCGATGGGTCAGCAGCAACAGCAGCAGGCAGCCCCCGCCCCCGCACCGGCAGCCGACGGCTGGAAATGCTCATGCGGAGCGACCGTGAGCGGCAAATTCTGCCCGAACTGCGGCACAAAGAAGCCCGAACCCGTTCAGGCGGGCGCTTGGAAATGCAAATGCGGCGCAACTGCCACGGGCAAATTCTGCCCCGAGTGCGGCTCGCCGAAGCCTGCCGACACCGACGGCTGGCAGTGCTCCTGCGGCACAGTCAACAAAGGCAAATTCTGCTCGAATTGCGGCGCTAAGAAGCCCGCGGGCGTTCCGCAGTACCGCTGCGACAAATGCGGCTGGGAGCCCGAGGATCCCAAGAATCCTCCCAAATTCTGCCCCGAATGCGGCGACCCGTTTGACGACGGCGATATAACCAACTGACGAATTACTTTTGCACGACGGGCGGCGATCCCGCCCTTCGTATATATGACCGAGAGGTGAATTATTTGGCTGTTTTGAATGAATATAAATGCCCTAATTGCGGTGGTGCGGTCGAATTTGACAGCGGCAGTCAGAGGATAAAGTGCCCCTACTGCGATTCCGAATTCGACGTTGCTGCCATCGAGGCTGCCAATGAGGCTCAGAATAAAGCTGCCGACGATATGAATTGGGGCGCCGCAGGGGAGAAGTGGAGCGAGGATGAAGCCTCAGGCATGAGGGTGTATGTTTGCAACTCCTGCGGCGGCGAGATAGTCGCCGATGAGACCACGAGCGCCACTCAATGTCCTTACTGCGGCAATCAGGTGACGATGAAGGGTCAGCTCTCGGGCGACCTGCGCCCCGATCTGATAATCCCGTTCAAGCTCGATAAGAACGCCGCAAAGGAGGCGTACAAGAAGCATATCGGCAATAAAAAGCTGCTGCCGAAGCTCTTCAAGGAAGAGAATCATATCGACGAGATAAAGGGAGTATATGTGCCCTACTGGCTCTTTGACTGCGACGCCTCGGGCTCCGTAACCTTCAGCGGAACTCAGGTCCAGCACTGGAGCGACGACGACTATGATTACACGAGAACCTCTTATTATGACCTTCACAGGAACGGTCAGGCAGCCTTCAGAGCGGTCCCCGTCGACGGCTCGTCCAAGATGGCGGACGATCTGATGGAATCCATCGAGCCTTTTAATCTCAGCGAGGCGGTCGACTTCAAGGCAGCTTACCTTGCGGGCTATCTCGCCGACAGATACGACGTTTCGTATGAGGAGAATACTCCGAGAGCAAACGAAAGGGTGCGCGACAGCATGATACAGTCGATGAGAGAGACGACGAGAGAGTATTTATCCGTCACGCCCAAGAGCACAAATATCGCCGTCAACGGCGGCAAGGTGCGTTACGCGCTCTATCCGGTGTGGATACTCAACACCACCTACAAGGGCAGCAAATATATATTCGCAATGAACGGCCAGACGGGCAAGCTGGTCGGCGACCTGCCGCTTGATAAGGGCGCTTTCTGGAAGTGGTTCGGCATCCTCGGCGCGGGTCTTTCCGCCGCCTTCACCGGCCTTGCATATCTGTTCTGGGGGGGAGTATTATGAGAAAAAGATTTTTTGCATTGCTCCTGACACTTGCGCTGATTGCGTTTACGGCAGTGCCCGCGTTTGCGGCGACTTTCTATGTTTATGATGATGCTTCCGTTTTCACCGAGGATGAGACGGCGCAGCTGAATATCCTCGGCAGAGATATCAGAGACCGATATAATGTCGATGTTATCGTTGCCTACTCCAAGGATTGCGGCGGCAAGGACGCAGATGAATTTGCCCGCGAGGTCTACGGCGAGGAGCACGGCGGCGCGGACGGTATAGTCTTCTGCGTCAACAATTCAAACGGCGACCGCGGCTTCTATATCACGGGTAAGGCGGACGATATCATCACCGAGGACGTCCAGAGGCTCATTCTGAGCGGCGTATACAACGCCGAATCGGTCTATGAAGGCGCAAATATTTATTTCGGGTTTGTTGTTTATTATCTCGAAGAGGTGCTCAAGGGCGGCGAGGGCCTCAGCAGGACCATGCCTGCAATGCCCGGCCGGACCGAGGCTGCAAGCGAGCCTGTGTCCGTGATACCCGAGGAGAGGCAGCTTGAGCTGCTTGTCGATAACGCCGAGCTGCTCACACCCGACGAGCGTGATGCTCTCAACAGCAAGCTCGCCGACATCAGCAACGCCCATCAGGTCGAGGTGGCGGTTGTGACGGTCAACTCGCTTGACGGCAAGGAGGTCAAGGAATACGCCGACGATTTCTATGACTACAACGGCTACGGCTACGGTGAGAATGACGATGGCATACTCCTGCTGCTCGCTATGGATTCAAGGGAATGGGCGATAACCACCTACGGCAGCGCCATAGATACCTTCACCGATTACCGTCAGAGCTGCATAATGAATGACGCCGGCGTGCTTGAGGATTTCGGCAAAAGCAATTTTGACGACGGCTTTAACACCTTTGCCGACGAGTGCAACAGATGGCTCACCGTGACGGCGGAGGGCTACGACGACGACACGGATGATATCGGCTGGCCGTCGGGCTATCTTTCGGATCCCGACACTCCGAAGGATACGATAAAGCAAGCGCGAAAATTCCCCGTAACTTATATCCTGATAGCGATTGCGGCGGGTCTGCTGGTCTCCTTTGTCGTGATGAAGATAATCGCCGCCCCGCTCAAATCCGTCACGAAGCAAAGCGGCGCAAACAATTATATCGTGCCCGGCTCAATGTCCGTGACGAATGCGGGCGACATATTCCTCTACAGCAATGTCACCAGGACTGCAAAGCCCAAAGATAATGACAGCAGCTATTCGGGCGGAGGAAGCTCCACAAATGATAGCTCCTCCGGCAGAAGCCATGGCGGCTCGAGCGGCAGCTTCTGATATAATATGACATAATACAAAAGACCGTACCCCGTGTAAAATCGGGATACGGTCTTTCATTATCGGACGATATACAATAATAAATTATTTCTTGACTGCCGCCGCAGCTTCTTTTTGTTCCTCGGCGCGAGGCTCTTTTTTTATCTTTTCGCCGATGAAGCGCTTTATCTTGTTGCTGGTCGTCTTTTCAAACTCCTTGTCGCGGATGATGACCTTGGATATCTGTTTATATATCGGCAGCTCCTTGCAGGCATTGCGGATGGAATTCAGCACCTGAGCGGGAGTCTTGCTCTCGGAGAGGAAGACCTCGGCGAGCAGCGAGCTTTCGTTGCCGTTCTCATCCTTTTCGCCGCTGACTATGACCTCGCTGACATAGTCGATGCTCTGGATATAGCTCTCAATCTCCTCGGGATAAATGTTTTTGCCGTTGTTGAGCACGATTATATTCTTTTTCCTGCCGGAGATAACGAGCTGCTCTTTGCTGTTTATCGTGCCGTAGTCGCCGGTGTAGAACCAGCCGTCCTTCAGCACCTGAGCGGTGAGCTCGGGGTTGCGATAGTAGCCGAGCATGACCACGTCGCCCTTGACGAGAATCTCGCCGATGCCCTCTTCGTTCGGCTCGTCGATCTTCCACTGGAGGCAGGGCAGCTTGATGCCTGCGGTGCGGTAATCGTTGGCGGCGTCGTTGTTGGCGCATACAAGAGGCGAGCATTCGGTGATGCCGTAGCCATTTATCAGGCTGATGCCGATATTGTCAAAGAATTCGCCGACCTCGGCTCTTATCGGGGCGCCGCCGCAGACTATCTTACGCAGATTGCCGCCGAATATCTCATGCAGGAATGAGAATATCTTCTTGCGCCTGTCGATACCGACCTTGCGCAGACCGTTGCTGAGCTTGATTGCCGAGTCAAACTGCTTCTTTTTGCCCTTTGCCTCGATCTCCTTGATGATGCGGGTGTAGAATTTCTCGGCGATGGCGGGCACGATATAAATATAATCCGGATGATAGGTTTTAAGGTTGTTGAGAATAGCGCGCAGGCTCTCGTTGATGCAGAGCGTTGAATGATGGTGGAATGAGACGAGCAGGTCGCTCACGCTCTCATAGGTGTGGTTGTAGGGCAGCACCGAGAGACCGACCTCAAAGACTGTCGAGACCTGCAAGCCGTAATAAACGCTCGACACAAGGTTGTGTTCGCTGAGCATGACGCCCTTTGACATTCCAGTCGTGCCCGAGGTGTAGACGAGCATTTTCATCCTGTTCGGGTCGCTCTTGAGGGCGAGAAAGGCTGATTTATCGAGCTTTGCGCCCGCGTCAAGGACTTTTTTGAATGAGAGGAATTTGCCGTCGTCCTCGCTGCGGTCGAAGCAGATGAAGTATTTGACCCCGCCGAGCGAATCGGCGTTCTCGGCGAAGAGCTGCTCATATCGCTCATCACAGAATACCACCTTGCTCTCGCTGTCGTTGATAAGATGGATTATGTCTTTGCCGGGCAGCTCCCTGTCGAGCGGCACGAAGGCTCCGCTGCATCTGATGGCGGTGAAATAGGCGGTTATCCAGTTCACGCTGTTTGAGCCGATGCAGGCGATGTTGCAGTCGCCGAAACCCTTGGCTTCGAGAAAAGCGCCGAGCGAATATACTCTGTTTATGAATTCCGAGTAGGTCATCGCCTTTATCTCGTCATTCTCCTTGTACTTGTAAGCTATCTTCTGAGGGCACTGCTCAAGTGCGAGCGATATCATCTCGGCAATGCTTCCGAAGGGCTGAACGTCGTAATATTTGTACTTTACCTTTGCCATGTGGGGCACCTCTTTTTCGTGTAGTGATCGGCGTCCTTGCGGCTCACCGTCAATGTCAA
>ERZ857840.2664-NODE-2664-length-16516-cov-4.238078_pt1 | contig 16516 bp, 12 predicted proteins | sample MGYA00519760_ERZ857840 | MGnify/ENA primary metagenome ERZ857840 (study PRJEB31778, sample SAMEA3449371) | human gut metagenome | biome: human gut; feature: human-associated habitat; material: faeces | place: United Kingdom | collected 2010/2012 ... | reverse complement strand
TTTTAAACCATAATTAAATTTGGGCAAAATTTTTGATTTACAATTTTCAACAATTTTCTTATTTAACTGATTTCAAATTTTTATTAATTCTTTATGATCGTTGTCAAGCAAATTCTTGTCTAATTTTTCTATTGCTTTGCCAGCATAGCAAATTTCATTTAAAATTAATTCATTACTATCACTCCAATAAGAAAAACATTCGGTTTTATCGGTTAATAGTGTTCATAATAAACAATCATTCAAAAATTCTATATCTTTTCAAGCGCTATCTTGTTTATCGGCGGATTTCATTATAGTGAGAGCATCTCTTCTATAATCTTTTCCTTTTCAAGCATTCAAAGCATTAAGAACTGAAATTTGCAAAATATTTTCATTTGAAACATAAAATTTTTTGTTTGAAATGCCTTTATTAAGGTTGGTCAAAATATTTCCATTATGTACAAACATATTGCCTATGGAGAGAATAGCATAAGAAGCATCTTTTTTAACTATTGGAATATTAAATTCATTAACTCTCTTATTAATTTGTTTTATTTCTATTTTTTCATTATTTAATTCATTTGACAATGAAATAGAACTGCATGCATAGGAATTAGGGGAATTTTTCTCTCATCTAATTATAGGAATTCCCCCTTCTGTAGCGTTGTATTTTTTTCTATTTGATAAAAAACCTTCAACAAAATTAAATGATTTTATATCTTTTCATTTTCAATATTTAATAGGAGAAATTAAGCAATATTCATCGCCTACATTTAAAAATTGATTAGCGCTTCATATAAATTGAAAACTCAAATCTCTAATAGTTCCATCTGCAATTTTTGTTTCTTCTTTTAATTTATTATAAATATAACTTTTTGTGATTGAGTGTCCATTGCCATGAGAATTTGCAGTTTCGTCCCTGAACGGAGGGTTTTCAAAGAAAACTATTTTCCCATTAGGAAATTGATTTCTTCAATTATCTATGTATTTTTTTAGTCAGGAATTAAACTCTTCAGTTAATGCGTTTCCGTTTTCCATAAGATTTTCATCAATATAAACATCAATTAATTGTGCATTTGTATATGGAGGCCTAAGCATTCTTACTATATTTTGAAACTTGCTTCCTAAATTTACTCATTCACAAAATTCATATGTATTCAAAACAAAGCATTTTAGAATATCTTTTGGTAGATTATATTCAAGTTGTCCTGTTCCTGCGCATCTATCTATTACTAAAATTTCCTTGTCGGGATTTTCATTGAATATATTTTTTAAATATGTTTGCATAATTTTTGCATATTCTTTGGGGGTAAAAAATGCGCCTCTATCTTTTCTATAATCCTTGCCTCCAACATGATCTCATTTTTCTGCAATTATTTCTTTTAAATCATTAATAAAAATAGGTTCTACCCAATATAAAATCTTTTTTTCTTGATTTAATTGCATTAATGCAGATTTTAATTTTTTTATTTTATTAAAATCGTTTTGTAGATTTAAACCAGAATTTTCTACGCACTTTTCTATATCTTTCATTCCTTTAAATAAATCTTTTATAAAAACGTCAGGAGTTTGAACAAATGTAGAATCATTTTCTAGTTCTAGTTTTTCATAAAACTTGTCATTTATGTTGTGAAAATTATTAATATTAAGTTTTGTTAATAAATATTTTTCATCATTTTTGGTCGGAGTTATTTTTAAAACAAGATCTTTAGGATTCAATCATTCTAAAGATTGTTCGTTCTCTTTTAAAACAACTGGTTTGGCGCTCGAAGGAGCCGTATTTAAAGTATTGTTTTCATAAATAAAATTTTCATAGTTTTTAGCATCAATAAGTCAATATTTATGGTCGGTAAAAGTTGCTATACATATTCATCTTGGAATTTGTATTAGACCATTATTATTAAAATTTTTTAAATAAGATAAGGCTTCGCCTAATGCCTTTTCCAATGTTTGAAATTGATCAAACTTTTTTTTGAATTCATATAAAACGCCTTCATTTATTCCATCAGTACCATTTATGATGTATTTTTCATAATATGCTTGATCTAAAATTTTGTGTGTGGAATCTTCATAAACGTTTTTTTCATAAAAACTTCAAAACGCTCTTTGACATTCTAATTCACTATATTCTTGTCAATTAAATTCTTGATTTTGAGAGCTCTCTCTCTCTCTCTCTCTCCATTATTTACTATTCAGGTTCTTTTATTAAACATTTTTGCTCCTTAAATTAAATAAATATAACTTTTAAAGTTTCATTTGACAATAATTATATATTTTTAAAGGATTTAATTAATTAAAAACACCAAGTGCAAGAACACTTGATGTTATTTACTAATTTATAGAATTTTGTTCATTATTGGTTTTTGGGTTGTTTTTTGTTTTTTTGTCCTTTTTTTCTTTCTTTAAGCTTGCTTTTTCTTGCTTTTTTGTTTGGCGTTTTAAATTTTTTGCTTCCTTTTTCGCTAATTTTTCTTGACGTTTATTTGAGCGTTTTTCTTGATAAGATTGTTTGGTTGGATTTTGATGCCTAATACGTTTAGCTCTTTTTCCAAATGATCAACCGTATTTCCTCAATAAAGATTTAATTATGAAAATAGAAGCAACTAAAAATGTTAATATACCCACAATTACCACTAAAGGAAATCATCAGGTTTTCACGACTTTCTTTATTCTATTTGGGTCTTTAGGTATATCTTCGGGACTGACAACATCCTCATCATCGGGATTTGGATTTGGTTTTCAATCTGGGTCAATTGCAGGATTATATTCTTTATTAGCCTTATTGATAATATATCCATATCCAAACCCGGTGGTTTTGTTTGTAGGTAATAAAAGAATTTTCTTGTATAGAACTTCTAAATTTAGAGAATTATTATATATTTCTCTTTCGAGTTCTTCAATAATAGAGTTTTTGTATTGTTCGAGTTGGTTTTTAAGATCTAAATCCTTAGGCTCGAATTCAATTTCTTTATCCTTACCTTCATATTTAAATGTTTTGCGTAATTGTAGAGCCTTTAAGGCTTGTTGTAATTTTTCATAAAATTCCTTGTTTTGTTTTAGTTTAGGATCATCATATTTTGAAACTAATTCCAATCAATAAGCATCGTTATTAATTGCAAAGATTTGATAATCATTGTTAATTTCTAGACCTAATTTAGATGCAGCATTAACTACTATTTCAATAACTTTTTTTCTAATTTGGCTTGGTTTGGTTTCTTGAATAACATTCTTGTTATCCATTAAGATGTAACTTAAATTTCTTAAATTAAACTTACCTCCTTCGCCTAAATTTTTAAAGTTAATTATTTTATAGTTATGCAAATTAGCGTTTTTAGAAACTAGTTTTAAACCAACAAAACTACTTAAAGCCTTTCCTCTCATTAAATGGACAATTACTTCATTTAAATTAGCAATTTCAACGTCTTTATTTAGTAACATTTCAATTTCTTTGCCAAAAGATTTTGTTTTTAGTTGATATTGCAATAATTGATTTGTAATGAAGTTTATTACTTCTTTTTCAATTGCTTTTCTATATCTTTCATCAATAACATCTTCTGGGATGTTTTTTTCTTCGAAAGTTTTTTTAGAAATATTTAAAATAAATTCATTTTGTATATCCAACGTGCTTAAATCAATCGGAGGATTATATACGTGTCATGCTTCATTTCTAAAATAAATTTCTTTTCTAGAATTAGCATACAAACCTTTACCAATTAATGTTAGTTTAACACCTTCATAATTTTGGTTTTGTTCTGTGCCATAAATTGAGACATTAGCAAGTTCTTCTAGGAATTTATTTTCCTCGGTAATGTTGCTAAATTCAGAAATAAACCAATCTTTATTTTCAATTAAATTCTTGGTTAATGTGTTGCTTGACATATTTGTTCTAATATATTCAAGAACTTTGTCTTTTATGGCTTGTTTATCAGTTAAACCATTAAAATTTTGTAATTTACTCCATTTAAAGTCGTTAAAAATATTAATGGCATTTTCTATGCTGCTATTATCGTTATCAGCAAATTTTCAAGATGAATTAACGCATTCGTTATAAAGAGGCAATAATTCATCATATGTTAATTTGTCTAATTGTTCTTTATCATAATGTTTAGATTCAATTAACCATTTTTTAAAATATATTCCAAGTGTTGATTGTCAAAACGGCTCAAATTTTTTCATTAAATCAATGCCATAATTATCTTTTTTATTTTCTAATTCTTGCCAGAAAAGATTTTTTGGTGAATTTGATTCATCAATAAGCACTAATTTAATATTTGAAATTGATGTAGAAGTAGCAGCATAAACTATTCAAATGCCTTCTTCAGACATATAAGCATTTTCACTATTACCGTTTGATGAAGATAATGGTTCAGGCTTAATTTCACTAGGACTAAGCCATTTGTTGCTTCCTTTATCATAAAGTTTGCATTTATAGTATGTAACATTAGATTTTTTGGCAATGTTTTTATCTAATATTAGATTTCTTAGGGCTCCTTTACCAAGGACAGCACCCTCTGCAAAAATACCAAAATCATTCAACATTTTAATATCGGGATATCAAAATTTTAAATTTTTTGTTATTTCTTTAGCTAAAGTTCCATTTTTTATTCATATGAGTTGATTTTTAGTACCGGTTTTAGGGTCTATTGTAGGATCGTATTTAGGGTTAGGTAATGGATTACCTTCTTTATCCACTAAAATTCTTCCATCTTTTGTTATTTCTTTAGTAATTAGTTCTTTTTGTTTTGGGTTGTTTTCGGGGTCTCAAGCAAACCATTTAAATGATTGGTTGATTGGTTGTTCAACTATAACAAATTTAATTTTATAAGTTGCTATTGGCTCTCTGCTATTATTTGTGCCAGGTCTGAATTTCTTTATTTCTACTATATACTCGTTTTTCTTTCTTGAATTATGGTCATTTAACTCTTCTTGAGGCTTATTTGAATCATTTTTCTCTAATGCTATTTTTTCTTCATCAGATGCCGAACGTCTTAAATCTTTTAAATGATAAACAAAATGTCTATTTAGAACATCAACTTTTTGACCATTTATAAATAAAACTTCATTTTCTTCTAATGTGGTGTCAAAATTTACTTGTAGTGGAGTATGTACTAACCACTTTCCTCCATAATTACCATTTGCAGGCTCTAATTGTATAGGTTTGTCCTCTTGTAGGTTGTCCTTGAAATTGAAACTATGATTTTCTTGAATATTAGATAGGTTATTTTGATTAAGAACTACACCATATTTAAATCATAATCTACTAACAAATCCTGTCTTGTCTGCATAAGTTTGATAAATTTGGCTTGGAGTAAATCTTACTGGAACATTAGCCATTATTGTCTTGCCTTTAAAAAGACTATAAAACATATGATAAAGATTCTTAATTTGAATCTTACTTTGTTGATTTTTAGCAAAATTATTAGCAAAGTTATAAGTATCTGCTTCATTAAAAATTTTAGAAGCAAAAGAATTAGTGATATCTTTTCCCTTATATTTTAATTGTTTGATTTTAAAAATTAGATTAAAATGATTTCCATCTGAAATAGGTTTGACTTCATAACCATATTTAATAATAAAATTGCCAACTGATGTTTCATTATCCATTTGTTTAGCAATTTCTTGTAGTTTTTCAAGATTACTTTTACCACCTTTAAAAATATTTAAATCAATACCTGTCGTTAATTTTCCCATAGTATCAGAATCTATAACAATTTCTTGACTTGAATTTTGTAAATGAAATGCTAACATGAATTTTTGAGAATGCTTAAAATTATTTGAATTTGCTAAAAAACAAATTAAAGAATAAGCATCTTCAAGATCTATGCCATGTCATTTTGTAAAATCATAATTAACTTCTAAATGGTCATTGTATGACAATTTAAATTTATCATAGGCAATATATGCTTCATCAGAATATGCTTTAATAAATGAACTAATTTTTGGATCACTAAGTCTATTATTGAATGTTTTAATTTTTATATCATAATCTTTTGTTAATTTTTTAAAAGATTGGGCATTAACTCAGTTAATACTATAATTAGATTTTTTAATAGTTTGAATAATATCACCCGGCCATCAATAGTTTGGACGATATGTATGAGTAGATTCGTCATATTCCCCTTCTTTTTCTCCTCCTTCCGTTAAACTAGAAACGTATTTTTTATAACCGCCCAATCAAAGAGGAGTTTGCTCGTTTTGATTATACAAAGTAATTTTATAATCACCAAAAGGTTGATTATTTATTTTATTAATATCATTAATAGACAATTCTTTTAAAAATTTTAATCCATCATTTGTATTTGCAATAAATCTTTGATCAGAATAAAGGGGATTACTTGAAGAACTTTTGGGGTCAAAAATAAAACTATCTTGCCTGCTATCTTTTCTATATGTTAAATTTGTAAAAAAACTTTTTAATAAATTTTTGTTGTTTAAAAAAGAATATTGGTCTTTGTCAATTTCTTCATATTTATAACTTGAATAATGTTCATTTCTAGAAAAACTCAAAGAAAATAGAGAAGCCGAAGCAATACTAAATATTCCTCCGGCTATCAATAAGGTTTTTTTAATTTTCTTCATCTTCAAAAAAATCTATTCCAAAAATGTCTTTTTCATTATTTTCTGAGTTGGTTTCTTTTGAAATGGGTTGAATATTTGATTTTGACTTTGTCAAAAAAGTAATATTTTTAGCAATTATTTCTATTTTATAAATAGTTTCGTTATTCTTTGAACTAAATTTAGCATTGTGCAATTTGCCAACAACTTCTAATAAATCTCCCTTTTTAACATATTTCATAACATGTTCTGCCAATTTGTTAAAACAAGTAATCTCGATAAAATTGGTTTTATTTGCTTGTTCAAATAGTGCAATAACAAAGGGCAATGCTTGTCCTTTTTCGCTTTTAAAAGGTTTTCAATTATCATTTACTAGCCTACCAGTTAATATAACTTTATTCATTTATCCTCCATCGCACATGTGCGTGTATTATGCACGCACATGTGCTATATATTTTTATTTTTCTTCTATTTGTTCTTGGGCGGTAGAATTAGTTGCCCCTATTTCTTGCAAAATGTCATCAAATTCATTTTCACTCAAACTTGAAAGAAAATCATTTCAAGCGCGTTCTGAATTTTGAATTTTATTTGCCATTTTTTTAGTTCAATCATTAGTTAATTTATTAACAGCACCTCTTATAGTGCGTTCAAAGAACTTGGATTCTGCTAATATATCAGCCCCGGGGTTATCAATTTGTTTTTCTAAATCTCCATTATCTTTAAATAAAGCATTAATAATCATATTAAGTTTTAAATTAATAATAGACATTTCTATATCCATGCTTCTAAATCTTCGATTTATTTGCAATTGATATGGGCTTAATGCACTTCAACTAACTTTTCTTAGTGCTTGAAACAAATCATGTTTTCAATCCCGCATAATTTCTTTTTTCTCATTTGCTAATAAATAACTTCTAATAACATTGTTTAATTCTTTATAAACAGTTTTCCCATTTTTTTCTAATTCTTTTTTTCAGCGATAAAACATTCCTACATCTTCAGGATCAGTAAATCTTCCTGAAAATTGTGCTTCAAAATTGTTTTGTTGCTTTTTTTCCTTTTGTTTTTTAGGTTGGGAACTAGTGATAGAATTCATAATGTTATTTACTTGATTATCACTTGTTAAATTAATATTTTCTATAAAATCATCTTCATCTTGATTTTGATTGTCATTTGATAAAATTTCATTATTATCTAAATTATCAAAATCTTGATTTAATTCGTTTTTGTTTGTTTTCAACTAAACCTCCTTATGCACGTGTGCGTGTATTATGCGAGCACATGTGCTATATTAAATTCATTCTTTATTTAAGAACTTGAAGAATAATTCTTGTTCTAATTTGTTGTAGTAAATTTCAACTCTAATTCTTTTATTTGAACTTATTGAAAATAAACATTTTCCATATCTTGCATTTACTAAATATCTAATTTCACTTTGTAATAATTGATTAGAGTTTTTAAATAATTGTTGCACTTTGTCAATATCTTGGTCTTTTAGGCCAAAGAATACAGAATATTGACAGTTTTGAATAATTCTAGATGCATCATCACTTGTGGCGTTATTAATAGTAAAATCACCAGGATTTTGGGTAGTAAATATCATACCTGCATTGAATTTTCTAACCGTTTTTGTCATTTGAACCATATATTTTAAAATGGCAGGATTATCGGGGTCGATGTATAAATGGGCTTCATCTACGATGACGGCACAAAATCTAATAGTATCTTCTACTTGTTTTGCATCCATTAACTTAATGTTATGTTCTTGCAAATATTTTTTCTTTAACATTTCATTATGCATTCAATTATTAAATACTATTTCACTAACAAAGTTTAATAAGCACATTGTTCCTAATTTAGCGCCGATATTGTCCGCTCCATTTATTAAGTTTTGTGTATTAAATACTACAAAATCATTATCAAGTTTTATATTAGTGTGTCCATTAAATAAGTTTTGATATCTTCCGTTATTTTCAAATAGAAAACTAAACGATTCACAAAGTTCAACTAAGATTGCTCTTTTTGCTTCAGGATTGTTTAAATGAAGCGTTTTATAGTTGGACATATATTTTATCAACTCACTTATTGTTGGCCATTCTACGGCCTTTAATTGCTCAATAGAAGCAAGTTTATATATTCCTCTATCTTCATAAAATTCTTTTATTACATTTTGAAGCAATATTCACTTATGATCTTCTATATTAATTAAAACCTTAAAAAAACTTTCTAATCACGACAAATGGTTGTTAATTAGCGAAGACGTATCATTACCCGTTGCATCCTTTAATGAATTACGGATTTGAAGAGGATTGATTATGGTATTTTTACCTGCTCCCAAATCAATAATTTGTCCATTAAGTTTTTGAGCTAATTCTCTATATTCTCCTTGAGGGTCAATAACAACAACTTTATTATTTGCTGCTAAAATGCTGGTTAATAACTTCATAGTAAAAGTTGTTTTACCCTTTCCACTAGTACCATTTATAAACATATTAAAATTAGTTCTATTTGAATGATACATATCAAATAATCTAAAACTTAGAGGACTTCTTGTGGCTTCTGAGTAGCCTAGAAGTAAATTATTCGAATCATTGTGGTTTTCGGTTTCAAAAGGCCATCCCAAAGCTAAATTAATAGATGTAATTTGATAATATTCTCTTTCTAATCTTTCAAAAGGATAATTGCAAGCCTCAGATAAACCCAAAAGTTGTCTATATTTTAAGTCATTTAAGCTTATATTCTTTTTACTTGCTATATTTCTAGCAATTCTATGCTGTCTATTTAATTCGGCAAGGTCAGTGGCTTTTGATACAAAGAAGAAATTGCTATCAAATAGTTTGTATTCATCTTTATTTACTTGATACATCATCGCCATTGTCGCTTGTTCATCAATAGAACCAACCAAGTTTGCTGATACTGATCCAGTTGCATTAGTAGTATCAATAGATGCCATCATGGATTTGTCCATTTTTTTATTAGCAAAATTGTTGTTTCAAGGGAAATTATTTCATATACAAGTTCCATTAATAGAAAATAAAGTTTTGATTCATTTATCAGACAATTCAAATGGCAATTTGTTTAAACAGTTGATTTTTACATAATTATCATTGATTTGTAAATATTTGTCTTTAATAATGACTTGATTATAAATAAATAAGTTATCTAATGAATTTTCAACTCCAAATTTAGCATCTAAATTGTCGCAATATTCTTGTATATTTTGACTATCAATACCAAACATATTAAGTTTGTTAAGAAATGTTAGAAGTCTTGCTTTATGCAATTTTTCTAAACCTATTCCAGTATCTTGAAATTTATCAATTATAACTTCGAGATACTCATTTAAGTCATTAAGATTTTCACCATTTACTATTAAATAAAAGTTATTGCTTATTGCTTCTTTATTTAAATTAGAGAAATCTTTTATATTAAGGTCATAATAATTGTTTCACATTGCATTATTATTTATTTGCTTTGCTTGTTTAGCTTCAATATATTTAATATTTTCTTCATAATTTACTTTTTCTTCAAGTTTAACAAAAGAAACTTTGTAAGTAAGTATATTTAAAGTTTTTGCAAAACTATCAATAAATGCTTCACGAGTTAGTTCATCCTCGTTTCAAATATTAAGACCATTTAGTTTAAATACCGCTAAATAGTTTTCTTTATCATTTCTTGGATTGTAAAAACTTATTTTTGAATTTTTATTTTTGACTACATATTCATTAACTAAACATGAATAAGGATTTAAATCCAAACTACTTCTAAATGAATTATTTTGAACGTTTTTTACAAACCGTTTTGGTATAGTTCAAAAGACAAACATTCTTCATATTAAAACATATACCTTGCAATTATTCTTTCGGTTTGGTAATATTAAAATAATTCCTAATAAAAATGTAGGTATTCAAAATGCAAAGAAAATTAATTTCACATTTATTAATTGGCTAAAACCAAAACTAATAAAAAATGATAATAATAGAATTACAACAAATTCAATAAGATCCTTTGTTTTGAAAGTTTTTCAAATTTTACTACTTCTATGTTTTATTCTACTTGGCTGTAATTGCGTCATATTACTCCTTATACTTTGCTATTTTAGAAAACTTGCAACTTTATATGCTGCACCTACATTCGTGCCCCTTAATGCTGCATCCTTTGCGGTTTTGTAAGCTCCTGCCCCTGATTTTGCTCCAGATACAGCAAGTTTTGCAGATTGGCCACCAGAAACTTCACTTCCAACAAAAGCAATTGCCATTTCTGATAATTTTTTGAAAGCAAATGCAGAGCCAATTACCAAGAAACAAGTTGATAATAATGTTAAAACGGCTTTGATAGTAGTAAAGTTTGATAATGAAGAAAAGGCTCCTATCATATGATTTGTAGCACTAGTCATAAATGTATTAGCTAAGCCTATAAAACTACCCAACATCATAATTCCCACACCATAAATCGAGCAGGATAATAAATTACCAAAATATTTTTCCTTTCATACTCTTATTCTCTTTCCTCCATCATTTATAGAAAATGCAGGAATTAGTGGGAATGAAATAAATAGTAATCAATTAATAAATACTCTTGAAATAATGTCAAACAATACAAATATTAGAGGAATTGATATTAATACACCTACAATAGCTATTGATAAGCCAATAGTAAGCGCATAACCTGTAATGTTTTTTGTTCAATCTCATCAGGCAGGAAAACCCAAACCTCACAAAGGATTTGCTATAGGAGATCCGTAAGGGAATGGATCTCAATACCTTGAAGGTACAAAGGCTTTTGGGGGCATCATATTTCTAATAATATTATTTGAAATTTGACCGAAACCAAAATTAAAGAAATCGTTATAATCTCCATATAAGGCTTTTGTTAATTCAATAAAGATAATATTTATAAAGAGAATTACTACTTGGAATAATATTAGCGTGAGGACGCCTCCTACCGTTGATTTTAAGGCTTGAACAAATATTTCCTTAGCCTTTAATCCATTAGATTCTTTTGAATACCTAATAACAAATACAAAAAAGTTTATTAATCATAATACAAAACTAATAATTAAAAATTGATATCAAGGCCTTGCTACAGAAAATTGGCTATAACTTTGACCTGGTAATAAATTAAACATTAAATAGTTGTTTAAATCGAGGCTAAACAATTTAAACAAGAAAAACAAAAGATTAAATATAGTAAATCCTATTAATCCAATAGCAGCAAGAGGTACAAACCACATAAGCCTAATAGGCGCTGCGATTACATTTATTAAAGGATTTATTATCGCCTTTAAAAATCCCATATTACACCATTAAATTAAAATTAGTCAATTTAGGTATCGAAATTGTAAAATTATTTAATATTGCATGTGTAAATAATGATGCTTGTGAGCCAACATTAGATGGTTTTTTAACATTAGCCTTAATTAATTCAATTAATGGTCACATTATTACTAAAATAATTAGTGCAGATAAAGCACCTCATACCTTTAAATTATTTTGCTTTCTTTCATTAGGATCTTTTGTGGCAGCATTTTGACTTCTTGCTCACAATATCATTCCTATTAATAAAATAATTGCAACTGGAATAAGGGCTATAAAAATAGACCTCATTATAGTTTCACTAAAATTTCCTAAAAAGCTAAAGCTTTTATCATCGATTTTCATTTTTTTCCTTTCATACTCATTAAAGAGTTATTTTAAAAATTAAAAAAATAAATAGAAAACTAACAATTTGAAAATCAAATTGCTTGTTTTTCTATCATTCAAAATTAAAAATAAGTTGTGGTGTTTTAAACACCTAATATAAGTTAAAATTCTTCTAAATCAACATTTATATTAAACGCTGAATTTCATTTTTTTAAAACATTGTCTAAAAACAATTTTTGTCAATGTTCTTTATTATTTACATCTAAAAATCCGTTTGGTTTTTTGATTTCATCAATGTCTTTATATTTAGCTTTAAAAATAACATTTAAATATTTAAAGATATAGTCATAAATATATGAATCTTTTTTATTTCTGTCCAGCATATTCTTTTCTAGAACATCAAATTCATCTGGCATGTTTCAACCGTTTGCCACCATTGTAGGCACTAATTTTTCATATAAAAATTTATATGCAAATCTATAAGTGTAATCAAAGTCAATTTTATCGCCCATTGTTAAACTCTTCATTGCAAACAAGTCTGCTAAGGTAGAATGTTTATCATCAGGATTTTCAAATTCCCCTAGTAGTAAATGATGTCAATCAATAAATTCCACTAATGCTTTTACTAAATTAGTTGAAGCATCTCTTAATTTATCTTTTTTATCACTTTCGATTTCACTTCATTTTAATTTATTTTCAGAGTTTATATTATTAAATGATTTTAGTCATTGAATTAAATTCTTATAAACTTTAAAATTTAATTTTTCTGATAAGTCAAATCTTTCCATTACTAAGAAGTTAAATGCTACTGGATTGTAGTTATTATAAGCAGGAGTAGGAGTTGTTTTATCCAAACCATTCTTGTCAGTGTACATATCATAAGTTTCTTGTGGGAATTTATTTCTCATTGTAGGGTTAGATCCAAATGAAAAAGGAGCAACAAACCATCTTTTTGCTTTATTTTCAAAGATTCATCCTTTATACATAGCCTTTTCATAATCAGATATTAATTCTTTAACAAATCCATCCATGTCTTCAATTGATTGGTGGTTAAATTCGTCTCTAATAAAAGTAGAAGGCATTTTTGAATCAGCAGAGTAAATAAGTTTTTTATTCATTCAATCATGATCTTTTTTTAAATTTTCCGTTACATAATTTATATGAGTTTCATCCATTGTTAAACCTTTAAATGCAATATCAGGATCTAAATAATCATCCATTTCATCTAAAAATCTCATTAAGGCTTCATTATAACTTTCATTATCTTTAGTTTTAAAACGACCGCCTTGGTTGATACCTTCTTTGTTTTCATCACTTTCAGCTAATTTTCTAATAATATTTCAAATGCCACAAGCACTTTCACAGTTATTTGTAAAATTTGCGTCATTAAAAACAATACCTCATTTGTTTAATTGGTCTTCTAATGTTGTGTTAGTTAAAGAGAATCACATTTTAGGTCTTCAACGTGTTCATTCATGATTGTTATAATCCTCATCAGATAAACCCACAGGGTCATAAAGTAATTTGCTAAAATAATAAGTGTTATTCTTTTTTAAATAATCTTCATTTGTTGATTTATAAGTAACATAACCTTCTTTTTCTTCTGCTTTAGGTTCCGGGGTAGGAACGGGAGATGGAGGTGTTGGTTGAGGTTGAGGTTTTGGATTTATTAAACCTGGATTTGAACCTGGCGCTGGGGTAGGATTAGGATTATTTTTATTAATCAATTTATCAAGTCATTCGCAACTCATTGCCATAATTGGTAAAGTAGTTAAGGCAATTGTAGAGCCTATTGTTAATAAAATTCTTTTTGATTTCTTCATATACTTCCTTAATTATTTAAAAATTTTTTAAGTCTTATAATGACAATTTTTATTCTTTATTATTTGTTTATTTTTTGTATTGAAATTTGCTTATTTTTTATTTATTTTAAGTATATTATAATTATAAAACTAAACAAAGGATTTTGCAAATTTTCGTCTTTTTCTACCTCATATAAATGGATAAATTAATGTTGAGGCTAATATTAAACAAATTATAAGTAGTGCAATATTGAATTGTTTGTTTGTCCATGACCCTTTTTCAACAGAAATAGTCATACCCGAAAAATAAAATGCTAAAAATAATCAAACGATAATTAAAAATATAAGATATCAAATAAAACTTTTCCAAGTTAGCCAAAAAGGCAATAATAATTTTTGTTGTTTAGTGATTTTTAATCCTCCTTATATTTAATATTTATAATTTGTTTTATTTAACGCCTTCTAAAATAGAAAGAGGTTTATTTGTAATTCCACTACAAATTCATAGAGAATGAAAAGTAGGCTGAGGAATGTTTTTAAGGTCTTGTTTATAATTTTTAAGAAATTTAATTCTTTTTGTTAAGAACACAAGCTCTAAATTTTTTAGTTTTTGCAATTGGCTTACAAAACCGCCAGAATTAAAACATTGAACTCCAAAAATTAAAGCAAACGGTTTATTTAGTTCTTGCAATCTTTTAATAATATTTGCTTTATTTCTAAACGGAGGATTTGATATTATTAAATCATAATTTTCATTAGGCTCATATTTATAAAAATCTTGCCCATTATCAATATGCGAATATATTACTTTATAGCCCAATGATTTTAAAACAATTACAAAATTACTTTGCTGTGTATCAAAGGGGCATCAAATGGTTTTTTTCTTGTCTATTTTAAAATTTTCTAAAAAGTATTTAATATCTTTTTCTTGAGTATATCATTCATCATCTATTGACATTTGAAATAATTGAGAATTATTTATTTATCACCTCCTTTAGCGCTATTAATTTGGTTAGAATTTGCTAATAATTTATTGCGTTTTTTCAAATGTCTAATTATGATAATTAAAAGAATAATTGTTATCATTGTTTCTCCTACACTATGAATTTTGCTTAATAATTTTTATAACTTGTATTCTTTCTATTTGCACCTCCTTAAATTGATTTTTTGAAATAGCATCTTGAGCCATTATTAATGCTTTATTGTATTGTTGCGCAGAGCCAAACGAATATGTTTTGGCATTCTTTCCTGTAGATTGACTCCCTCTTAATCTATAAAAGTATTTTGACACGTTGTTCCTTATAACTTTCTTGATTTTGATTGGGTATCAGAGGGGGTATGGGATGATTTGTTATATTCGTTGATTACTTTGGAATCTTTGAGATCGGTTGGGGTCTTGTCAAAATCAGATAAAGAGGATTTAGGAGCCAAATGGGTGTGTTTAGAGACATCAAGACCGTGTTCTAGACCTTTGCGGATTTGTTCCATTTGTTTTCAATTGAATATAGGTCTATTAAAATTGTTTTGTTTTGCATAAACTGAGACGTCAAGGCTAGAATTAAGGCCTAATCAAATTTGTTCCATTTGATGATAGTCATATGAAGTATTTACATATTTTAATAAATTGAATCCTTGGTTTAGGCTTGTACGGATTAAGTGCATTTGGTCTGCATCATAAAATTTTTTAACGTAGTAAGAATCATCTATTTTTTTGAATTTACAAAAATACTTTTCAAAGTTTAATTTGCTATTGCCTTGTTGTAATTCAAATAATTTATTTGCAAAATGGTTTTGAACATGATTTTTATAGTCTGGCGATCAATATAGTTTAATTTTTTCTCAATCAACATCATTTCAATTGTTTAATGTACTATTATAAGTTGCTATGTTATCTATTTTCTTTTCAAAATCTTTTGCTATTATATCTAGATCAACAGATTTAATACTATTATCTAGATATTCAAAAGTTTTATCCCTAAACAATATATGTTTGTAATAGTAATGATAATTCTTGTAAATAGCTTTTATTTGAGCAAGATTAAAATTATTTTGGTTTAGATAATTAAAAATACTAATTTTTTCGTGCAATGAATCAATTTGTTCTAGTACGACAACAGAAAAAGGTTTAGAACAAGGAACAGATATTTCCACATTAGAGTTTTGGGCAATGCAAAATTCTTCTGTATTAGAAAAACCTTTTATATTTGCTTGGCTGTTTGCCTTAAATTTAAAAATAATGTTTTCTTGATTTACTTCATAGTTTATATTTGGTCATTCTACAGACAAATCCATGAAGATAGTAGAGATATTTTGGCCATATAACCAAAAATTAATAAATCCCGGAAATTGGTAATTGTATTCAATACCATCTGATTTAATCACAAAAGTTTCTATTTTATCATTAGGATTAGGCTCCAGCGGAAAGAAAAAATCTTCTAATAATTTTTTATTTGAAATCATATAGCCTCCTTATATTTAATTTGTTTTGATAAGAATTAAAGAGCTTTGAATAATCATTGTCATAATTTAATAAGAATT
>ERZ857840.2641-NODE-2641-length-16609-cov-7.480005_pt1 | contig 16609 bp, 13 predicted proteins | sample MGYA00519760_ERZ857840 | MGnify/ENA primary metagenome ERZ857840 (study PRJEB31778, sample SAMEA3449371) | human gut metagenome | biome: human gut; feature: human-associated habitat; material: faeces | place: United Kingdom | collected 2010/2012 ... | reverse complement strand
ATATACGCTCTTTGCCGATAAATTGCCCCTTTTACAGAAAATTCTTAACAGAGCCTTATTTTTATCCTGACTTAATTTTTCTGTAAAATCCTCATGCTGCGGAACTTTCCGCGAAATGCCGAAAATTGCAGGAACCTGTTGCCCTTGCATAACCGTTTCAATCAGCGTTTCGTCAATCACTCCGGCATCTTTTTCGACTACCGTATGTATTTCTTCATCAGACAGATCGTCAATCTCTTTACTGACCGATTTCGCATAGCAGTCAAGTCCGAGCATAACCGGCTGTTCATACATCTCAAAAAATCGGTCAACATATTCGTTCAGCTTGTCCGGGTCAGTGTAGATTTCAGAAACCTGTTCGGAAAAATAATCCGCATCGGCGTTCTCCAAAAAGTTTACCGGATGATCTTTGGAGAAGTTTTTCATTTTCCGTTTGACTCCGAGTTTACGGAGATTGCCAAGCCAGTATTCACCGAAAAATTCTTTGGCTCTCTTGAAAGCCTTTGCATTTTCTCCTTTGAAATTGTATTCACGTTTCACTGTCATGTTAGCTGTAATATCGTTTTTCTGAAGAAAACCTTGCAGTCCCGCCAACTGTTCGGGAGTTAATTTTATTTTATCGTCCATTGTTCCACCGTCTTTTATTACGAAAATACGATTTGCCGCAAACAGATTTCATTTTTCATTAGCATTTAGAATTCTAATGACGCGGTCTCTTAAAATCTCGTAACGTTTTGCAACATTACCTGTCTTAAGCAATTCGTCGCGATCCCATTTCTTTATATTATGAAAGCATAATTTATTCGAAAACTGTTGTTTTGTGAAATCACGCTTTATTCCAAACCTTCTATTCCAATAATGTACAATTCCATCGTCTGTTTCACCACTATAAATAGTTCCACCGTATAGTTCGTTAAATAATAGTGATGTAATTGCACACTGGCCGATAGCAGGATTATCCTTTGTCCAATTGTCCGCATCTTTTCTGTATGCAGTATCTTTTCCCCAAGAAATATTTAAGGCTTCAATGAATTTATCGTATTTTCCCATAACTACTCCCTCTTTGAAATAAAACCAGCTATTGCTAAAAAAATCGAGCCCACAACGAATAGAGGAATTCCTGCGTTTGGCGGCACTTTATCCATAAATAAACTTAGCACTCCATTCAAGCCAACACCGACAGCGCCTAATAGGCTTAAAATTGCACTAATAATTGGCATAAAGGCTGATTGTTTTATTATTATAGGAACCCTAATTTTGGTTTTCTGCTCTTCATCATCTGACAGAACATTAAAAGTCACTTGCGTTTTCATTTTGGCTGTTTTATTTTTTGGGATAAAGATATATTCCAGTATATCATATCTGCATTCAATTCTGTCTTTATCTCCATGAGAAGACACGAGCATGGTTGTATCATATTGTATTTCAACACTTGCTTCTTTTTCAGTATGTTCATTTGAATTAAATTGAACAATTTTGATGGAGTAACCTTTTCTTTCTTTCATTTTGATTCGCTGTATTTTTCGCGGAATTTGATTTTCTGTTTTTAAAAAAATCTTATCGAAGAATTTTTCATATTTACTCAGTGCTTCTATAATCCTAATCCATGCTCGTTCTTGATCGTCCGATTTTTTGCGATTAGTGTTTGAAACTATATCCGGAATACTCTCTGTAACAAAGACATTGTTCTTATTATTGTCTACAAAGTATCTTTTAGCAAATGCGACATTATCATCATATGAACTACATGCTTTCTCAAACTCGGAACTGAATGTTGGATAATCCTTTACGAAAAACTTGAATATAACTATTCGGTCTATTTCCTCAATTGCATCTATTTCTGCCCACCGAATTGGAACAATAAATGGATCAATATGCTTGTTTTCGTCGGCAGAGTTTGTGCGAAAGGCTATCAATACCCTGGCCCCAGGTTGGAGTTTTTCCGTCAATTGATTGAGTAAGTTTGCATCAATATATCCTTTTTTATACCTAAATCGATATTCGCCGTTTTTAGGCGCAGCGATTACATTAAAAATATCTTTCTCATATTGTGGTGTACTATCAGAAGAAAAGAGAACCGCCACCGCAGATTTGTTATCCATAATAATCCTCCATATGAACTGGAATTTCGTGCACAACTAATACCTCATTGTTTTTTAATCGGCACGCAAATGCAGATATCTTCATGCCACACTCAAGACATCCATATAACTCTTTGTAAAAGGTTGTATCTTTGGAAATACTAACAGATTCTATGTAAGGATTTAGAGAGACTATCATATACCATACCGTGTATCCTATGTGTAACAAGTTCTTAAGTTTCTCCAACTGTTCAAGTGATCGTTCGGAAAATACTGTCGGGAATTCGGCATCTTTTTCCATCGACAATACGCTCTTTATTTCGATGATTGTCTCCGTATCTTTTATAAAAAGATCGCTCTTGTATCCATCGACATAATGTTCTGTAATAACTGTTTTTCGTTTTCCTAAGTCTGAAAATCTCCGACCATGTATGCTGTTTTCTATTGCTCTGTTTGCCATAGATGTGTTCAGGATAATATAGCTTTTTTTGTATGGAACGGCAAACAACGCATATTTGGTTCTTGTGTTTTTTGTTTGAGTCGGTACTAAAAGAACTTTTTTGCCCTCCAGTTTAAGGAAATTGCTTAAGTGGCAGGAAGAGGGGACATAGCAGACAACACGTTCTCCGTCAATTTCAACCTCGCAAAGAAAACGATTCTTCAACTCTTTAATAAAGGTCGCAGTTATATATTCTGGATCACATGTTGTCTGCATAATCTATCTCCTTATAATTCACCAATAAAGTTCTCCAACTCAGATTCAGAGATATAAAGTCCCTGCATACGAATGGTATCGCTTTCTGTCACCAAAAGCATATCGCCCTTTCCCAATAGGTTTTCAGCGCCGGACATATCCAGAATGGTCTGAGAATCCGTGTGTGATGGGAGCCTGAAGGAAATTCGATATGGAATGTTTGCTTTCAGTACGCCGGTCACAATATTTGCACTTGGACGCTGGGTGGCAATTATCATGTGAATACCAAGTGATCTGACCTTTTGAGCCAGCATCGAAAGGAATTTTTCGAACTCTTTTCTGTTGCCCTGCATTTCTGCTGTCTGGATCAAATCGGCGTATTCATCGATGATGATAACAAGGCGCTTCATCCGATTTGCTGGATTCTTCTCATTGTATGAGTCAATATCTCTGCTTCTGCAAGAACGAATTTGCGCCATTCGCTCTTCTTTATCGACTTCATTAACACGTTGAATTAGCGTCAACGCCTCCTCTGCATCAGTAACGACATGTCCTCCATATAGGTTGGGCAAATCCTCAAAGAAAACAAAGTCCGTTTGCTTCGGATCAACAATCAAAAACTCAAGGTCCTCCATTGGATACTTCTTCAGTAGGCTCACAATAACGGAATACAAGAATATAGTTTTTCCGGAGCCGGTCGTTCCGGCAATAAGCATGTGTGGAGCCTTCGAAATGTCAATTACTTCGAATTTGCCGTCAGCCTTTTGCCCTGCAACCACATCAAGCTTACCCTCACTATCGTCAAGAAGATCTAAGTGATCAAGCAGATTTATTGCTTTTCCTGCTCCTGCAAAAGGAACATCGACAGACAAGAACTTAGTCCCCTTTATGTGGTCAATTAGGATTTCTCCGTTTGCTTCAAGCTGAATGCCGATATCCGTTTTATAGCGTTCAAGAGTTCTAATCGTTTCACCAGATTTCAACTCAACGGCAAACCTGGTAAAGCGGGCTGCTTCCTGAACCATTTCAGCCTTTACAGGGTACGCATTGATTCCGTAATCTCTGAACACCTTGTTAATGCGAGCACACTTTTCCTCAATGGATCTATTATCTGTTATGGGTTTGGTGGCAATGTTATTCTCTTGACTATCGCTTGAGGTTTCTTCTTGATTCGCAATGTCTACGGATGGAGCAACACCGCTGGCACTTGCATTTACTTCAATCTCTGGTTCATTACTTATTACGGTATCATGCGCGGTTGAGGAGACTTCGCTTTCATGTGCATCAGCATACTCATCATTGGACAGTATTGCCTGTATTTCTGCGCTTCCTATTGTGGTCAAAAGAAAATCATCGTTAGCGAAGTCGTTGGTTCCCTTGTAGCTCACAAGTGAACTGCTTGCATTTTCAAAATCAACAAACGCAATGTTCTTATTTACAGTCAGCCGATATTGACCAGCAAAAAGCTCGTTAAGCTGTTCGCTGTATTCAAGCTTCTCATTGGCAGTAATATCAGCCTGAAACAAGCCCTCAAACACCTGCTCGCGAAGAATCTCGCGCCTTGAAACTGTAGTAATTCTTTCCGTTGCTCCAAACATTTCCTTAACCAAATCCTCGAGAACGGCAGCTTGATCTACGGCATGTCCTGAGATATGGCCATCATTAATAACAAAGGCGTTTGGATTGTCCGAATAAGTTTTAACTTCAATAATATCAACAACCGCGCAGTTTCCTTCCTCGAGCTGTATTCCGATCAGATCGGGTAATTTACCTTCATCTCTATCAGATAGCCACTCCTTCGCAAGCTGTGTGTCTAAGCCAACGATAAGAGCATTTGGATGCTTACGCTGATAATTGAGTGCTGCAATGGCAATTCCAAGGCTACCCTTGCCGTGATTCGTGTCGAATATCCTATTTGTTGTATGTGATACAATGCTAAGCAGACCGTCATCATTGATTCCACGTATCGCCTCGATAATTTCTTTTATTCCCTCATCTTTGGTAATAAAATTACCAAGTTGCTTCACAAGAGCGTCATATCCGACAATAAACTTACGACAATTATTGGAATAAATCCCCACAGATCGATAGCTGTTTTCTCTATAAAATAGCTTTTCGCTTGCCGCACGTAAAGAAATATCCCAGTTTTTAAGGCTTTGATCAAGTATTATTAACCAATCGGATTTTTCAAGGAGTTTTTCGTAGGTATCTCTCTTTAGCGGCGTATGGAAAAATGTTCCGGTATGGCTAAATGCGGAGGGATGCTCGTTTAGTTTCTCAATGATGCTTGAATAAACGGTAAATATTCCGCCCTCACTTGCCGGTCTTATCTCAACATTTTCCTCAAGAGGATTATACTTATAGACCTTCGGTACGCATAATGGATGAATATGAATGTGCCTATTATTCTGAGCTGTTTCAATCCTTACCTCATTCGGATCGAAAAGGATGAGCAGATGCTGTTGCTGCGATAATTCGGAAAGAATTTGATTATAAGATCGACGCTGATCCATAATCTTCAGCTTGAAGTTCAAACTTCTTTTTCCCTTTATTTTACCGAGCATTCCGTCATTCAGGGACTCATCCTCTATTTCAATCCAGTCGTTAGGAACCTCTTTTGTTCGATAAACAGATACGTCAATACCAGAAATGTTGAAATCCTTGTCTGCGTTCAGTGCTTTTAGCATTGCAACCACGACCTCAACGGAGGGAGGGTCGATAACAGCAAGCTTGAGCATCATTCCAGCGTGGGGATATAGACAAAGATAACGAACGATTTGTTGCTTGAGCGTGTCCACGCCGCTTTCACTTTGATTAATTTGTGGCTGATTTGAGTATACAGGCAGCATGCCTATTCTTCCGGACAGTGGAAGGAATTCAGCTCCTCTAACCAATACGGTAACGGGCAAAAGCATAACCGAAAGAGGATCAGGGATATCGTCGGCTTTCCTGACAATAAAAGACTTATCGTCATCGCTGAGATGGCATTCCTCTATATTCGCAACGCCTCTACTTGCAATAATCTCTTTTGCGAGTTCAACATATTTCCAAAGATATAGAGGATGTAACGGAGAGGGAATGGCGTGATATTTTGTTTCTCCGATTATGAAAACATAATCCAAGGACATAACGATATTAATAATTTCCTTGGCGTTAGAGGGAGCAATAGCCCAAAACCTCGGAAAATCATCGTTAATTGCATTCAGAAGCCTCTCATATGCCTTCATATACTCTTCAAAGAGAGAATATTTAGCAAGGACTTGGAGCATAGGAGAGTCCTGAAGTCTATTGCGGAAGGGGATCAGCTTTTCTCTGGCGTCTAAAAAGTCGTGCAAGCTTTTCGAAACGCTTTCTTCGTCAGCTAACAAGGTGCGCAGCTTATTTAGGCTTGTCCAAACCACATTTAGATAATCCTTTTTGAAAAGCTCAGGAGCATATTTGCCAATATCACGAATCGCTTCTGCAGGTGATTGTACTTCGGCCTGGATTATACCTCCAAAATCATCCTCGTTAATCAGCTGTGATGCGATAGTCTCTGTGACTGGCTCGGTTTTCACCTGTAGCTTAATGTCGTTTACATCGATATCTATCCTATCAGCTTTTTTGCGATTTGGACGCTCATCGACCTCATGCTCAATCTGAGTTAAAACCTCATCAATTTGAGCCGGGCTATTGTCAAATGCAAGCTGTGCCGCCAAGGCAGTTGGATTTACTCTTCTTTTTCCCCTCGGAGTCGGGGGAGTCGGTGTGGTTTTTTTTGCCGCCTTGAGGCATTTTTCAACATCATCAAGATTCATTTCCTTGAGCAACGCAACATTTTTTGTTTTATAATAGCTCAGAATCAGACGGGGAATATCCTTGTTAGTGTTATCCTTCGTGTAGTAATTGGTAATGCTCTGGCGCTCAGTCTGCTCAAGATTACTGATTCTTTCCACGATCTCATGATTTTTCTTGATCCGAGAAATAAAATCTTCTCTTGAGGGATTGCCACTATCAATGCTCTTATCAGCACACAGACCGAGATAATAGTAGTTGTTCTTCACTACAGCAGGAAGTTCTCTTGCTTCAGAATTCAGCAGGAGTTCAAGATAGTTAAGAACTCTTTCAAAACTCAAAATACTGCGAACGACCTTACTACGCAATGCTTTAATTAGTGATTCTATAACACTATTTGTACCTGCAAGATTAATCTTAACGTAATCACAGCTTTTTGTATATACCTTCTCGAGTGTAATCTCTGGGAACCATCGAAGCGAGGATATTTTTTCTATTTCCGCTCTTTTGATTACTAATACTCTGAAAATCTCTTCATTTCCGGAGTTTCTTGAAATTTCAGCCTCCTCAACGGTAAAGCTGTATTTCACAGCGTCACCGAGATTAGGAAGCACAGTCATTAAGGATGTCTGCTGTTCGGCAGAAAATCCCAAAAAGTACAGCTCAGATTTTCTACGGGTTGAAAGTCCTCGTGCAAACTGCGCATAATCGAAATCAGGGATGGTAATAAGAGATACACCGTATTCATTTGCATCAGAATACTCATTTACCAAATCGGTAATTACATTCGTTAATAAATTTCTCATCTTATAACCTCCATCCTATAAGAGTAACGCCATCAGCGTACTTCTTACCCAATCCAAGGGATATGTATGTATCTGCAAGCTTCAAAGCATTTATGCTTAAATCACCGCGTAGATCTCCCGGTGTAGCTTGTGCAATATTGTACTTTTCAAGTAGGCTATACTCGAGCTCTGAATCAGCACCTATAATAATATTGTATTTTTCAACGAGCCTATTGCTCAATTCCTTAAGCTCGACGCCATCCTTAAGCTCGTCTGGTGACAGAGTGCTTAAGGTTATTGTTTCAAGAGTAAAGCTGTTGGTTAAATAACGCTTCACCTTCGCTCGGTTTCCCTTTGGACCAATTAAGCCGGAGCGAACACCTAAAACTCGGCAAAAATCAGATGGCGAGCTGCTCTTGTACTCGCACGTATACAATACAATTTGTAAGGCTCTTGATAGAGCCACGATTGCTGAGCTTTCCTCTCTGCAAAAGCTATCGAAATAGCTATTAAGTGCAGGCCTAATTGTATCCGCTCTATCCTGCGAAGAAAAGGACATTCCGCCAATCCAAGCCTTACAGGCATCTGTAGAATCTGTTGCTATCTCGTCTGACAACCAATGGCGAATCACATTTGTATAATAGTCCTCAACAGATTTCTTTGCAGAGGTGTATGCCTGCTCACTGGCTTTTTGTATGGACTCCAAATCAGCACCGGCATCAATAACAATAGGTGGATTGTCGCCGTTGTAAATTGCGGAATTACAATGAGTAAGGTAAAGAAAGGTTGCAAAAATAGAATAATTTACTATTCTTCTCAAAACAAGAAGACTATTTTTGCTTTCTCCTGTAATCTCGAGATTAGAAGCCAAACGATCAAAGCCCTCACGAATAACCTGCTTACAGGAATCCCACGAGGTGTTCGAATCATCAAGGTAGTCCATACCAGATACATTACGTTTTTCTTTATCGGAAGGAAATGCAATAATCGGTTTTACAATATTTGTGACATCATCGGTATCATTCTCAAGAGCTCTTTTTACAAGAGAAATTACAGGAGATCTTTTTCCGTTGATTTGCTTCGCCAAGATCTTGAAAAGAAATTCACCAATATGTCCCTCGGAGCTTACTGATCCTCTAACCATCCAATGGGAGGATATGGTCATAACCGAAAATCCATAGTTTGATGGACCTGCATAGGCACCGTTGTCTTGATTGAAGATTTCCTCTAATAGAAAGCGAAATTCTTTAATATCGGTTATTTTTTCTTGAAAACCATTTTGAAGCAGTTTCTCGTATTTTTCAAGTATTTCTTCTGAGGAAACTGAATTTTTAGCGTTATCCTCGAACATCCACTCATGAACGTCACTTGTATCGCATGTCTCACCTATGCAATGCCTAAATAAACCATTAGCAATATGAGGAGGCTTTGTAGAGTTTGAAGTGGGAATAAAGCCAAGGTAATCGTTACTTATGGTATCGCCAATTTGCTTAAGCTTATCCATTGTCATTTTTAATCCTCCTCAAATCCGTATTTACCGTCTTGAATGAAGACAGATTTCTTATAGCTTTTTCTTCGGCTTGCCAGTATGATCTCACCGTCATCATTCTCTTCTGTTAAGCCATTATCATCCAACTGTTGTAAAAACATTGCAGCCGCTTGCTCATATTGCGGTGCAAGCAACCCGACAGGATACCCTTCGTCAACTGCATTAAGTGTTCGTAGGAAATCAATGTCAAGTCTAAGAGATGGCTCGTTTTTCCCCTTTGGTATCAAAATTATGTGATCAGGAATATACTCCAAGCCCTGAAGCCAGTCTGCGGGTCGCGGCATTTGAATATCAAGCTCGCCGGCGTCTATTGACTTTCTTGATATTGCAACAGCAGCCGGAATACTCATATCAAAGCGGTGTGTAGTCCATATGTGCAATTGCTTTTTATCGTCAGATGACGGCAGAAAAAGCTTGTTAATTGACTTGATAATCCGTTCCTTAATTTTTTTCTTTTGAGAATCAAAGCTCGTAAATATTTGGGTACATTTCCGAATTTCATCAGGCTGAAGTTCCAGTAGCTTTTGTCCATGGACATTCTCAAAGTAATACTTACGCTTTATCTCCCTGAAGCACGCAACAGCACCATCAATATCGTCTACATATGCAGGATCATTTGGCCACCTGCTTGGTACCTCAAGAATCCATCCCTCAGTCTTTTCGCCATTCCATAATGCCTCGTCAAGAGTGGGAGAGGATAAATAAATTGGGTCAAATTGCTGAACTATTTCCAGCAAAGCATTTGAGCTTTCAAAAATAGCGGAGTAATATTTATCTCCTTCGTATTCCTCAGACATGCAAGCAGTGAAAATGAATGAAAAGGCTCCCAAAACATCTCTGATAGCAAAGTGAACACATTCTGAAGCAGCAAGAGAAATAAGAGTAATTACCTGCGTTTTTATTTCAGGCACTGAAAGAGCTTTTATGTTGTATTCTAACGTTGAATTGTGCTCAGTATCTTCAGAAAGAAGCTTGAGAAATTTATCAATTAGCTCACCCAACAGATTCCGATCGGCATCTAAAAAGTTCCTTTCATTAAGGTCAATGACAGCTACTTTACCCATAAGTGGGGATGATAAATCATATGTTATTGCTGATTTCTTTGCGGTAGTGATTTCCTGATATACCTCGGAGGAAACAAGCCTCAAATCCTGACATAGCTTCATAAAAGGATATTCATTGATAGCGATTACTGCGGCTCGTTGTTCACGGTAGCAGGCAAGAATTTCCTCAACCGTTTGTGAATATCCATTTTCGCTATTCATATCACATTTAACATATGCATTATATTCGGTCAGCACCTCATTAATTGCTTTAATTATAAAGGTTTTTCCATCTCCGGGGTTACCAGTCAAGAAGACAATTTTCCCCTTTTTAACCATATCGCATATTATTGCTTCGACCTTAGAGGTGATGTGAAGCAATTTCAACTCCTCTTCAGTCATATGGTCTGAATAACAGTTTTTTCCGTTATATAGCTTTTTAATAAAATCTAAATTAGCCACATCAAACCCCTCCTTAAATATTTCCTAATAATATGCTATTGATATTGAAATCGGACAGTCTGTTTTCTATATCAACAGAGGATAGACGCATTTCCAACCATCGAGAGTACCAATAATCTATGAGCTCCTGTGTTTTCTCTTCGACCTCTTGTTCATTATAAATATCATAACCGAAGTCGGCGCCGTTATCTAATCCCAGCAAAAATTCGTTTGTATTCTTTGCCAGATTAATTGAATAAACAATTCTCGGAGAATGGTGCTTCAAAAATGCTTCGGCTTTAATTCCCAAACTGCTTAACCCTCTGCTAATCATCCTAAAGCGAGGACTGGTGCCTTCTCCGAAAACATGGTTTATCTTTTTTCCACCGTCCTGCAGCTCGAGCAAATGTGAAAAAATATTTGTTGTCTCTTTTGAAAAGAATACTGTTCCAAAGCCTTCTGTCACACCTATTTTCCTAAACTCAAGAAAAGAATCATTAAAGGGTACCTTTATTCGATTGTATTGACTGCTTCCAACCGCATATAGACTTGTCGTCCCGAGATATACCAATCTACTATCTCGAATCACCTTACTTCCTTTCATACGAGATGCTATTTCACTAACCTGGTCACAGTATTTAAGTGTATAATCGCGGATTACTCTCGGACTACAAGACAGTATACTTACCAACTTACCTCCAAGAAGTTCATTGTATGGGGGGATAGAACCACAAACGATAATATCCATCATATTCGAGCCGATTTTTCTTTTCCGATTTGCAATTAGTGCGTTATGTATAGCTTTCCTTCCCACTTCGGTAGATAATAAATTAGTTAATTTTTCGTAAGGGGTATCTCCATTTACTGAATTAAAGGTGCGCTTTGTTTCTAATAGCTTTGCCAATTCAGAGGCTCTTTTTCTCTTAAAAAGATTGGTTTGCGCTTCTTCAACCCAGTTTGGAGATTTCTCATTATTGCGATTGTTTAAAGATTTTTTGGCATACTCTGCCGCCATTGAAGTGAGCTCGTCAATTTTTTCCTGCTTGGGAAACTTGGTGTTCCTATGGTATCCCAAATCTCGCAAGTATATTTCGGAAATCGAATTTTCGATATTTTGTTGTAGAAGAGGGAGCATTTTGCAAGCGTATTCGTTGGATCTTTTGATATGCTCATCTTCACTTTCCATTGGGGTGCTGATTCGGGTTTTTATTGTTTTGCCTTCTGTTCCACTAATAATTTGCTCGCAGGTCGTAGTATCAGACAGTCGTGACATGTTTGCCTTGATTGCGTCAACTGTCCACCCGATGTCATCGTCTCGTACGGTTAGGTTTAGTACAGAATTTCCTAAAGCAAAAATCCCGATAATGGGATGATATTCCTGTGCTCTGTCTCTAACAAGATAGAACAAGTTTCTTCCCGGCATTGTTTTATACGGAATAGACCAGGTATATCTAAAATATCTCCAAATATCCGAAAGCTTATACCCTGTCAACTCGTCCCGTTCATTTGTAACAATCTGAATATATGGGTCGCATACTGTTTCCTGTTTCCTTATTTTTTCTATTAAGGCATCTTTGTTTCCTATTAGCTTTTTAACCGAAATAGTAGAGATACCCCATTTTTTATCGGCTTCCATTTGCTTAATAAAGTTCGATACACTTTCACTGGTAAATTGGGCGTTTCTCTCGGCACTAAGTCTATAACGTATTCTTTGCTTGTCATCTACATTGTCGGTTTCCATTTTCAGAGTAATCTTGTCTCCGTTGATTTCAAACACCCAACCCTGCATTGACAAATCAACCAATACACTTAATGTCGCAAGATATTTTAAGCCTTCAATATCATTTTGAAGCTCTCGTTCGGACACCCTGATAATTTCATTTTTTATTGCTTCTACACGATTAGCGGGAAGCGTATTTCCCATTCTATAAATCAACTGGTGAAACAAATCCAAATATTCGCCACTCAAAGACGGTTCAAAGTCTTCTGTGGCTAAGGATTGTTCGTCATTTTCTAAAGAGGAAAGCATTTTATTCTCACCCATAATACTTTTATTCATCAACTATTATCTCACATTCTATGTCCCATAAACTGTACTTACAGTGTATTTATCTCGTCTTCAAGTTTTTTTACCGCTTCCAAGATAACACCGAAGTCCGGCTTTTCACCGTAAATCATATTTTTCATGTGTTCGTAGTCGTCTTTCAGAGCTTTGATGTTTTTCTCTGAAGGAATCAATTTCATAGTACCAGGCTTCGCCTCGTCATACTTTGCCCAAGAGCAGCGATAAAATTTATCCTTGAAGCGCACAACCTTGTCGAGCAAATCCAAGTCTAAAAATGCTTCGATTTTTACAGACGAATTCGCCATACAATAAAGATCATAATAATGTCGGGAATACCTTGTGGGTACTGTGCTGTTTTCAGGACGGTATGCCTCACGGTGAAGAATCGTAACCTTTTCCCAAAATGTTCGCTTCGGCAAAACGGTCAAGATTTCCGTGCTCGGTTGCTTGAAAAGTCTGCCGTATTGCTCGGCGGCATAGGGAGTAATCGTTTTTTCAGCGGCAGGAGTCCACGCCGCAAGTGCACCGATTTCAAGACGGATAACCGGCAGGATAGAAGTGTCATCAAAGCTACGGTTATAGGCGAACACAACGGTCTGCGGATCGTCGTCATCTATGTAACAATTCACATTACAGCCAAGTTCGTTTTTCAAATCGGCAATAACGGTGGGCATAAATTCGTTTTTCAAAAAGCTTCGGTTTTCGTGCCGGCTTCCTTGTTAAAAATATCTTGCTTTGTGTTGCTGCGTTCTTCCCACGGCTCGTCCTTTTCATAACCGAGAACACGCCAATCGAGAATCAAATCAATATCTTCGGAAAAGCGTTCAATGAGTCCATAGGATTTTGAAAGACTTGTGCCGCCCTTGAAGGCAATATTGTTTTTCCACTGACAGCGGTGAAAAAGATAATCGAGCATAAAGCATACCCAAAAATCCTTTTCTATAATGGCATCGGTCATGCCCATTTTAGCGGCAGTGTTGTGGAACAGCGCTTTCTTGTCCTTTTCACTTAACCTTGCGATATCTCTCATTTTTCTTCATCCTTACAAATTATCTTAATCAGTTCTAAAACCCATGATGTTGCAGATTTCGACTCTGCCAACATCTTTTCTTTTTCTTCATCGGTCAATATCTTTTTCAGACGCAATATTACTTGCTCGGTGATGTTTTCTTTGCCGAGCGCTTTTAATGCCTGAATGGTTAGCGCTGTTTTATAAGAAACCTTTGATATTTCCTTGTTTGTGGTACGCTTGAATTTGATTGTTGTATTATCGAAAGTGTATTCTTTGTATGCACCGTCGGAAACATATACCCACTGAGACGGGACTTGCGTTGAAAGTCCCAAAAGATTCAGAGCCGTATCTCCGCAGGGAACAATAGTCCACCCGAAGTTACGTGCGAGAGCGTGAGCAACCTTATTCGGTGACGGTGCAACGGTTTCGCCGAGCAGTTTGCTAAACTCCGGCTTGTAATAAACGCCGAACAATATCTTTTTTATTAAGCCCTCATCCGCAAGGCGAATAAGCCCCATGTTCACCGTTTTCTTATCGGTTATATCGGTAAAGTCTGTCGAAACAAACACCGAACCGTTTTCGGCTTTTTCGATATTGCCTCGTATTTGATTCAGATAATCCGGACGTTTCATAAAGCATAACCTTTCATAGAAAATTACAATTCTACTAAAACAATTTTATTATATACTATTTTCTACGAAAAATCAAGCGTTGCTTGAAAATAGTACACTTTATTTTCTGCGAAATGAAAAGTTGCATTTGTTTGTCAAATATTGATATTGGCAAAACAATAAGCGGAGCCGTATCTCAGGCCCCTCAGTTTATTAGTTGTAAATCACCTCGCTGAGAACGATTTCTTCCGCACGATTGCGGATGCTGTTCATAGAACGGATCCAATCTATTTCATTGGCGGATTTCAGTTCTTCGTTGATGCCTTCACTATCAGCCAATTGTTTTACCAGCTTATCGAACATATCCTTTGCATCTTTTTCAATGTCTTTGAGGTACTGTTCGAGTGTTCCGTTCATTCGCATGACGTTGATAACGGTCGGGCTGTGCTTTTTCAAGTAAGCATAGTGTCGTTGTTCCCAAACACCTATGTTCTTTACAAATTCATCTTTCATACTCTCACACTCACTTTCTTTGACGGTGATTTAATGATTTTGACAAGCAAATCATCCACATCCTCGGTCGGTTTGTTTTGCTCAAGATTCATTGTTCTTGCGGCATTGACACAACCGATGAGCAGGCGGTGCTCAAAATCATCAAGTGCAAGTACATTGTACTACAAAAGAGGATTATTGAAAAATGTGCGTTTTAATAAATATGATTGTACGGTTCCGATGTGTTTATTATAGCAACTTTCAAAATAGCAGTCACCCTTGACAACCGCAGCAAAAAGTGGTACAATAGTCGCAGGGAGATGAGAAAAATGGGCAAAATGCTGCACAATGCGAGGCAGAAAGCAGCTGCTGAACGGCGAGGACAAACAACACATATCACGCCGCAGGCATAGAGCTGCGGTATCTGCCGCCGTACAGCCCCGATATGAATCCGATTGAGATGCTGTGGTCGAAGGTAAAGGCGCTATTGCGCAAATGGGAGTGCCGGACTGCCGAACTCTTGCCTAAAACCGTCTCCTGTGCGCTTTTGTGCGTCAGTCAACGGGATTGCGTCGGCTGGTTTAAGGCTGATGGATGTTGCCTGTAATTTGGGGAATTGCTATAGAAAATGCAAAAACACAGAATGGAAAATATATCGTTTGTCAATGGGACGATATTACCAACATTACTAAAGGTGCTCATTTCTACGCGATCGAAGAACGCGATGGACAGTTGATACCATACAATGCAGCATGTAATCATAGTGCATCGGCAAATGATGGAAATCTATACAGATACAACAATTTTGCTTCGGTTATTTCTTATAGAACTGACCGAACCGGTGGCTTAATATGTGCGTATAAAATCGGTTAACCCTCTATTTCAAACCTTATTCACAATAGAGTAGCGCTTTTCATTACTCACCACCAATCTATTACAAGCATAGGAGGACCATATGAAACACTCAAAACGAAGAGTTGGAACGATTATATTTCTTACGATATGTATAGTTTTGTGTTCATCTTTAACAAGTTGTAAAAAATATGATGAAATAATGCTTAACTTCTATAGAGATACCTCCGATGACAAATTCAACGCCATAGAAATAGATTTAGGAAATAATAATTCTGCTATCTATTTCATTAATGAGCGATATGGTATCTGGTTAAACGAAGGAGATAAACAGCTATTTGATTTTGATTACGCTCCCAGGACACACGGGGGCGGAGAATTGATGATCTTCATTGCCACACAACAGTCCTATTATAAATCAATAATTCAGCAAAACAATGGATTCGCTTCGTTCTACAAAGGAAAGATGGTTTTCAGTGGAAGTTGCGAGTTTTCGGACAACGGAACTGTCGCTACAATATCTCCTGACAAGATTTATACTAACGAAATGTTTATTGACCCAGAACATACTGTTGTGATGACAAAAACGAGCATTCCTGACGATGATATCATTTCGTTTGACGTTGCATTGAATGATATGAGTTTTGTACCAGATGCGTATATAAATTATACATCCAATCGCATCGGCTGGAAGTTTTCTTGTGAACTCGCAAATCTATGGGTCGATGGTTCCACAATGACGGGTGAATGGAATACTAACGGTTCTATCATTCCGATACGAATGTATTTGCACGAAACAGTTCCCTATGTTGAAATTTATGATACCAGTGGATCTTCTGAAAAGTTGATTTTAAAATCATATGCAACTATAGCGGATGAATATTCGATTGAGCTTGTTGCACCTGAAGGCATAGTGTTCTACACAAAGCCCCCATCTCCTGTAATTGTTACAAAAACGAATTAAGTTTTGTTCTCCGCACTTCATTTGTAAGCCCCCAATACCACCGTGTCCCAAACAAGAAAACCGAGCCCACGTACATGAGCCCGGTCAAAATATTCGGATCGATCAAAGCGAAGTGTGAATGCTTTTAGCCTGTTTTGCCGACAAGTAAATATCCTTGAAGATTTCCGCGTATCCCCTTCCAATGATCACGCTGCTACAAGTCACAATACTGTCGTAAATAATCCTATCCTTGAAGGGAATGAGTGT
>ERZ857840.2633-NODE-2633-length-16649-cov-5.261179_pt1 | contig 16649 bp, 10 predicted proteins | sample MGYA00519760_ERZ857840 | MGnify/ENA primary metagenome ERZ857840 (study PRJEB31778, sample SAMEA3449371) | human gut metagenome | biome: human gut; feature: human-associated habitat; material: faeces | place: United Kingdom | collected 2010/2012 ... | reverse complement strand
GTGCCGCCTAGAAACGCCTCGTGGTTTGCGTAAGATATTTTGCCGCCGCTCCAGAGTGCTGAATCGAACTTCACGCTCCCGTTTACAGCGCCAAACTTGCCGCCTTCCATAACGAGCTTCCCTGAGGAGCTCTCATTGTTGTAATACAACGTTCCATTTTTTACAGTCACTCCAACGACACCTGCCGTATTTCCGGAAAGCGAAAGGGTCTGCATCCCCGCGCCGTCCATTATAAACGCTACATTGTCTTTGTACGAACCCATACTCCTGCGAACGCTTCCCGTAAACGATGTATTTACGCCTTCTGCGTTTGTGAAAGTCAAATGCGAAGTCGCCGCATTGGAGTCGTCGCTTATTAGTTTTGTGAGTATTCTGCCGGTGCCGCTCAAACCGCCGAGTGAAACGTACGAATCCTTAAACTTCCCAATCTCCTCATTCCTTCCTGCTATTAGTGCCGCATATTTTGAACCGTCGGCGGAATTGTTCATCTTCACAACTCCATGGATAACTGCCCAGTTTGAGGTATCGCCGTCCGGATTTGCCCCGGCGAGTTCAAGAGTAGCCCCAGCATAAGAGGCGTCGAGGTACACGGCCGTCTTATAGCCAGTTGAAGCGTCAACTGCCGCATTTTCGCCGATTGTAAGAGATTTAAAAAATCCATTCGTGTTGGTTCCGCCAAAAGTAAGCATGGAAGAGTTATTTTGGGTTGTGTCGCTCGTGGGAGCTATTGTGATTGATCCCTTTACAACAAAATCCATTCCAAACGTACCACCACGTATGTCGGGGCTACGCCATTCTCCGCCTCCTCCCTCTATTACATCTATGTTACCCACATAGATATTTCCGTTTACGGTAGGAGTCCCACTAGAAGCCGTGTATATGAAAAACCTCACAGACTTAGGCAATACGAGATTTTCTATTCTGAGGTCATTGACTTCCATAAACCCATTTATTTTATACTGGTCTGTACTGCCGTCGGTCGTAGCAGTAAAATTACCGATAGTGACATTGTCAAAACTTGATGGGGAATATCCCGTCGGGGACCAATTTCCCATGTCGGAGAAATCAAATCCTGAATTGTCGCAGACATCTCCTCCTGCCCATGTAAGATCGGTAGCGTTCAGCACGTATGCTGTAGAAAAAAATAATGAGGCAAATAATAATTTTTTCATATTTATCAAACGTTTGAGGTTGCTTATTTTTTTGCTCAAAGGTTTGAGATAGTCAAGCCATAATTTCCAATAAAAGCAACAATTTCCAATAATATTGAAATATTATAAAATTTTCAGTTTATAAATTTTGCCCTCTCCAAAAAAAAGGACTCCAATAAAGGAGTCCTTTTTTTAAGCATAAGATGATGTTATTTTCTCCTGCGGCGAATTGCAAATAGAAGCGCAAACGCCCCAATGAGCGCGGCAAGCGCTGCGGGTTCGGGAACCTGCGTAAACGTCACTTGCAGAGTTCCTCCGTTCCATGCAAAGTTCGCAAGGGCATTTTTTAGATTCTCAGCAACAAAGTCATCGTTCGCATCGTCCAAAAATCCCTTTATTGAGTCCGCCGATATCAAGTCGAATGAATATCCGATTAAGTCTGTCGCGTCCAATCCCTCGAAGTCGATGGCAATCTGCCCGTCTGACGCCTTTTCAAACTCTCCGTTTATTATTATCATTTCAGGGGTGCCGCCTAGAAACGCCTCGTGGTTTGCGTAAGATATTTTGCCGCCGCTCCAGACTGCCGAATCGAACTCTACGCTCCCGTTTACAGCGCCAAACTTGCCGCCTTCCATAACCAGCTTACCGGATGAATCAGTATTACCGTAATACAGCGTACCGTTTTTTATAGTCACGCCGACTATACCTGCCGTATTTCCCGAAAGAGAAAGAGTCTGCGCCCCCGCGCCGTCCATTATAAACGCTACATTGTCTTTGTAATTTTTATTTGCCCTGGCAATAGTTCCATTAAAGGTCGTATTTACCCCTTCTGCATTCGAAAAAGTCAAATAGGAAGTCGCCGCATTGGAGGCGTCGCTTATTAGTTTTGTGCTTATTCTGCCTGTACCGCTCAAGCCGCCGATTGAAACGTGCGAATCTTTAAACTTTCCAATTTCCTCATTCCTTCCTATCAGTAGAGTTGCGTATTTAGAGCTAATACTGGAATTGTTCATCTTCACAACTCCGTGGACAACCGCCCAGTTTGAGGTATCGCCGTCCGGATTTGCCCCGGCGAGTTCAAGAGTAGCCCCAGCATAAGAGGCGTCGAGGTACACAGCTGTCTTATATCCAGTGGAGGCATCAACTGCCGCATTTTCGCCGATTGAAAGAGATTTGAAGAATCCGCTCGTATTGGTTCCTCCCAGAGTTAATTGTGAGGCATTTACTTGGGTGGTCGTGCTGTCGGCCTTTATATATATGCTTCCCTTTATAACCATATTCGCATCTTGTCCCCTTATATTGGGTGTGCGCCAATCTCCGCCCGCTCCCGTATCTATGTTTCCTATATACACATTTCCGTTTATAGTTGGATTATCCCCCGCAGTATATATGAAGAACCTAAGTGGATCTGGAATTACGAGATTTTTTATCGTAAGGTCGTTAACCTCAATTAAACCTTGAATGTTGTAAGATCCCCCACTGCCGACTGCAACGGTAAAGTCGTTAAAGTAAACATTGTCAAAACTAGCGGGGGCGCCTACCGGATCCCAATTTGAAAAATCGGACCAATTTAGATTACCGGTGTCGGTAGGCAATCCGGCCCAATTGTAATCAGCCGCATTTAAAACGACAGACATAAAAAACAATGGTAGTAGATATAGCTTTTTCATGGCGGTCAAACGATTGAGTAAATCATTCATGGCTTTATTCTATTTCATTGTCAAACATTTATTTTTACATATAAACTATCTATTTTCTCTTATTCTAAGTTCTTATGCGTCTTTAATTTCAATTTTATTGAATAAAGAAGCTTTTTTATAGAGCTTTAAATTTCCGTTTTTTACGCGCTTCCCAGTCTCCGCCCTCTCGTATTCGCCTTATAAAAAAGAAAAAAACTTTGAGAAGATTTTATTGGGCTACACCCGCCCTTTATAGGTTGAAAAATTTTCCCTTTATTTCTACATATAGTGTAAAAAACGTTTGCGACTGACTATATCCAATGAACCTTCAACTAATTTTTGTATTATTGCTGCTGATTTTATGCATGGCCGCCTTCATAATTGGCAGGCCGCGCATGGACGCCGTCGCCGCATGCGCCTTCATTATCCTCGTCATCTCCGGAATAGTAGAGCCTTACGAAGCGCTCGCCGCATTTTCCGACAGCAGCATAATAATCATCGCCCTAATGTTTGTAATCAGCGCAGGCCTTGCAAAAACAGGAGTTTCGTCCGCAGTAGGAGACTGGATCTTAAAGCGCTCAAAAAAATCCGAAACATCGCTTGTAATTACTCTCATGGTATCTGTTGCAATCATGGGCTCCGTTATGAGCACGACAGGAGTGGTTGCGATTTTCATACCCGTCACACTAAGCATTTGCAGCCGCCGCGGAATGCCGCCCTCGCGACTAATGATGCCGCTTGCATTTGCAGGAATTACAAGCGGAATGACTACCCTGATAGCAACTTCCCCCAACCTCATTGCCAACGGCGCACTAATAAAAGAGGGATACGACGGTTTCGGGTTCTTCGACGTCACCCCTATCGGAATTTCAGTGCTTGCAGCCGGAATTATTTATATGCTCTTTACGCGAAAATTCCTGCGCGGGGCAAACGACTCCCGAAAGGGCGAGCCGCGGCTGAAATTCTCGGACTTTATCCGCGCGTACGCCCTTGACTCCCAACAAAAAATATTTGAGGTTTCCCCCGATTCCCCAATAGTGGGAATGGAAATCTCAGAATTGAAACTGAGAGAAAATTGGGCGACAAGCATTCTGTGCATAGAGCGCAGAAGCCGCCTCGAAAAATCGCTTGTAGCCCCGACTGCCGATACGCGGATTTTGGCAGGCGACATTTTGCTTTGCAACGCCTACGGGCAATCGCGCGATTTTGCCGGCGCCGAGGGAATGCTGCTGAATCCGCTTCCGATTTCGGGGGAATATTTCTCGGAGCACTCCGCGGAAATGGGAATGGCGGAAATCACCATTCTTCCGGAGTCGTCTTTAATAGGGAAAACTTTAAGAGAGGTAAAGTTTGGAAGTACGCACGGGCTCAATGCAATTGGCCTTAGGCGCAATAGTTCGGCAGTTGAAGGCGACATACTTACACACCGCCTCAGAATGGGCGACATACTCCTCGTTTTCGGCGCATGGACTGCCATAAAACGCCTGAAATCTCAAAACCGCGATTTCATAATTTTAAATTTGCCGGAGGAGTCGGACCTCGCTGTGACCTCGCCCGGGCGGGCGTGGGCTGCGATACTGAGCCTTCTTACGATGGTTGCGCTTATGGTGAGTGGGGCTGTCGAAAATGTTGTAGCGGCAGGAATTTGCTGCGCGATGATGGTTGCATTCAAGTGCATAAGCATGGACGAAGCATATAAGTCTATATATTGGCCCGCCCTAATTCTAATAATCTGCATGATGCCTTTTGCGACGGCTCTTGAAAAAACCGGCGGAGTGCAGCTGGCGGCCGACGCGATGATCGGGCTTCTCGGCGGGTACGGCGAAACTGCCGTGATGGCGGGGCTGTTTGCGCTGGCAATGTTTACGGTCATGTTTATAGCAAACACTGTCACTGCAATTTTGTACGCGCCCGTCGCGATTGCGGCAGCTCAAATCATGGGCATTGATCCGCACGGATTCGAGATGGCCGTCGCGGTAGCGTCGTCGACTGCGTTTATTTCGCCGCTTTCGTCTCCTGTAAATATGTTGGTGATGAACCCTGGGGGATATAAATTCGCGGACTTTTTTAAGTTCGGTGCACCGTTTTCCATAATAGTTATGGTTATATCAATTGCGGTTATAAAACTTTCGCAATATTGACGCGGTGTGCAATGCCAATTTTAGAGTACGCTGCAAAAGCTTTTAATTAAAGGCATTTTAAGGGTATCCACTGTCTTCCCCATTGCAAATTAAAATTCCGCCGCATTTCGTAAACTATACAAAAGGGAATGCCGCAACCTGCATAAAACAAAAAAAGCCGCATAACATACTTCAAGATATGCCTGCGCACAAATACCCCGCGTTGCCGCAAGTTGCGGCACTCCGCCTACAAACGCATGCCCCACTAAACAGCCGTTTATGCGCACTCGGAAATCGCCTTTTTTACGCGCTCTATTATTTGGGTTGTGCTCATTCCAAACTGTGCGCGGAGAGTGGCGACATCGGTCCCGTGGGGGATAAACATATCAGGCCAGCCGATTATGCATACATCGCATTTTTTGCGCGCGGCAAGCAGAGCCTCCGCAACTGCGCTTCCAAAACCTCCCGCCGCAACATGGTCTTCGAGAGTAACTATCAATTTATTCTTGTCCGCCTGCGCAAGCAGCAACTCGCGGTCGAGCGGCTTGACAAAGCGCGCGTTCACAACCCCGACTTTTACTCCAAGCTCAGTCTCGATAGCCTCAGCGGCTTTCATCGCCTCTTTCACCATATTTCCGAGCGCCCATATTACCGCGGTAGAATCGGATTCCCTCAACACTTGGGCTTTGCCGATTTCGATTTTTTCGGGGAAATCCTTCATCGGGACGCCCTCTCCCTTGCCGCGCGGATAGCGTATAAAGCACGGTTTGCCGGATTCCACCGACGTATAGAGCATATCCGCAAGCTCGTCCTCGTTTGCCGGCTGCATTACAATAGCGTTGGGCAGAGGCCTCAAAAACGATATGTCAAAAAGTCCATGGTGGGTTGCCCCGTCATTCGGGCTCAATCCCGCGCGGTCGAGGCAGAAGGTCACCGGAAGTTTTTGGAGGCATACATCGTGCATGGCGCAGTCGAAGGCGCGCTGCATGAAAGTCGAGTATATAGCGGCTACGGGCTTGAAACCCTGGCAGGCCATTCCGGCGGCAAAAACTGCCGCGTGCTCCTCGGCTATGCCGACGTCAAAAAACTGCGAAGGCAATTCTTTCTTCAAATACGACAGCCCTGTTCCAGACGCCATCGCCGCCGTAATCCCGACAATCTTGGGATCCTTCTGGGCAAGCTTTAAGAGAGTTTTGCCCATCGCGTCCTGGTAGTTGGGTATAGATTTGTCGGCGTTTGAAGTTGACTCTCCCGTGACGATATCGTACGGGGTAGCGCCATGGAATTTTTCGGGGTTGCGCATTGCAACCTCCAAACCCTTGCCCTTTTTTGTGAGAATGTGCAAAAGAATGGGCTTTGTCGAGCGCTTGCAATAATTCAGGTACTTTTCGAGCAGCGGAATGTCGTGGCCGTCTATCGGGCCGAGGTACATAAAGCCGAAATATTCAAAAAATGACGACGGCAAAAGAAAACCTTTGGCGTCGCGCGCAACTTTTTCCGTGAACTTTACTGCCGGCTCTCCGAAGAGCGTTTTCAAGAAAGCGTTCATATCGGAATAGAGGCGGTTGTTGAGCGGATTCGTAATGACTTCGTTCAGGTATTTCGCAATTGCCCCGACATTTTTTGCTATCGACATCTCGTTGTCGTTTAGCACGACAATCATTTTCTTGGTAGTTGTGGCGATATTGTTGAACGCCTCAAAAGTCACACCGTTTGTAAGTGCCGCGTCTCCGAGAACCGCCACAATATTTTCGTCGGTGCCGTTTTTGTCGCGCGCGGCCGCAAAACCCAATGCCGCGGACGCCGCCGTTCCTGCGTGACCGGCGCCGAAGGCGTCGTGTTCGCTTTCAAACCTATTGCAGAACCCGCTTATGCCGTCGGTCTGCCGCAGCCCCTCAAATTTCTCGTTGTTCCTGCCGGTAAGGAGCTTGTGCGTATAGCATTGGTGGGATACGTCGAAAAATATCTTGTCTTTTGGCGTTGAGAAGACTCTGTGTAGCGCGATTGTCAGTTCCACGACACCGAGATTTGGAGATACATGGCCGCCTTTTTTTGAAGTGACGTCGATAATTTGTTTTCTAATTTCGGCTGCGAGCTCTTGTAGTTGTTGCGGAGCAAGCGCTTTTACGTCTTCGGGGGATTTTATATTTGAGAGTATGGACATATTTCACATGTACTTGCCGCGATTCGGATATCACTCCGAGTCTACGGGGAATTCTTCGATAGTCCCGCCCGACAATTTGCCGATTTTCAGTTCCGCCGCATCGAGTTTTTTGCGGCAATCCGCCAGGCACTTTTTGGCGCGGGAGTATTTTTCCACCAGCTTATCGAGAGGGACTTTTGAGTTTTCAAGCTCCGACAGAATGGTTTCGAGCTCTTCGAGCGACTGTTCGAAAGTCTGTCCGTCCGCGTTGTTTAACTTTTCACCCATTTTCATCACTTTCTAGCCTTTTGAATAGAATTGCCAAGCTAAAAAAAGACTTTTAATCCAAAAATTATGAACGACTCAACTTTGAAATTGTCTCAATAAAATGATAAATGTCGCTTATTATCAATAAATGTACTCAAAACTCGCGATTTTAAGCTCGACTTTTTTCAAAAAATATACACTTTAAAAGACTAAGGGAGATAGACCGCGTAAAAATTTAAATTTTGCGAAGGTCGCGCAATTTTAATAATTATTGAGATAATAACTTCCAACTATGGCCATACGTAAAATCATCGGGAAACCATCAATTAAAGCATCATACGCCTACCTAATCGAAAAGAAGCGCGACGGGCACGAGTTCACGGAAGAAGAAGTTCGCAACATTGTCGATTCAATTCTCGACGACGAAATGCCTGACTCGCAAATGGCAGCCCTCATAATGGCAATCTACTTCAAAGATATGGCGGCGCAGGAAACTGCCGTTTTCGCTGATGAAATGATTCTTACCGGCGAAACCCTTGACCTCTCCCACATTACAAGGCCAAAAGTTGCAAAATACTCAACCGGAGGTGTCGGAGATAAAACTTCGCTAATCCTCGCCGCCGTGGGCGCCGCTTGCGGCGTCGTAGTCCCCGGCATGACGAGCCCAGACGAAGACTTTGTCCTGACTGTCGAAGACAAAATGTCTTCAATCCCGAGATTTAAAACAAAACTGTCCCTCGACGAATTCCAAAAGCAGCTCTCAACTATCGGCTGCGCAATCTGCGAACACGACAATTCCATCTCGCCCGTCGACGAAAAAATTTACAATATGCGCCACATGACGGCGACTATCCCAAGCCTCCCGCTTATTACCGCAAGCGTTTTGAGCAAGAAATTCGCAATTGGCGCGGACGGTTTGGTTGTGGACGTAAAATGGGGCAACGGCTCATACTTGCGCGACATCGAGCAGGCACGCCAGCTTGCCCGCACAATCACCCGCGTTGCCCGCGTAATGAAGCACAGATGTGTCGCCCTCATCACCGATATGAACCAACCTCTCGGCGATTCAGTCGGAATGGGGTTGGAAGTTCTCGAAGCGCTCGATTTCCTCCGCGGCGGAGGTAGCGACGACATTAAGGAACTCGTATTGAAACTCGGAATGGAAATTTTGAGACTCGCGGGAGTTGCAGGTTCCACATTGTCGGCGAAACAATCGGTGGAGCGCGTCATAGAAGACGGTTCGGCTCTTAAAAAATTCTTGGAGATGATAAAGGCCCAAGGCGGAAGCGCGCCGTGGCTCGAAGATCCCTCCAAGTATCCGATGCCAAAGCATGTCCGCAAGTTGCCGGCACCCAAGCGCGGATATGTCCACAACATAAACTCGGGCATGATTGCCCGCGCTGTGCAAATCTTGGCAACAACCAAAACGGGTAAAATAGACCCATATGTAGGCGTCACGGAAATAAAGAAAATAGGCACACAGGTAAAACAGGGCGAGCCCCTGCTTATGATCCACTACAACGACGAAACGAACCTCGATTCGGCGATAGACTATCTTAGAAATGCCTACAGGCTTGCGCCGCGCCGTCCAAACCCGTCGCCGGTTGTTGTGGAGCGCGTCGCATAGGAATAGGCACACAATGCGGAATGCGGCAATATTTTGCCGCATTTTTTTTGCGCAATTCCAATAGCAAAGAGCGATACATTCGCACGATATACATTGCGGGCAAACTAAGGCTCCCGTCTTTTCATTGCGGCGAAATTAAAGAAGGAGAAAATTCACCCATATAAAAGCAGGCATAACGCAGATTTTCGCGCAGATTTATTGTTTTGGGATTGCTCAAAAAACTTTGTATTTTGCCCCAAATATCCCTTTCAACAACGCAAGGGCGCATTCCATGACTATCGGGGATAAATTAAATATTCCAGATTCCCTCTGTTGAGGCTCTATTTTTTATCTTTGGCAGAAAGAAAATTCTCCATAAATAATAACAGAAATTTCTATAACTTTATCTTTTTTTTAAAGTCTATCAATCTGCGGCTCAAACTATTTTAAATCGATAAGAGAATAAAAAAAACCTCCCGAAATGAGAGGTTTTTTATAAAATTACCTAAAAGCCCTTAACGCCTTCTGCGCAAAGCTAGTGCGCCCGCCACAGCCACAGCTGCGATGAGCGAAGCCGCAAACGGCTCGGGAACCTGTGTTATTGTCACAGACAACGCTGTATCGCCAAAATTTAACTCATACATGAAATCTTCAAGCCCCGTCACGCTTATCGATGTGTCAGCCGGATCAAAGTTTGTCGATGAATATGTAATGAGATCCCGCGTTATGGAATCTTCGCTTTTTAACATTTCAGAAAGTTCGTATGCTACGTCTTCGGAAATCGACAGCTGCAAATTCATGCCCCCGGCGCCTTCCGCTTTCGTAAGCTCGCCCGACAACGCGATTTTAGAATTAAAGTCCATTCCAATAGCAAGTTTTATCGTTCCGCCGCTCCATGAGAGGGAATCGGCGTTTAAAACATTGTCGGTAATAGTGCCGCCATTGTCATACACAGACAGCACACCGCCTTCGACAGAAATCGCACCCGCATTTTTTGCAATCATACTTATTTCACCGTTTTTAACAGTGACAGACGATACCGAGCTTTCCGAGTTTGTTAAATATTGAACGCCTATCGAGGAACCGTTCATCGTAAGATGAATCGATTTATTTGTCGAACCGCCCCAGTCCGGATTTGAAAGAAGCAGGCGCCCGGAAAACGTCGAGGAGTCCGTATTCACAAGTTCTATATATCCGCTTGCAACATTGCTGCCGTCTTTTGCAGTTATTACGCCGTCTCCCCTTATTCCGCCAAACCGCAAATAAGAATCATCGGATGTCGAAGTGACATTTATGGATGTATCGACCTGTATATATTTATTGACGGAAATAATTGGGTTTTCCACACTCCCGCCCTTTTCAATTTCAAGGAATCCGCCTGATGCAAGATGCAAAATATCAGCCTTTATAGTAGCGGCCTTAAAGTGTAGCGAGCTTCCCGACGACTTTATCGTCATAATGCCCGTCCCGGCTTCGTTAGTGGCGTCAAAACTGCCGCCTTGGCAAAATAGCTGGCTCCAATACGAGGTGCTGTCGATTGTTATGGAGTTTGCCTTTAAAGTTCCGCCGCTAAGACCTTTTTGTTTGGCAGCAGACCCAACGATATTCCACTCCACCGTGTTGACAGCAATTGTTCCGGATATTGCGAGATTGTTTGTGGATAAGCCTTCCGACTCTATCAATATATTTGAACTTTCAGACGGAATGCCGTTTGACCAATTATCGGGGTTATCCCATCTATAATCCGTTCCGCTCGCGCCGGTGAAAGTCGTATCATATGTCTGGGCAAATGAGCAGACAGGCGCAATTATTGTTGATAGCAACATTGGCAATGTCTTCATAAAATATATGTTTTATATTATTATTTATTTGTCAAGGAATAACAAAAGATTGCCGCAATCGCACAAAATACATATTTGCGGGCGTCAAGCTGCGTTCCACAACCGAGTTTAGAATGTCTCCGCACTTGCGCAACGTCGGCATCGACAGGCGCGAGAAGATAAATATAGCCGCAATTTGGATTGAAATTTATGGGAAATTTTCAATAGGCAGGATATCTCTCTTTTGCTAAATTATAAATTTACGTTTATGCGGTCTCAGCTTTTTCTGCAGAACATTGCGCTATTGGGCTAGCGGCAAACTTTTTTTGAAAAAACGGCAGCGAACGCGCGCTCTTCTTAACAGTTTAGATAAAAAGGCGGGATTTTCACTTGCGAGCCCTTTCATTGAGAAATAAAAGGGGATTTCAATTTCGGCAGGCATTTATTGAAACGCCGAATAAATTTAAAGAAAGGCAAAAAATGGAACTAATGACGCGCCAAAAACGCAAAGAGGAAGTCCGCAGGATACTCGCGCTGGACACAGACGAACTCATAAAACAATCCAACGGGCAGCTCAAAGTTTTCGATACACTCGACGAAGTTTACGAATTTCTTGCCGAAGAAATGGTAAACGAATTCGAAAAGGCGGCAAAAGGCGATAAAATCGTATCTTTTATAATGCCGGTTGGCCCCACACAGCCTTACCGCATTATGGCTGAAAAAATAAACTACCGCAATCTCAGCCTAAAAAACGTACGGTTTTTCTTTATGGACGAATACGTCGACGACGAAAAGGACGAACTCATTCCAATGAGCAATCCGCTGAGCTTCCGCGGACAAATAGGGCCCCTTCTTTTCAACAGAATCCGCCCGGATCTAATGATGCCCGAATCCCAGATAATTTTCCCCACACCCGAAAATATAAAAGATCTGCCTAAAATGATCGAGGACGCCGGCGGCATAGAAGTGTGCTACGGCGGCATAGGCATTCACGGTCATGTAGCCTTCAACGAACCCGGGGAAGGCGTCGCGGAATCCAATCCGAGAATACTTGAAATCAACGAGTTTACCCGCACAATAGACTCTACAAGGCATTGCGGCGTAGGCGGCAATCTGGAGAACTTCCCGCGGCGCGCAATTACCATGGGCATGAAACAATGCTTGCAGGCGCGCAGAATGCTGCTTATGACGAGAAACGAATCAACGGAATTTTTGTGGGCAAACACGATATTGCGAATATCGGCGCTCGGACAGCCCGGCGACGACTATCCCGTGACACATGCACGTTACCACAAAAATCTGTTAATCGTCACCGACAAGGGGACAGCTCAAAAGCCAAAATTCAATATCTAATATAAGATGAAAGCCATAGAAGCCCACGCCCACCTACGCAGGAACGCCAAAGGATTCGATAAAATAGTCGAGTCTGGGATATTTGAGGAGATCTGGCTTATGGATCTCTCCGGAGTGCGTTTGAACGGAATCGAATTTGCCACCCGCGAAGAAATATTGCAGGCGACAAAAGATTTCAAAGGTGTAGTGAGGGCTTTTGGCTATCTAGACCTGGACGGCGCCGCCGAGCAGCCGGACATGTTGAAGGAGATGGGCTTTGTGGGGCTAAAACCCTACAAGCCGCATTTCCCGTATTCCGACGAGCGGTACTTCCCGATATACGAGCGCGCGCAAGCGCTTAGAATGCCCGTATTATTCCACACGGGACTCGTTGCGAAGGGGCCGGCATGGGGCATAGAAAAGAGCAAGCGTTCTTTCGGGCCCATAAATATGCAGCCGCAAAACTTGGCAGCAATTGCCGAAGCTTTCCCGGATCTTAAAATAATGCAAGGGCACTTGGGTTGGCCCTACATAGACCAGACCGAGCAAAATCTTTACTACTATAAAAACATCACATGCGATGTCAGTGGGTTCCGAAGGTGCGTTGGCGACCTGCCCTCGTTCTTCGACAAGAAATGCAATGACGACTCCGATTCGCTGAGATTCTTTAACCAAAAGACGCTGTTCGCGACCGACCAGTTCTACGGCGCCGAAGCCGACAACGCGGCGGCTCTTAAAATATTTGAATTTTGGAAGCTGTATTTTGAGCTTGTAGGCTCAGTCTATTGGCGATGGGGGCAAAAGGAAGAAGCCGAGAAATTTTTCTATTTCAATGCAGCCGGAATTCGCGATTACTGCGGCTGGGAATAAACTAAAATAAAAGCGGGAGGATATTGATGGAGCAGACATTTGCCGAAAGAATGCCAAAAAGCAAACGCCGCAAAATTCAGGCGTGGTCTATTGTTGCGAATTGCTTTGGGAGCCTGTCGGAAGTTATGCTCGACAGTTCCGCGATTTTAATTTCCTACGTAGCGCTGCTCGGCGGCAATGAATCCCTGAATATGCTCATGGCAGGAGCTACGGGATTCATCGCGCTGCTCTTACAAATTCCGAGCGGGCTTCTCGTTGAGAAAATAGGGTTGAAAAAGAGCATGTATCTTTCCTGCGCAATTGGCTGCGCGGCTTGTCTTTTGATGGCGGGAGCGGCAGCAATGGGGAGCGCCGCAAAATATTTTGTTGTTGGAATGTGCTTTGTATATTGCATAGCGCGGCCAATATTCGGGGCAACTTGGTATCCGATAGTCGATTCTTTCGTGGCACCTTCCGAACGCGGAGGGTACTTCGGTATTTTGAGATTCTTTTATACGGTTTTCGCCGGAACATTTTTCTTTGTGACTGCACGGGCAATGGGCGAGCATCCGCCGATTTGGTTGCTTCAAATTTTGATAGCCGTATGCGCCGTTTTGCAATTCGCGCGGGCGCTATTCACATATTTTCTCGACCTTCCTCCGCTTGAAAAGAAAAGCGAGCGAATTCTCGACTCACTAAAAGCAGCGACTGCAAACAGCTGCCTCACATCGTTTTCAATATATATGATGGGAATTGCGATAGTGGCGTTTCTGATACAGCCCCTGACTTTCGTATACCTCAAACAGACGCTCGACCATGGCGTAAGCACAGTCCAGACAGTCGCAACCTTTGGAATTGCAGGGAGCATTGCCGGATATCTGATTTTTGGGAAACTGCTGAAACTGTTGGGATCAAAACGAATGCTTTTGTCGATACACGCGGCTTTCATTATAATACCAGCGGCGCTGTTTTTCTGCGGGGAAAATACGCCGTTCCTGCTTGAAATTGTATGCGCAATAATTTTTCTAAACTGCGTTGCGCTGGCGTGCTTTTTCTGTTTCGCTTCCGCCGAAATGTATTCGGTGTCTGCGCCCGACAACAAAGTAATGTCGCTTTCATTTTTTAACACTTTCTTTTGCGGCGGCAGAATGTTTGGAGGTTTTATATCATCGGCATTGCTCGCAAGCGGAATGCTCTCCGCCGGATGGGACAAGTTTGGATTGTCATTCACATCAATCCAGTCGGTATTTCTGATGGCATCTGCAATGTCCTGCCTTTGGCTTGTATTTCTATTCATAGTGCCGGCCGTAAATCCAGACAGAAGCAACGACTATTATCAGCCACCAAACTTTCGCGCTTGATTTCACCGGCAGAGACTGCGCGCGAAATTGCCGCAGTACAGACTTTATTCTTGACCTCTTCGGGCCTCCTCCACAAAGGTCGAAAAAAAATGCCAGTCAATGCAAGATCAATGAAAAAAGGACGAAAGAAAGTTGTGACACTTTCCGATATCGCACAGAAGGCCAATCTGTCGAAAGGGGCGGTATCGTTTGCGTTAAAAAATTCGCCAATGGTTTCCGAAAAAACGCGCAAAATGGTTCAAGCGCTCGCGAAATCAATGGGGTACGAGAAAAACCAACTCGTTTCAACCCTAATGTCGAAAATTCGCGCAAGTAAAAGCGATTCATTTTACGAAACAATTGCCGTAATCAACGGGAACCTCGATGAACATGCGCTGAGAAGGCACCCTACACTGCCCCGCTATTACGAAGGCATACGCGAAGAATCCGAGCGGCTTGGGTATGCTATTAATGAATTTTGGATGCACGCCCCGGGCATTACCCCCGATAAACTCTCAAAAATATTCCACTCTCGCGGAATACGCGGCGGAATTGTTCTCGGTCACTCATTTGGGAACGAATTTCCAAAAGGCTATGAAAAAATTTGGCGCGACTTTTATTTTGTAAGCGCGGGAATTAGAACATATAACGCGTCGCTTGAAGTAGTGGCCTCCGACGACTTTTTAATTTCGTACAATTCGTATATAGAAGTATACAATATGGGATTCAAAAATATCGGGATTGTCGTTGAGGAAAGTACAGACGATCTTGTCGGAGGAACCTTAATCGGAGGCTTTTTACGGGCACAAATGAAACGCAATCCGCCGTATATATGTCCTCCTTTTATTGAGAATGAGGATTCGTCTTCTTTTAAAAAAAATCTCGGGAAGTGGATAGAAGCAAATAAGCCCGATGCCATTTTGTACTTGTTAGACAGCACGAGAGAAATTCTAAATGGGATAGAAAATCTGGGCAACACGCGCCTATTTCAGCTTGAAAAACGCGGCTATGTAAAAAACTGGGTGGGTATGGAACAGAATAATGATATTGTCGGGCGCGTTGCAGTAAGAAGACTTGCCGACATGTTGAATCGAGTTTCAGCCGTTGCTGGCGAAAATTCAAATATGATAACGCTTGTCCGTCCGACATGGATTAGCGGAGAATAAATCTCGAAAAATTTTTCGGTTACTTTTATTTCACTGAAAATGCCAATATAAAAATTCGGCATTTTGCGCCAATATGCAAAAAAGTCTAAATACAGTATTAAAAACTCAGCTAATTCAAAACAATCATTACTATAATTTAAACTTTTGTGGCAATACAAATTGGTATTTCAGCGAGCTAATGCATTCGGATTTCACCAAAGCAGATATTTGCAATTAGTTAAAAGAGAATAAACCACCACAATAAACCAACAAACTGGGAGCAAATTTATATACCAGCACCGCAGAAAACAATCTGCGAATGAATCTATATAACTGAATATTAAAAATAAACGAGTGAGCTTTGCCTCTGAATTTTGCGAACCCTATTTTTAGAAGAAAAGTCGCAAGGTATAGGATTTAAATATATTTGCGCAGGAAACAAGTTTGAGCCATTCCATAGAAAATAGCCAAAATTGAGTGATTTTGAAGGTTAGAAAGAAAATAAAACAAAGAAGCAAAAACATCCTAAAAAAATATAAGCCAGTAAAGGATGGGCTAAGTAGCAAAAAATATTTATAGGTAAACTGAATGGCAGTAGAAAGAATCTAACAATTTAAATAGAATAGGGATTTAGCAACTTTAAAGGACAGCATTGGCGAGAAGAACGTAAAAAAAACTTATTTCAGATAAGGCCTCGTAAAGTTTTCGCATTGGCGTAAAGCATTGTAAGAACTTTACAATTAAATGAGGCAATAAAGATTTCTGAAAGCAAAATGTTTGTCTACCATCTTAGGGAGGTAAAATAGAGTTCATAATGGATTCCTCATTAAATTATAAGATACACTCGCGATTTTTCTCGCCGCAAAAAGCCATTAAGTGAAGCAGTTGTACGTAAAAGCTATCCGCACAAGCATATAATTATAAGGTTAATGGTGGGAAAAAAGTTTGAGCAAGAGATAAACCGAAGCGGGGGGGAGCCCCCAGGAAAAGAAACATTATTCAATTCCAACAAGCAAAGATAAAAGTGTGAGCGCAGGCATGGTCTTCAAAAAAAACTCAATAGGCAAAAGTTTCGCCATTCTCCCCGAAGCCCCCCAAAGGAGCAAAACAAATTCAGGGGAGATGACAAAACCCCACACTTACCAAAAACGGAGAAGCCCGAACGCTTATATAAACGTCCGGGCTTCATTATACTGG
>ERZ857840.2624-NODE-2624-length-16674-cov-7.219858_pt1 | contig 16674 bp, 15 predicted proteins | sample MGYA00519760_ERZ857840 | MGnify/ENA primary metagenome ERZ857840 (study PRJEB31778, sample SAMEA3449371) | human gut metagenome | biome: human gut; feature: human-associated habitat; material: faeces | place: United Kingdom | collected 2010/2012 ... | reverse complement strand
CCAACCACATCCAGTAGCCAATTTTTATTATAAAGATCCAATGTGAAAACATTATTAATTCCTGAAAATTTGTTGATTATTTGACAGTTTGGCAAAAGAAAAAACGAGTATTTGTTCTTTATATAAAGGTGAAATGCTCGTTTTTAGGTGTTTTAAAATGTTGCATGGGATTATAATATTTCTTTTAATTTAGCAATTAGTCCTAAATCTGCAGGTAGCCAATCTACTAAGTCTAATGTGTCTTTAGTAAGCCATTTTGCGGATTCGTGTTCTAATAGAGTTAAATTTCCTTCAAGGATCGTACAAATGAAACATTCCATGGATAGGTGGAAGTTTGGATAGTCATATTCGACTGTATCAAAGTATTCTTCGACTTGAATGGTTGTATCTAATTCTTCTTTGATTTCACGAACAATGGCTTGTCTACTTGTTTCATCCGGTTCAACTTTTCCTCCAGGAAATTCCCATCCGTCTTTGAATTCGCCATAGCCTCTTTGGGTGGCGAATATTTTATTTCCATCTTTAATAATGGCGGCTACTACGTGTATTGTTTTCAAAAAATCACTCCTCTACAATGTATCGATAAATGTCTTCTCTTACGGGTGTATCCAATTGCCATAAGATTTCGACGGCTGTTTTTTGTGTGTTTGGCATCACAAACTGTTTGGTCTTATCTATCTCTGCTTGCATATGGCCTAGATAATAGAATTCTTTGCTTGTTTTATCATCTTTGTTCTTTCGCACAAACAAATGAACTTCAATCCCTCTTTCTTTGGCGTACAAGAAGTTTTGTACGTCATCACTGCTTGTGGTTCTTCCGGATTTGGATATCGCAATCAATTGACTTTCATTGATAAAATGATCTTCATATTTGATGGTATCTTGAATGTCGTTTGCCTTGTCATAATTGATAAAGACAGGGAATGTTTTGGTTGTTTGATCATATTTGTATCCGCCAATATTTAATGGAACTTCATTGTGTTGCCAATTTAATAAGCGACAGGCATCTTCGTATGTATATTTTTGATAAAGAACAAAGTTTGTATCTTTATATGTATTCTTATAATGTTTATTATATTGATCCAATGCATATTCAATGATTTCTTTTACCATGGATTTAAATTCGTTGTTTTCTAAACATGTCTTAAATGGTTTTGAAGTTTTCGTATCTTCAATAAAAATACAATCTTTAAAAGTATTCTTTCCAGATCCCGTTGGAAATTCATTGGTGAAGATGTTTAATACATTTGTTTGGGATAGATCATTTGTATATTCTTGATCGTTGATTAAATCTTTTAGTGTTTCAAGCTCTATCTTTCTTTTTCCATTGACAAGTTTTGTACAAATAAACTTAATAAAGTTTTCTTCAAGTTCATTTAATCTTACTTTATAATCCTTTTCATATTTCTTTAAAAAGGCGTAATAAGATCCTAGTGATTTGTTGTCGAAAATTCTTTGTACGTCAATTTCTCCATAGGTTTCAAAATCCATAAGAGTAGGGATTCTTCCAAGTTTATTCTTTAGATTTTTATAGCTATCCTTAATGAGCTTGATATCCGCAAAATTGGCGGTGTCAATCGACGCAAAAATTTGTTTCTTACTGATTTCATCAAAGTGAATCGTACTCGATCCTGGAATAATTCTTTCACCTTCAAGTACATAGCGTCTTATGTTGTCTTTGTTGTAAGAACGATCTCCAGATAGGGCGATTGGAATCATGAAGTTGTTTTTGTAGTTTCCAATGAAGTCTAGAATGACAACATATTCTTTGTCTTTTGATTTTCTTAGGCCTCGACCTAATTGTTGGACAAAGACAATGGGCGATTGTGTGGGTCTTAATAGTACAACTTGATTGATTTCAGGTATGTCGACACCTTCATTAAAAATATCTACAGTTAAAATGTATTGTAGATAGTCACTTCTTGTATCGGATACTAAGCGATCAATCGCATCTTCTCTTTTTTCTTGAGAATCCTCTCCACTTAAAGCTATAGTTCGATATCCTCGTAGATTTAATCTTTCACTAAGGGCAGCCGCTTCTTTCTTGGAACTGCAAAACATGAATCCTTTGACTCTTTCTCCACTATATCCATAGTAATTGGTTTGTTCGATAATGTAGTCCACTCTTTGGTTGGATGTTAAATAGTTGAAATCGGTAAAATCTGTTTCGTTTCCGTTGGTTAAAAAGTCAGTAATGCCAAAATAGTGGAATGGACATAATAAGTTTTCTTCTAGAGCTTGTTGAAGACGAATTTCATAGGCAATATTATGGTCGAAGGCTGCATATACATCAAAGTCATCGGTTCTTTCTGGGCTTGCGCTCATTCCTAGCCAAAACTTTGGTTTAAAGTAGTCCATGATTTCTTGATAGCTTTTAGCTCCAATGCGATGTGCCTCATCAATGATGATGGTATCGAATGTATCAGGGGCAAAACTTGAATACACTTCTTTTTTAGACATCGTTTGCATGGTTGCGAACAAGTAGTCTACATCTGTATCCTTGCTGTTTCCAGATAAAAGCCCAAATGTCTTTGTATTTTTAAATACATTTTTGTAGCTTTGAAGAGCTTGTTTGGCAATCTGCTCTCTATGCACTAAAAATAGGGCTTTCTTGGGATTCTGATCTTGTAAGGCAAAGGCTGAGGCATACGTCTTTCCTGTTCCTGTGGCTGAAATCAACAAACTCTTTGATTCATTCTCATTGCGAAGCTTTCTAAGATTGGAAATAAAGGCTTGCTGCATAGAATTTGGAATCAACTGTTTAGAGGGTAATTTAATGTCTTCTTTTTGTTTCACCTTTTTGTATTCTTCATAATGCACTCTATATGCACCAATAAATGCATTGTAGGAATATGTATTTGGATGATTCCATAATTCTTCAAATTCATCTAACATTTCTGATACAAACTCACCGGATTTTGTGGACACAATTTTTGTATTCCATTCTCGATTTGTAGTAAGTGCTGTATTTGTCATATTACTAGAACCCACAAGGATCTTGTAGATTTCATCGGATTGAAAGATATATCCCTTGGTATGAAAACCATTCTTTGAGTCGGGTACTAGATACATTTTAAGTTCAATATTCGAAAATGTAGCGAGTTTATCTAAGGCTTTAGGATCACTAAATGCCAAATAGTCCGTTGTAAGAATTTTACCTTTGATGCCTTTATCTTCTAAAGTACGAAGCGTTTGAAGTAAGGGGGTAATTCCTCCCATCGTAATGAAGGCTACACTGATTAAAAAGGAGTCGCAGTGTAATAATTCATCTTCAATGGTGCTTAGTACTTTTCTTCCATTCTTATAGTCGTTTGAAATAAATTGAGGTCGATATAATACGTTGGAAGATATATTTTTGTCTAAAAATGCGGTAGATAGGCCGCTCTGTATATTTTGATAGTTCATACCTAACATTATACCAGCATTAAAATGAAATCATAGATCGAAAAGGCTATAATAACAGTATAAGACCAGAGGTATAGGGAATGGAAAATATAATAATTTCAAAAGAGTTTCTAGATTGGTATGACTATTACAATGATTGTAAAGATAAGTATTCAAGTTTAGTAAATGATGTAGAGAATAAACTAATTTGTGGTGAATATAAAGATATTGAACTTTCTTTTTCAAATATGAATACGAATAATTTGAATCGTGATATAGATAGTCTTGAAAAGATTCGTATATTAATGATGCAGGGAAGTACAAGTCAGATTAATGTAGAAATTGAATTTGTGAAAGAGAAGATGTTAGAGTCTTGTTTAAATGTAAACTTTGGCATATTATGCAATCCTTTGGCGAGTACTCTATATCGTATGATTTTAGATTCGAGTAAAACAAAGAAGCATATTGAGGATGTTTCTAAACAATGTAAAGAAAATGATTTCTACATTTCTGTATTTATTCCTATTTACTTAAGACACTTTTATGCATCTATTTGTGAAGAGTGTATTAAGGGATATAGTTCGTATGATTTTATGAAGTTAGTAAATTCTTTAATTGAAGAAGATAAATTTAGTGAAGCTTGTAGTCTTTGTCCAATCTATGAAGGGATTTATATTCATGCTAATAAAAAGGGTTTACTTACAAAAGAGTTAATACAGGTAATGCATCTGTATGGTGTGGATGTACCTGTTACTAAAAAAGAAACGAAACTGCCTAATATACCTACAAAAGCAGAGAGAAAGATGTCTAAGAAGTTAGATATAGAAACACGTAAGAAAATCGTTGGTGATGGAGTTAAGAAAATCTTGGATATGAGTGATGATGAACTGATTCGAAAATATGATGGTAAGTCAGAGGATGAAATTAAGACAATGTTAAAGAATGATCCTTGTTTTGATTCATCCTTAATGGATGAATCGATGTTTGAGTTTCTTAGCTTATTAACTAGTTTTAGTATTGAATTTGAGGATGCTTTTATTGATTGGTTAGCCGGTTTTATCCTTAGAAGATTATATGATATACATTTAAGGTTTTCGGTGAATATCCCACCAAAAGTTCAAACAACAAAGAAACAAAGTGATTATTCAAATCAGGAAAGAGTTTTGCCTGAAGCTGATCCTAGTGAAAATTATCAGGAAAAAAAGGTCATTCAACCAAATAATGAATCTAAGGGTAGGGGTGGAATTATTTTCTTGATTATTCTTGGACTATTATTTGGATATGGATATATTTCTTTGAAAAAGGAAGAGGCAGAATGGGAAGCGCAAATGGAACAGTATCGTCTTGAGAATAGGCGTCGTACGGAATTGAGTGAGTTTAAGGCAAGGGAAGAGAAACGTAAAAAGAAAGAGGGGCAACGTTCAAACTCATCATCATCTTCTTCGTCCTCATCTTATGATGAAGGAAGTGATGATGCATATTTTGGTGATTATGATGAGAATCGTTACGATAACGATGAAAATTATCGTGATGGTGTAGATGATATGTTGGATGAACTGGGAGAATAAAGAAAAATACAGTGAAAGACTTATTGAATATTTGTATACTCATGAGTAGTATACTTACGAGTATACAAATTTATTAACAAATGATAATTTAGGCATCTGTTTAGGATAGGTGTTTTTTTTTGTTGATGAAAAAAGTGCAACAACACTTCTTATAATCGGTGTTTTTTTTGCGTTTTAAAAAATAGTAAACGTTTTCAAAAAAGTGTTGCATCCTCGAAAAAGAACTGGTATACTAAGCGTGTACAAATGGTATGTAAATACGAACCAGTGCCCGAGGTTGTTGGCGTACCTAAGAGGAGGAAATTATGACTGTTAGTGAAAGAGTTGAATTAATTAAATTCGATGAACCAAAGTATTTGGAAGATGGTAAGGCTGTAGTTAGCCAACGTAAAGAGGCTGAAGATTTAGCGAAAGTTATTCATGATCAAGGTTATTCAAACATTTTCTTATTAGGTATTGGCGGTACTGAGTTTGAATTTGGTCACTATGAATATTTACTTTCAAGAATGTCAGATGTAGATGTTTATTCAGTTAATGCGGCTGATGTGAACACAGTTCGTCCTAAGAAATTAAACAAAGATTCATTAGTAATCACTGCTAGTGCTTCTGGTGATACTGTTGAAATCGTTCAAGCTGCTAAATGGATGAAAGAAGAAGGAATCCGCGTTGTTGCATTTACAGGTCGTGATAGTAAATTAGGAAAAATGTTAGATTATGTAGTTCATGCTCCTGTTGTAACTGGATTCTGCGAACACTCATATGTATTACAAGCATATTTCATGTACAAATTAATGAATTTACGTGGAGATTTCGATGCTTATGATCGCTTCGCAGATCAATTATCTGAATATATTTTCGAAGACTTATTAGCAATTAAGAAAAAATTCGAACCAATCGGAATGAAGATGGCTTCTGAATTATATGATGCTGAATATACAATCTTTACAGGTTCTGGTGCACTTTGGGGAGAAACATTATTATTCTCTATGTGTATGTTAGAAGAAATGCAATGGATTCGTTGCCGTCCTGTAAATGCTGCACAATTCTTCCACGGAACATTAGAATTGATCGAAGACAAAGTTCCAGTATTTATCGTTAAGGGTGAAGATGAATTTAGAGCTCAAGACAACCGTGTTGAAGAATTCTGTAAAAAGATCAACTGCCAATATGTAGTATTCGATGCGAGTGAATATGCCGTCCGTTTAGACAATGAATTTAGAAAATTCATCGTTCCTATGATCACTACTGCTTGTATTACAGGAAGATTATCAAGACACTACGAAGCATATACTAAACACAACTTACAATATCGTCGTTACTACAGACAATTTAAATATTAATAGTCAATGTACGATGTCAAACCACTCTGTAAATAAGGGTGGTTTTTTTATATGGGGGTTAAATATGAGATATAAAGGTATTATTTTTGATATGGATGGAGTTTTAGTGGATTCAGAACCAATCTATTTGCAGGAAGTCATTGATTATATTTTGGATGATCTTAAAGAAGAAGTTGGTTATTTGGAACAGAAAAGAGAAATGAATAAAATTGTGGGTGCTTCGGATGATAAAATGTTTGAAGCTATGTCTGAATATTTAAATCCTAAATATTCGACTGAATAAATTAAGACGGGTATGTGGTCAAAAGAATTAGAGTTAGATTATCGTATGATTTTAAATCCGCATGTATTATATGTGTTACCGAAATTGAAGGCGAAGGGATATAAGCTTACGATTGCGTCAAGTTCTTCAATGGAAAATATTAAGAAGGTAACTCGTCAGTGTGGTATTGCATCATATTTTGATTGCATGGTTAGTGGAGTAGATCTTAAAGAGAGTAAGCCGGATCCAGCAATTTATTTGGATACATTAAGAAGATTAAATTTAAAACCAGAAGAGGTAATAGCAATAGAAGACTCAACATATGGTATACAGGCTTGTATTGGTGCAAATATTCGTGTGATTGCCAAAGAAGCTAATCGATATGATTTCAATCAAGATTTAGCGGATGTGATAGCAAGTGATATTTTGGATGCGTATAACATTATTAAATATTGGAATTTAGAAGAAAATTATTTTTTCGTGTAAACGCTTGCATTATATTTTGGTTACTGGTATAATTTGATTGTACAAATGGTATGCATTTACATACCACTTGCAAGCGGGCATAGTCGAGTGGTAAAAATCAAGTGTACGCAATTGGAAAAGAGGATGTATTGATGAGAAGATTTATTTTGGCATCACATGCTTATATGTCTAAAGGAATCAAAACTTCACTTGAATTAATTCTTGGAAAACAAGACAACTTATCCGTATATTGTGCATATGCTGAGGGCGAACCTTTCTTTAAGCCTTTGGTGATTCAAGAAGTTGAAGATCATCCTGAAGATGAATTTGTAATTATGACAGATCTATTGGGTGGTAGCGTAAACAACGAATTGTTGGAGCTAACGACTAAGGGAAATGTTCATTTAGTAACAGGAACAAACTTAATTTTGGCAATGTCAATCTTATTGACTTGTCGTGAATGCGATGATGTTGCAGCAGCAATCCGTACATGCGTTGAAGATGCTAAAACAGGTATCGTATATTGTAATGATTCAGAAATTGACTCAGATTTAGATGAGTTGTAAAAATTGAAAGGAGAAGTACAATGATTAAATTACTTCGTATTGATCACCGTTTATTACATGGTCAGGTAGCTTTTAGTTGGAGTAAACAACTTGGTACAGATTGTATTTTGTTGGCTTGTGATACTTTGTTGAATGACAAATTGCGTATGTCAGCTATTAAAATGGCTAAACCTAGTGGCGTAAAGGTTGTAGCTAAAACAGTTGATGATGCGGTTGCAGCAATCAAATCTGGTGTTACAGATAAGTACAAATTGTTTATCGTAGTTGAAAGTGTTGAAGATGCTGATCGACTTGCAAGAGCGTTAGATATTAAGGAGATCAACCTTGGTGGTACAAAACCAACAGATGATCGTCACGTAATTTCGACAGCGGTTTATGTAAGTGATAACGATGAAAAGATCTTAAAAGATTTAATGGATGATGGATTTGATGTATTTACACAGATGGTTCCATCAGACAAACGTGTTAATACAAAAGATTTATTAAAATAAAAAATTTTAGAGGAGAAGAATAAGATGTTAGTTAAGACTTTATTAATTTTCTTGATCACGTTCTTCGCGGTTTCAGAATTCTTGTTGGGCACATCATTAATTCAAAGACCGCTAGTTTTAGGACCACTGGTAGGTCTAGCGTTTGGTCAATTAGAATTAGGAATTATTATGGGTGCTACTCTTGAGTTGGCGTTTATTGGTGCTGTTTCAATTGGTGCGTACATACCTCCTGATATGATTTCAGGAACTATCTTAGGAACAGCTTTAGCAATCGAAGCTGGAGCAGGTCCTGAGACAGCGTTGGCATTAGGTTTACCAATTTCTACAGTTATGTTGGCATTGAACTCAGTATTAAGTGCTCCAATTATGTTGGTTTTCACTCACTTGATGGATAAAGATATTGAAGATGGTAACATTGGAAAATTTAAATTCCACTATTTCTTTGGTGGTTATGCTTCATTCTTACCTCGTTTAGTAGTAATTCCATGTGCATTCTATTTTGGAAGTGAAGCTGTAGTTGGATTATTAAGTCAAATTCCAGAATGGTTACAAACAGGTATTAATATTTCAGGTGGAATTATTCCTGCATTAGGTTTTGCGATGTTAGCACAGATGATCATGGACAAAAAGATTGCTCCATTCTTCTTCATTGGTTTCTTCGCAGTTCAATATTTAAGTTTAAATACAACAGCAATCGCAATCTTCGCATTGGCTTATGTAGTCTTAATGTTCTTTAAAGAAAAAGATCAAAAAGGAAAAGTTGCAGTTGTTGAGGGAGGAGATGGCTTAGATGAGTTCTAATTACGAATACAAGGGCGTTATTAATAAAAGAGATTTAAGAAAAGTATTCTTACACGCCATTACAATGGAACATACGTGGAACTATGAACGTATGATGAATGATGGATATCTATATTCAATGCTTCCAGCATTACAAAAAATCTATACAAATCCAGAAGATCTTAAAGAAGCATGTAAACGTCACTTAGAGTTCTTCAATACAACTCCACAATGTATTACATTGCCATTGGGTATTACAGTTGCGATGGAAGAACAACGTGCAAATGACATGGAAAACTTTGACACGACTTCTATTTCAAGTGTTAAGACAGCTATCATGGGTCCTTTAGCTGGTATTGGTGATAGTTTTATTTGGGGAACATTAAGAATTTTAGCTACTGGTGTAGGTACTTCGTTAGCATTACAAGGAAGTATCTTAGGACCAATCTTATTCTTATTGGTTTTCAACGTACCTAGCTTCATCTTACGTTACGTATTGGTATATGCAGGTTACAAATTTGGTTCAGACTTCATTACTTCTGCAGAAGAATCTGGTGTAATGGATCTAATTAGTAAAGCAGCAAGTATCTTAGGTTTAACAGTTGCAGGTGCTATGGCTGCAGAAATGGTTTATTTGACAGTTCCAATTGCGATTGGTAGTGGTGAATCAGCTACAACAGTTCAGGCTATTATTGATGGAATCATCCCTGGATTATTACCGTTATTATTAACTGGATTCGTATATATGTTGTTAAATAAGAAAGTTAAACCACTAGTAATTATGTTTGCGATGATGGCACTTTGTATTGTTTGTGCATTCTTCGGTATTTTGGCATAATTAAACATAATATATAAAGGGTTGAAAAGACTTTTTTCAACCCTTTAATTTCTGATGAGGATAAATAAATGAAAAATTTTAAAAATCGATTATGTGGAATGAACAGTCATTATAGATTTTATTCTTTTGAACGGTTTTTTCAGGAAATGAATCGTTTAGGTATTAAAAATGTAGAGATTTGGACGGGTCCTATGCATTTCTATGTGGACTACAATAAGAATCAGAGTGTAGAACAGCTTAAGGAATACGCAAAAAAATATGACGTAAAAATTATTGGTATTTGTCCAGAACAAACAAATCCAAAGCCGAACAATGTGGCAAGTCCAACACGTCAAGAAGATGTATATGCATATTATTGTCGAATGGTGGATATCGCAAAAGAAGTCAATGCCCAACATATATTGATCACAACAGGCTGGGCTTATTATGATGAATCTGTAGAAGGTGCTTGGAATCGTTCGGTTGAATTGATGCGTAAGGTTTGTGATTATGCAAAGGCAAACAATATTTTGGTGGCAATCGAAGCATTACAACCAGATGAATCTGTTCTTGCGAATAGTGTAGAACAATTAAAGGCATATTTGGATGCGGTCAATCATCCACAGTTAAAGGTATGTATTGATTTTGGTGCAATGGCACGAGTCAATAATACGATTCAAGATTATTTTGATGCATTTGGAAAAGATGTGATCCATACACACTTTGTGGATGGAAAGCCAACGGGTCACTTGGCATGGTCAGATGGAACAAGAGATTTAAAACAAGATCTTCTTGATTTAGAGGTCAATGGATACCATGGATATCTGTCGTTGGAAAGCGTAAACTCTAGATATTATGAAAAGCCTTGGGCAGCTGAGGAAAAGACTTTAAGTGCTTTTGATCAGTTAGAAACGAAATAAAAATGGTATAATAAACTAGTGTATGAGGAGGTTTTTATGAAGGCTATTACAAGAGATATTTATATAGCGGATGAGATTCGTTATAAGATTGAGATAGGTGAATTTAAACCTCATGACAAATTACCTAGCGAAAGACAGTTTTGTGAAATATTTAATTGTCAGCGTGCAACTGTGCGCTTGGCCTTAGAGAGTTTGCTCGATGAGGGTTGGATTTATTGCGTTGAAAGATCGGGTTATTATGTATCGCAACCACGTATTATGGAAACGTTAAATGTCGTTTCAAGTATGAGTGGGCGTATTGAAAATATGGGCAAAAAGATGCATCGTAAAGTGGTTTTTCTAAGAGTTATTGAAAGTAATAAAAAATTAATTAAGAAAATGGGTGTTGCGTTAGGAACAAAATTAATTGAATTCGAAAGAGTTCGCTATTTAGATGAAGAAGCTATTTCTTTGGAGACAGCTTATTTTGAAGCTGAACAATTTTCGGGATTATTAGATAAAGATTTAGAGAATAATTCATTGTTTTCAGTCTTAAAAAAATATTATGATGTAAAATTTACGCATGGGGAGCAGGAAATTCTTATAGTAAACGCAAATCCAACTGAAAGTAAATATTTGGGTGTGGAAGAAAACAGTCCGTTGGTATTGCGAAGAGGAATTTTGTATACAGAAGATAATCAATATAAAAGTTATCATGAATCTGTGATGCGAATGAACCGCTTTATTTATGCGGATGAGGAGAATTGATTATGGACCTACGTATACCTTTATATTTACAATTAAAAAATACGTTGTTAAATCGTATTGATAATGGAGAATTGTTGCCAGGTGAGCGTTTGGAGTCTGAAAGAGACTTGGCTGAAAAATATGGTGTGAACAGACAGACAGTGCGATCAGCACTTAATGTCTTGATTGAAGATGGTGTATTGATCAAGGTTCCTTATAAAGGAACGTTTGTCGCAAAACAAATTGTAAAACCTTCATGGGGAAACTATGATGCGATAAATGAACATCGTGGTTTTAGTAGTTTTTTAAAGGCACAAGGTTTTTCAATTGACAGTAAGGTCATTGTTGCAGAAAAGATTGAGCCGACAACTTCGATTCGTGCACACTTGAAATTAGAAGAAGGAGAAGACGTTTATTGTTTAATGCGTGTTCGTTATTACAATGATGAACCTTTTTCTGTGGAAATTGCCTATATGCCATACAAGTATGTAGAGGGCATTGAAGACTATGATTTTTCAAAAGTGTCATTATATGATTTTATGGCAAAGAAAGATCATGATCCTTGTGACTTCCATCGTTCATTAATCGTACAATTTCCAGATGATCGAATCTCAAAACTTTTGGGAAATCTTGTAGAACCTGTATTTCGATTTCAATATATTGGCTTTGATAAAGAAAAAAATGTCGTGGAATATACACATAGTTATATTCGAAGTGACAAATCCACGTATCGTTTTAGAATATAATTTCACGAAGGAAACAATATGGAACAATTAGAAACAATGGAATATTATATTTTGCAGACGCAGGATATTTTAAATTCAATATATAAAAATAAAGAACAGACGAATAAATTGGCTCAGGTTTATATGGATGGAAACTATAGAAATATTAAGATTATAGCTTCTGGTTCGAGTGGAAATGGGTCTTGGTGTGCTAAATATGTTATGGAAAAATATTTAGGTGTAGATGTCACTGTGATAAATCCATATACATTCGCATACTATCCAGTGTTGTGTGAAGATGACTTTGTGTTTGTCGTTTCACAGAGTGGATATAGTAAAAATGCATTAGATGCATTGGATATATTAAAAAAATTAAATCGTAAAACAATCGCTTTAACAGGGGATTTAAAGAGTGATATTAAAGATCATGCTGAAGTTGTGATTGATTATGTAGACGAAGAAAAGGAGGGGTATGTTACTAAGGGTGTAACAACACTTGCCTTATTCTTAATAAAACTTACGTTTGCAATTTTAGAAAAACAAGGAAAAATGGTTGATACAGCTTGGCTTGATACATATTGTGAAAGTTATGCTTCTATGCAAAAGGAAAATTTTGTGCATGAAGAAGCTTTCTTAGAAAAGTTTAAAAAGAATTTCTTATCTATGGAAAATATGTATGCAGCTGGTTGTGGTCCTTGTGAAGGTGTAGCTAAAGAGGCAGCACTAAAGATTGGTGAAACTGTGAAGGTTGTTTCTTGTGCATATGAATTAGAAGAATATATTCATGGACCGAATTTGCAACTTTCTCCAAAGCACAATGTATTTATCATTGATGCGCAAGATGAAACTTCAGATCGTTCATACCAAATCTATAGAGCATCTCGTGCTGTGTCAGACCGTGTATATTACATCACAAATAAAGCATATGATGATGATCATGTATTAACGTTACTAAATCCTTGTGCAGATACTGTATCCTTAACGTATCTTCAAGTATTCCAATTATTCGCATATAGAATTAGTAAAGAATTAAGATCTATTCCTAAACATCCGTTGTTTGAGGAATTTAAAAAGATCGTTAATTCAAAAACAATCACATATGAAGATTAGTGTAATTAGCCTTTCGACTTGTTTGGAAGGCTTTTTTTATATAGATGTATAAAAATTACGAGAAGTTGACGTAAGAATGGTGTCAATGATTTTTATTGACAAACCTATTCATGAGCTATAGAATATTAATGTTCTAAATAGAACGATGAGGAGAGCGCATATGCACTTTTGGGATGAACATAAAACGATAACAAGATATTATGAGATGAAGGTTTCTGGAGTTTGCGAAAAATATCAGTTAAGACAGTTGGAGTATGACATATTAATGTTTATTTACAACAATCCTGCGTACAATACGGCTGCGGACATTGTTCGTATTCGTAAGTCTACAAAGTCTCATGTTTCGACTTCACTTAAAGTATTAGAAGATCGTGGTTTTATTGAGCGAAGAGTCAACAAAGACAATAAAAAGCATGTAACTATTCATTTACTACAATTGGCCAATGAAGTAATTGAAGATGGAATATGGGCGCAAAAGGAGTTTGCACAAGATATGTTTGAAGGTCTTAGTGAAGAAGAAATCAAAGTGTTTATGAGTGTATTTCAAAAGGTGTATGACAATGCAGAAAGGATGATTTCAAACGAAAAAAATTCCTGATTTAATGGAAGTAATTTTTGATGCTTGTTACTTGATTTTTGACTTAATTGCTGGAATCTTATTCTTTGTATATTCGAAAGGAAATCCATTGTTCATATTATATGGTGTATTAACATTAACGTTGTGTGGTGGAGACGCATTCCACTTGGTTCCTCGTATTAAAAGGGCTTTGTATGGTACAAATGATAAAATTAAAAGACAGCTTGGAATTGGATTGCAGGTATCTTCAATCACAATGACCGTATTCTATATTATTTTATTGTTTATCTGGAAATTAACATTCCCAACATTACAAGCTCCACTTTGGGTTGAGGCTATGATTTGGATTTCAGCTATTATTCGTATCGTTGTATGTTTCTTACCACAAAACAATTGGACTTCCGAAGAAGGAAATAGGAAGCTTTCTGTGATTCGTAATGCCGTGTTTGCGGTAACTGGAGTTGGTGTGATAATTCTTTATGCCATTTCAGGAAATATGTACGATTTACATATGAACCGTATGGTTGCAGCCATCATTATTTCTTTTGGTTGTTACATTCCGGTTACATTGTGGTCTAAGACAAAACCAAAGATTGGGTTATTGATGATTCCTAAGACTTGTGCTTATATGTGGGTCATTGTGATGGGATTACAATTATTATTCTAATTCACAAAACTTGGTGCTTCATTGCACCTTTTTAATTTTTTTTCAAAAAGAAGAATACCACTATAAGTCGATAATCTACCGAATAAAATACCAAATGAATTCGACATATTTCCGAATAATGGGTATACTATTGGTAGTAGGATTGGTGGTGTTCACATGAAAACTTGTAAAGAAATGGCTTTAATTTGGAATATTAGTGTTCGTGCAGTTTCGAATTTGTGTAAATCGGGAAGAATTCCGGGTGCTGTTAAGAATGGAAAAAATTGGGAAATTCCAGATGAAGCAACAAAACCGGTAGATGGAAGAATTTCGTCTGGTGAATACTGTAAAAAAGGGATGAGTACAGATAGAAAGGCATTGCCTATTGGTATTTCAGACTATGTGCGTGCTCAATCGGATTATTATTATGTGGATAAAACAATGTTAATTAAGGAGTTTTTAGATCAAAAGCCATTGGTTTCATTATTCACAAGACCAAGAAGATTTGGAAAAACATTGAATATGGATATGCTTAGAGTGTATTTTGAAAAGGTGGATGAGGATACGTCTAAATATTTTAAAGATAAGAATATTTGGAAGTGTGGGGAAAACTATCGAATGCATCAAGGTAAATATCCTGTGATTTTTCTTACTTTTAAAGATGTAAAGTTTGATTCTTGGCAGGCCACTGTAGAGAAAATTAAATCGTTACTTCAAGAAGAATATGGAAGGCATCAAGAATTGTTGAGTAGTGGAAAAATATCGGATTATGAGAAGGCGTATTTTAATAAAATATTAAGTGCAACAGAAAATGAAGTGGAATTGTCTTTTTCACTTGAAAAGTTATCTAAGATGCTTGCGACGCATTATGATCAAGCTCCAATTATTATTATTGATGAATATGATACTCCAATTCAGGAAGGGTATTCTAAGGATTTTTATGATGAAATCATTGGCTTTATGAGAAATTTCTTTTCTGGTGCTTTTAAGGATAATAAAAATCTTTCTTACGGCTTTTTAACCGGAATTTTGAGAATTGCTCAAGAAAGTATTTTTAGTGGATTAAATAATTTAACTGTGAATTCAGTGATGGATGAAGCATATGATCGTTATTTCGGATTTACAAATGAAGAAGTAAGTAAAATGTTAGAGTATTATGGAGTTGCTGAAAAAGAGAGTGAACTTCAAGAATGGTATGATGGATATTTGTTTGGGAATGAAGAAATCTATAATCCGTGGTCTGTTATTAATTATATTTCGAAGGGGTGTGTTCCACAGGCATATTGGGTGAATACTGGAAAGAATGAGATTCTCGAAGATGTTTTAAAAGTGGCGGATGAGGATATAACAGAAAAGCTTTATTCTTTGATTCGTGGGGATAAAGTTTTGGCAAGAATTGATCAAAATGTTGTTTATCGTTCACTTACAGATGATCCAGCTAATATCTATAGTTTATTATTGGTAGCTGGGTATTTGAAAACAACGATTAAAGAATTGCAGGCGGATGGATCTTATTTGTGTCAGGTATCGATTCCCAATAAAGAGATAGCTTCCGTTTATAAAAGTGAGGTTTTGGCACATTTGATGCAGATTGGTGCAGTTTCAAGAACGACTGCAGATAAGATTGCGGAAAGTTTGTTCTTAAATGATTATGTAAAACTAGAAAAAGCTATTTCTGAATATATGAATAAAGCAATTAGCTTTTATGATACGGCTAGTGAATCTTTCTATCATGGATTGATTTTAGGATTGATTTCGATGATGGATAATCAGTACAAAATAAAGTCGAATAGAGAGTCTGGTAAAGGAAGATTTGATATTGGCTTAATTCCTAGAGATGATAAGTATCCTGGAATGATTATGGAACTCAAGTGGAAAAAGAATCTTGATGATCATGAATTAACGCTTTTGGCAAATGAAGCTCTTTGTCAGATTCATAGTATGGAATATGATTCTGAGATGAAGAGTGAAGGAATCAAAAAGATATTGAGATTTGGGATTGCGTTTTCTGGAAAGCGTGTTTGTGTTAAAACAAATTAGAATAGTAGTTTTATTTAAGATTCCTAAGACTTGTGCTTATATGTGGGTCATTGTGATGGGATTGCAATTATTATTTTAGAATTTCTTCAAGAGAACGCCTACTCGACGTTCTCTTTCTATATGAATTTTAGAGTATCTAATTCAATGAAAATAAGACGTTTTAGATGAAATAGGAACAATCGCAACAAATTTATTGGAATTAATAATGCTTTCACATTGAAGTTTTATAATTGAAACTGGCTACTGGATGTGGTTGA
>ERZ857840.2618-NODE-2618-length-16710-cov-5.068568_pt1 | contig 16710 bp, 15 predicted proteins | sample MGYA00519760_ERZ857840 | MGnify/ENA primary metagenome ERZ857840 (study PRJEB31778, sample SAMEA3449371) | human gut metagenome | biome: human gut; feature: human-associated habitat; material: faeces | place: United Kingdom | collected 2010/2012 ... | reverse complement strand
TCCAAGAGGATATATAGCTCTTTTAGAGTTTACACAGAATTAATTACAGTCTCATCGAGTGACTTCCAACAGGACTTTATACGTCGAAGGTGATTATTATTACCGTGTACGTTGCACGCATGTAGCTAACAGCGACATGAGCAGTTCATTTACTGATGGTATTTATATCGATTAATATCCTCAAAAGAGCATAGAAGCAAAAAACACAACACAAGAAGCAAAAAAACGACGATGAATGTTTAAAGTAGAACAATAGGACGGAATAACTCGAGGTAATTAAAGGACCGAAGGTCCGATGCAAGCAGAAGATTATAAAGCAGTGGTAAAAGATGTAGTTGGCAGGGATTGAAAAATAAGGTAGTTTATAACAAGGCAAAGACGTAAAAATATGTAATTATAATGTATAACAAAAAAACCATAAACTAATAAAGACAAATATCCATAAAACAAATAAAAGATAAGTAATGCATCAATACTAGTGAACGAAAAACAATTAAAAAAGTAACAATTGTAACAAGTAAACGAAACACTGAATAAAGATCGAAATCTTGCAGTATGAGTACATAAAAAAGAAGGTATCCCCATAAAAGGCTACAAGTCTTCCCCGATAAGGGGAGGACAAGTAGCCTTTTTTTTCTGTAGTTATGAAATTCGTAGAAAATTATTCTCCAAGAGCCTGTTTTAAAGCTTTGGATAACTGGTCAGGGCAAGATGTTGGTCTTGCACCACATTTTGTTCCTTCCAGACGTTTGATCACTTCGTGAGCGTCCATTCCTTTTACAAGGCTGCTGATTCCGGCTGTATTTCCGGCACATCCGCCTACGAATTCTACATTTGCGATTTTATCTCCGTCAAGTTCTACATGGATCAGTCGAGAACAGACTCCTGATGGTTTGTAATCCATATCTATTACCTCCTGTTGCTTTTGTAAATAATTGTTTTATTGTCATACGTCTCAGATTATAACAGAGATTCTGTCTGTTTGCTACTTATTTCGCCGGTTGAAATCGAATTTTCTATAAGATATAATAGGGCATAGACGAATTAATATAGAAAATATCGTAATAACAGGAGGACATAGAGCTATGATAGGTATTATCGGAGCAATGGAAGAAGAAGTGGCAGAACTTAAAAAAGATATGCAGATCGATGAGACTATAGAACAGGCAGGGATGGTATTCTGCAAAGGTTCATTGGGCGGCAAAGATGTTGTTATTGTAAGAAGTGGTATCGGTAAGGTGAATGCAGGAATCTGTGCACAGATCCTGGTGGACAGATTTGATGTGGATACATTGATTAATACCGGTATTGCGGGTTCACTGGATGCACAGATCGATATCGGAGATATGGTGATCTCGACAGATGCACTGCATCACGATATGGATGCGACGATATTCGGAGATCCGGCAGGACAGATCCCAAGAATGGACACACTGTCATTCCCGGCAGATGAAAAACTGGTCAAGAAGGCAGTAGCAGCAAATGAGAAAGCCAATCCGGATATTCACACATTTACCGGAAGAGTGGTAAGCGGCGATCAGTTTATTTCGGATAAAGATGTGAAGGAAAGAATCTCATCATTATTTCATCCGATGTGTGTAGAGATGGAAGGTGCGGGAATTGCCCAGGCAGCTTACCTGAACAAAGTTTCGTATGTCATCATTCGTGCAATTTCGGATAAAGCTGACAACAGCGCGACTATGGATTATCCAACGTTTGAAAAGAAGGCAATTGCCCATAGTGTAAGACTTATGAAGGAATTACTGCCGATGATCTAGGTATAAGTGAAAAGGCATACAATTTAAAATATCACAGAATGTGCCCGGAACTGACATGATATGTGGTTTTCCGTGCGAAATATGAGGAACGAAATTAAGCGCTCTCCTGTTTGATTTACAGTATAATGCAAATCAAAAGGAGGGCTTTTATTATGCTGGAAATGTTATTGGACAAGAAGTTACTGTTCGTACTCATGGGGCTCCTGACCGGACTTGGTGTGGTGGACAAGTGTATCGTGAGTATGACGATGAAACGTATGGTGGAGGCGGCGGGAAGTATGAGTAAGAGTAACCACCCGCTGATGCGCCTGATCCGTGCGAAATTCGAACACGCATGTATGATCAGCGATACGGTGGAAAACGTAGGGGTATTTGTGGATAAGTATCTGTATGAGTATAAAGTCTGTGGATTACGACTTCACACGCTGCGCAGACTGGAGAAGATATGTGCGGGACTGCTTATCGTAACCGGACTTGTCGGTGCGGGACTGAGTTATCAGGTATATGGCATGGGAGATGCTGTCCTGCGGATGGGTGCATGTGGCGCAGGACTTGGAATCCTGGTATGGCTGTTCCATCTGACAACGGATGAGAATTATTGCATGCAGATGGCAAAGAACTATATGGTAGATTATCTGGAAAATGTATGTCTCCACAAGTATGAAAAGGCAAATCAGAAAGAACGCACCGGACGAAGAGACAGTGTGATCAAAAAAGACGAGACAAATGATACAAAAGAAGAAAAGGCAGAAAAAGAGGACAAAACGGAGCAAGAAGAAAAAGAAGAATCTGTTCCGGTATCCGGCTCCGGTGTTGTGCAGATGCAGCGTGAGAGCCGCAGAAAAGAAAGAGTAAAGGAGAACGCCAGGAACCTGGCAAAAGCATCGGCGCGGCTTGCCGGTACAGACGGGAGTAAAAGGACAGAAGATATATTGCAAGAAGAGGTACAAAGTACCGGGACTCTGGCCGGTAATGCGCAGGCAATGGAGATTAAAGGAAATGCCGATAAGGAGTCTGCACAGGAAGATGTACAGGAAGAAATACCGAAAGAAGACACCATACGTGAGCTTCCAAAGGATGAGGTGATCCGCCAGATCCTGCGGGAGTTTATGGCTTGATAATATAATGTTATTTTGCTAAAATATACGCATGAATAATATATTTGATAAATTAAAGGCTTACAGCGATTCTGACTACTATGCATTCCATATGCCGGGTCACAAGAGAAATCTGGATCTGATGGACGGGACATCTCCGTACCGGATCGATATTACAGAGATTGATGGCTTTGATGATCTGCATCATGCAGAGGGAATTCTAAGAGATGCGCAGGAAAGAGCAGCAAGAGTTTACCATGCGGACGAGACACATTTTCTGGTGAATGGAAGTACGGTTGGAATCTTAAGTGCAATATTAGGAACAACTGAAAAAGGAGATTCCATACTTGTGGCAAGAAATTGCCACAAGTCTGTGTATCATGCGATATATCTGAATGAATTGGATCCGGTCTATCTCTATCCGAAATTCGATACGGAACAGGGACTGAGCACAGAGATTGATGTTGCGGATGTACAGAAAGCACTGGAAGAACATCCGAAGATCTGCGCGGTGATGATCGTGTCACCGACATATGATGGTGTGGTGTCGGACATCGAAAAGATTGCAGAGATTGTGCATGCAAAAGGGTGTCCGCTGATCGTGGATGAAGCACACGGTGCGCATTTCGGATTTGATCCGTATTTCCCAAAGAGTGCGAATATATATGGTGCGGATCTGGTGATCAACAGTCTTCATAAGACGCTTCCGGCGCTGACACAGACGGCGCTTCTGCATGTGAACGGGGACATGGTGAAGCGAAGAAAAGTGAAACAGTATCTGGATATGCTGCAGACGAGCAGTCCGTCGTACATATTGATGGCGAGTATCGATGCGTGTATCGGAATGCTGGAAGAGACACTTGAAACGCATTCGGATACAAGATCAGATTATAAATATAAAAATATTTTTTCTGAGTATGCCAATCGCATTGAAGCACTTCGCAAAGATCTGAAACGGCTTAAGTATCTGAAAATTATCCAGACTGATAATACAGACCGCTATGACAGATCCAAATTCGTGATCTCCGTAAAACACGCACCGATGTCCAGTCACGAGCTGTATGAGATATTACTTCATAGATATCATTTGCAGATGGAAATGCTGGCAGGGACCTATGTTCTGGCTATGACAACTGTGGGAGATACGCAGGAAGGTCTGGACCGGTTGAGAGATGCGTTGCTAGAGATTGATAAAGAGATAGATACCAAGCAGGGCCGGCCGGCTGCTATTGAAACCGATCTCCCACTTTCCGGCAGACAGCCGGCACTTGAAAAAGTGTGGACGATCGCAGAGGCAGTGAACCGCACGGATAAGATACAAAAACGAAGCTTTGAAGACAGTATCGGATGCATTTCTGTGGAATACGCATACCTCTATCCGCCGGGAAGCCCGCTGATCGTACCGGGTGAGCGTATTACAAAAGAAGCGGTAGAGATACTTCACTGGTATCAGGAACATGATTTTTCGATTGAGGGACTTCAATCGGAAGATGGCATAGAGGTGTGGATAGATGGGTAAGATATACTACATGATGGGTAAAAGCTCTTCGGGAAAGGATACGATTTACAAAGATATCAGAAAGGATCTTCCGGAGCTTAAGACTTTAACTTTATATACGACCAGACCGATGCGTGAAGGCGAGAAAGATGGAGTGGAATATTACTTCGTAACGGATGAAATACTTGAAAAATACCGTGAAGAAGGTAAATTAATTGAACTTCGCACCTATCAAACCGTGTATGGGGACTGGAAATATGCTACAATAGATGATGGACAGATTAATCTGGATGAAAATGATTATCTCATGATCGGTACACTGGAGTCTTATATAAAGACAAAAGAGTACTATGGAAATGAGAACCTGATCCCGCTTTATATCGAAGTGGAGGACAAAGAACGCCTGATGCGCGCGATCGTGCGAGAACAGCAGCAGGATCATCCGGGCTATGAAGAAGTCTGCAGAAGATTTCTGGCTGATCAGAAAGATTTTTCGGAGGATAATCTGAAGAAAGCAGGAATTACAAGAAGATATCAGAATGATGATAAAGTACGATGCAAAGAAGAAATAGTAGAGGTAATACGAGATGGGAAGCTTTAAAGATGTGGTTGGCCACAAAGACATATTAAAATATATCAGCAGTGCAGTAGAGAATAACAGGGTCTCTCATGCATATATTCTGAACGGGGAGAGAGGTTCCGGTAAGAAGATGCTGGCGAATCTGTTCGCCATGACGCTTTTGTGTGAGACCGGGGACAATGAACCGTGTGGAAAATGTCATTCCTGCAAGCAGGCAGAGAGTGGCAATCATCCGGACATTATCCGTGTGACACATGAAAAGCCGAACAGCATCAGCGTAGATGATATCCGTACACAGGTGAATAACACTGTGGATATCAAACCATATCAGGGACCGTACAAAGTCTACATTATCCCACAGGCAGATATGATGACACCGCAGGCACAGAATGCGATCCTGAAGACGATCGAGGAACCGCCGTCATATGCAGTTTTCTTGCTGCTGACGGAGAATGCGGAGACATTACTTCCGACGATCAATTCCAGATGTGTAATGTTAAAGCTGCGTAATATCAAAGATACACTGATCAAAAAGTATCTGATGGAGAATCTGGAGATCCCGGATTATAAAGCAGATATGTGCACGGCATTTGCACAGGGTAATATGGGACGTGCGATCATGCTGGCCAATTCCGATCATTTTAACGAGATCAGAGAAGAAGCGGTACAGCTTCTGAAGCATATCAGTGAGATGGAATTAAATGAAATCGTTGCTGCGGTTAAGAATATATCCGTATATAAATTAGAGATCACAGACTACCTGGACATTATCATGATCTGGTACAGGGATGTCTTATTATATAAAGCAACAAAAGAGATTGATAAGGTCGTATTCAAAGACCAGTTACAGAGTATAAAAGAACAGGCGAGAAAGAGCTCTTATGAAGGAATCGAACTGATTCTGGAGAGCCTTGAGAAAGCGAAAGCCAGACTGAAAGCGAATGTTAACTTCGATCTGGTTATGGAGCTTTTGTTCCTGACCATAAAGGAGAACTAATCATATGACGAAGGTAATAGGCGTTAGATTCAGAACTGCCGGAAAAATATATTTCTTTTCACCGGGAAAACTTGAGATCAAGACCGGTGATAAGGTAATCGTTGAGACTGCAAGAGGTGTGGAATTTGGTTCCGTAGTAACCGGACCGAAAGAAGTGGAAGATGACAAGATCACACAGCCACTCAAATCCGTGATCCGTCTTGCGACAGAGGACGATAAGAAAAAAGAAGAGAAGAATAAAGAAAAAGAAAAAGAAGCATTCAAGATTTGTTTAGACAAGATCCACAAACACGGCCTTGAGATGAAACTGATCGATGCGGAATATACATTTGATAATAATAAAGTGCTGTTTTACTTTACGGCAGACGGACGAATTGATTTCCGTGAGCTTGTAAAGGATCTGGCGAGTGTGTTCCGTACCAGAATCGAGTTAAGACAGATCGGAGTGCGTGATGAGACGAAGATCCGCGGCGGGATCGGTATCTGTGGAAGACCACTTTGCTGCCACACGTATTTATCTGAGTTCGCACCGGTATCGATCAAGATGGCGAAAGAACAGAATCTTTCACTGAACCCGACAAAGATATCCGGAGTCTGCGGAAGACTGATGTGCTGTCTGACGAATGAAGAAGAGACATATGAAGAACTGAACAGCCATCTTCCGGCGAACGGAGATCATGTGACGACACCGGAAGGATTAAGAGGAGATGTACAGTCAGTTAACGTGCTCCGCCAGCTGGTTAAGGTTGTTGTGACGCTGGATAATGACGAGAAAGAGATCCGTGAATATCCGGCAGCAGAACTGAAGTTCAAACCAAGACGTAAGAAGAAAGACGTAAGACTTTCGAAAGAAGAGATGAAGGAACTGAAGGCGTTAGAAGAAAAGAACGGAGCGTCAAAATTAGATGATAACTAAATTACTTCCGAATGAAAGACTGGATGATCTGCAGATCAAAGGATATGAGATCATTCAAAGTCCGGGCCGTTTCTGTTTTGGAATGGATGCAGTGCTTTTGTCAGCATTTGCCAGAGTAAAGAAGAATGAAAAAGCACTGGATCTCGGAACGGGAACAGGAATTCTTCCGATACTTCTGGAGGCAAAATATCCGGGACTGCATTATACGGGACTGGAGATCCAGGAAGAGAGTGCAGATATGGCAAGGCGCAGTGTCAGTTATAACGGGCTGGAAGAACGGATCGACATTGTAACGGGAGATATCAAGGAGGCAGCATCCATATTCGGAGCCGCCTCTTTTGGGGTTATTACAACCAATCCCCCGTATATGATCGGAGACCACGGACTGAAGAATCAGAATGAAGCATTGTATATTGCAAGACATGAGGCACTTTGTACACTGGATGATATCTTAAGAGAGAGTGCGAAGATACTGAAAGTCAAAGGAAGATTCTATATGGTCCACAGACCGTTCAGGCTTCCGGAGATCATGACAAAGATGTGTGCGTATGGAATTGAGCCGAAGCGTATGCGGCTGGTATATCCGTATATAGATAAAGAACCGAATATGGTTCTGATCGAGGGAATGAAGGGCGGCAATCCGAGGATGCAGGTAGAACCGCCGTTGGTTGTATATCAGAAAGATGGAAGTTATACGGAGGAACTGCTTGCACTCTACGGAATGAGTCCGTCGTAAGTAAGGAAAATATCACGGCGCAAAAGCCATGGCAGCAGATGGAACGGGCAGATAGGTACAGAGCAGGTACCAAACATAAGATGGAGGAGTATGAGATGGCAGGAACATTGTACTTATGTGCAACACCGATAGGGAATCTGGAAGATATGACATTCCGGGCGGTGAGGATATTAAAAGAAGTGGATCTGATCGCAGCAGAAGATACCAGAAACAGTATCAAGCTTCTGAATCATTTTGAGATTAAGACACCGATGACCAGCTATCATGAATATAATAAGATAGAAAAAGGACACAAACTTGTAGAACGTCTGCAAGGCGGTGAGAACATTGCAGTGATCACGGATGCCGGGATGCCAGGAATCTCTGATCCGGGCGAAGAACTGGTGAAGATGTGTCAGGAAGCAGGGATCACGGTTACAGCTGTTCCGGGAGCCTGTGCATGTGTCACGGCGCTTACGATATCCGGACTTGGAACGAGAAGGTTCGCATTTGAGGCATTTCTTCCAACGGATAAGAAAGAAAGACAGGCCGTTCTGGAGGAACTGAAAGATGAGACGAGAACTATGGTCATCTATGAAGCACCGCACAGACTGGTCCGTACATTGAAGACGCTTCAGGAGACTCTCGGTAACAGACGTATCAGCATCTGCAGAGAACTTACGAAGAAGCACGAGACCGTATTTGCCACAACGATCGAAGATGCGCTGGCATATTATGATGTACAGGAGCCGAAGGGTGAATGTGTCATGGTGATCGAAGGAAAGAGCAGAGAAGAGATCCGCAATGAGGAAAAAGCCAGATGGGAAGAGATGAGTATCGAAGAACATATGGAACTTTATCTCGGACAGGGAATGGACAAAAAATCTGCGATGAAACAGGTGGCAAAAGACAGAGGTGTAGGAAAAAGAGATATTTACCAGGCACTTTTATAGGCTGTTCGTCAACTTGTATAGAAAATGAGAAAAAGATTGTTCAACTTGGGCATTACCCGGGTTGAACTTTTTTTATATACTTTTATCAGAACGAAACAGATAACGACTGGAATAAAAATGATTATAAATCAGGAGGAATTATAGCAATGGCAAGTTTATCATTGAAACACATTAACAAAACATATCCAAATGGATTTGAAGCAGTGAAAGACTTCAACCTTGAGATTGAAGATAAAGAATTCATCATCTTCGTAGGACCTTCAGGATGTGGTAAATCTACAACACTTCGTATGATCGCCGGTCTGGAAGATATCACTTCCGGAGAATTAAAGATCGGAGACAGAGTGGTAAATGACGTAGAGCCAAAAGACAGAGATATCGCAATGGTATTCCAGAACTATGCTCTGTACCCACATATGACAGTATACGATAACATGGCATTTGGTCTGAAATTAAGAAAAGTACCAAAAGACCAGATTGACAAAATGGTTCGTGAAGCAGCTAAGATCCTTGATCTGGAACCACTGCTTGACCGTAAACCAAAGGCTCTTTCAGGTGGACAGAGACAGCGTGTTGCAATGGGACGTGCGATCGTTCGTAATCCTAAGGTATTCCTTATGGACGAGCCTCTTTCAAACCTGGATGCAAAACTTCGTGGACAGATGCGTATCGAGATCTCTAAATTACATCAGAGATTAGGTACAACTATCATCTACGTAACACATGACCAGACAGAAGCTATGACACTGGGAACCAGAATCGTAGTTATGAACGCGGGTATCGTTCAGCAGGTAGATACACCACAGACTCTGTACGATCATCCATGCAACCAGTTCGTAGCCGGATTCATCGGATCACCACAGATGAACTTTGTTGACGCTACATGTAAAGTTGTCGGAGATAAAGTATACTTAGTAGCAGGACCTTCAGAGATCGAACTTCCACCGGCAAAAGCTAAGAAGCTGATCGAAGGTGGATATGCAGGAAAGACAGTTGTTCTTGGAATCCGTCCGGAAGATGTACATGATGAGCAGATGTTCATCGAAACTTCTCCTAATACAGTGATCGAAGCTAAGATCCGTGTATATGAGATGCTTGGTGCAGAAGTATTCTTATACTTTGACTATGAAGGATCAAGCATGACAGCAAGAGTTGATCCTAGAACAACAGCAAGAACAGGTGACCATGTGAAATTTGCTCTGGATGCTGAGAAGATTCACGTATTTGATAAAGAGACACAGGTTACAATCACTAACTAGTCTGTAATTACAGATAGGAATAAAGACCGCGGTAATCGTGGGGAACAGATGAATATAAGAGGGGCCGGGCGTGAGACAGCGTCCGGTCTTTTGCATTTTTTATGCAGACAATAAAATTTTACTTTGTTAAAGCGTTATTATCTGTTATAATGTATTCGTAATGCAGTTCGTTAGCGTGTTAAAATGTATACAAGTATGCAAGAGGACACAAAGAACAGTATTGCGGACAGGAAATGGAGGACAATGAGTGTTATCAAATCAGATATTACACAAAACAGCGCAGGATATCAGGGAAATCACCGGATTTGACTGTGCAATATGGGATATGCAAGGACTTTGTCTTGTAAGGACGAATGAGAATCTGACAGAGTATGAGCTTCAGATTCAGGATTTCCGTGATGATGAAGAAGAGCCGGATGAGATGATCCTGGATGAGATGGGAATGTTCCGCATCTATGAGGACAGTGATCCGACTTATATACTGATGCTGAAGGGAAATGCAGATGGTATGGAACTGGCGGGGCGCATGGGAGCAAGCCAGCTTAGGAATCTTCTCTATGCATACAAAGAACGGATGGATAAGAACCGGTTCATTCAGAATCTGCTTCTGGATAACCTGCTTCTGGTCGATATCTATAATCAGGCAAAGAAGATGAAGATTCCGGCAGAAATTAAGAGGGTTGTATTTGTAATCGAACCGAAGAATGAAGGAGACATTCTGGTACAGGAAACACTGAAAGGTCTGTATGCGACGGGAACAAAGGATTTCGTAACCGCAATTGATGAAAAACATATCATTCTGGTAAAATCACTGCAGTCGACCGATGACTATCCGCAGGTAGAACAGATCGCCAAAGAGCTGGTTACAACACTGAACATGGAAGCTATGGTAAGTGTAAGAGCAGCATATGGAACAATTGTAGAGGAGTTAAAGGATGTATCCAGATCATATAAGGAAGCAGATATGGCACTGGAGGTTGGAAGAGTATTCTATGTAGAGAAGAAAATTCTTGCATACAATGAACTTGGGATCGGGCGTCTGATCCATCAGCTTCCGGCATCACTCTGTGAGATGTTCCTGAATGAAGTGTTCGAAGATGGCAAAGCAGACATTTTCGAAGAAGAAGAACTGACGACTGTTTATACATTTTTTGATAATAATCTGAATATATCAGAGACGGCAAGGCGCCTGTATGTGCATAGAAATACACTGGTGTACCGTCTGGAGAAGATTCAGAAGAAGACTGGACTGGATGTTCGTGTATTTGATGATGCACTGACATTCAAGATTGCTATGATGGTAGCGGATCATATGAAATATATGAAACAGTAATTTTGTTAGAAAGTGTCTGAATTCAGACATTTCAATATATTTATAACACGATAGTAGGAGGACAAAACATGCTGAAATTATATGACAAGGGAGTCTATTTACTGAATGGAACAGAGATTGTGGAAGAAAAAGAAGCAGTTGCTGCAAAGACAGGTAAAGATGTGACTCCACAGGAAGCTGCAAAGAATACGATGGCATATAACATTCTGGCAGCGCATAATACCTCAGGAAATATGGATCGTCTGCAGATTAAGTTCGATAAGCTGACGTCCCATGACATTACATTTGTCGGAATTATTCAGACGGCCAGAGCATCCGGACTTGAAAAATTCCCGATTCCTTATGTACTTACGAACTGTCATAACTCACTTTGTGCGGTTGGAGGAACCATCAACGAAGATGACCACATGTTTGGTCTTACCTGCGCGAAGAAATACGGTGGAGTCTATGTACCGCCTCATCAGGCAGTCATCCATCAGTTTGCTCGTGAGATGTTAGCCGGCGGCGGCAAGATGATCTTAGGATCAGACAGCCACACCCGTTACGGAGCACTCGGAACCATGGCTATGGGAGAAGGCGGACCGGAGCTTGTAAAACAGCTTCTGAATAAGACTTATGATATCAAGATGCCGGGCATAGTCGGAATCTACTTAGACGGCGAACCAATGAAAGGTGTCGGACCACAGGACGTAGCACTTGCGATCATCGGTGCAACATTTGGAAATGGCTATGTTAACAATAAAGTAATGGAATTCGTAGGACCTGGTGTAAGCAAATTAAGCGCTGACTTCCGTATCGGTATCGATGTTATGACAACCGAGACCACCTGTCTGTCATCTATCTGGAAGACCGACGACAAGATCAAAGAATTTTACGACATTCACGGAAGAAGCGAAGATTATAAAGAGCTGAATCCTGGAGCTGTTGCTTACTATGACGGTATGGTATATGTGAACTTAAGCGAGATCAAGCCAATGATTGCAATGCCGTTCCATCCGTCTAATGTGTACACGATTGACGAAGTAAGAACGAACTTAAAAGACATCCTTCACGATGTAGAACAGAAAGCTCTCGTAAGCCTGGACGGAGCAGTTAATTATTCTCTGCAGGATAAGATTGTGAACGGACAGTTATATGTGGATCAGGGAATCATCGCAGGATGTGCCGGTGGTGGATTTGAAAATATCTGTGCTGCAGCAGACATTATCAAAGGACATTACATTGGTTCTGATGAATTTACATTCAGCGTATATCCGGCAAGTACACCGATTTACATGGAACTTGTAAAGAACGGTGCAGTTGCTGACCTTATGGAAGCGGGAACGATCGTGAAGACAGCATTCTGCGGACCTTGCTTCGGTGCCGGAGATACCCCTGCAAACAACGCATTCTCGATCCGTCACTCAACCAGAAACTTCCCGAACCGTGAAGGATCCAAACTTCAGAGCGGACAGATTGCATCGGTTGCACTTATGGATGCACGTTCCATCGCAGCAACAGCAGCGAATAAGGGATTCCTTACACCTGCAACTGACCTGGATGTGGAATATAAAGGACAGACTTATCATTTTGATAAGAACATTTATGCGAACCGTGTCTTCGACAGCCATGGTGTAGCAGATCCATCGGTAGAGATCAAGTTCGGACCAAATATCAAAGACTGGCCTGCAATGGCAGCACTTCCGGAAAACTTACTTCTGAAAGTGGTATCTGAGATCCATGATCCGGTCACCACAACAGATGAACTGATTCCATCCGGTGAGACCTCATCTTACAGATCCAACCCTCTGGGACTTGCAGAATTTGCATTGTCCAGAAAAGATCCTGCTTATGTAGGCCGTGCGAAGGAAGTACAGAAAGCTGAGAAAGCAATTGAAGCAGGACAGTGTCCGTTAGAAGTATTAGATGAACTGAAACCGGTTATGGATAAGATCCACGAGACATATCCGGAGACAGGAAAAGGTAATCTCGGAATCGGAAGCACGATCTTTGCAGTAAAACCGGGAGATGGTTCTGCAAGAGAGCAGGCAGCATCCTGTCAGAAGGTACTCGGCGGCTGGGCAAATATTGCGAACGAATATGCAACCAAGAGATATCGTTCGAACCTGATCAACTGGGGTATGCTTCCATTTATCATTGACAAAGGGGAGCTTCCGTTTACAAACGGCGATTACCTGTTTATCCCGAACGTAAAACAGGCAGTCAAAGACAAAGCAAAAGAAATGAAAGCTTATGTTGTCGGAGATGGATTAAAAGAAATCACCCTGAAAATGGATGAGCTGACGGATGATGAAAGAACGATTATCCTCAAAGGATGTCTGATCAACTACTACAGAGATTCTTCAGAAGAATAAAAAATAAAGAGGTTAAGATTAAAAAGGTGTCATACAAATTCGTACTTCGTATGCTTACCCTGGCATCTAAAATAAAAAGGACGGCAGATTTTAAATTTGCCGTCCTTTTTATGAAAATGATGTTGGGGGCAAAAAATTTTGCATCATTGCAACCTTTTACCGGTGGAGAGCATCTAACCTACAGAAAATGCAGGATACAAAAAAATCCGGCATAGAACCTGGGAGGTGATAAAACATGAGCAGCGAAGCGTGGCTGATACGGAAAGCCAAAAAAGGCGATACAAAAGCTTACGGAGAATTGATACAGCTTCATAAAGACTATTTTTACCGGAATGCATTCTGCTATGTAAAAAATGTAGATCTGGCGGGAGATGTTTTCCAGGAAGCCGTTACCATCGGGATGCTTTCCATCAAAGATCTGAAAAATCCGAACTATTTCCGCACATGGATGACACGCATTATTTATAACTGTGCAAACGAAATGTTCCGAAAAGCGGAGAAAGAAATCGGAAGCCTGGATGCGGAGATACGGGACAGAGCAGAAGAGAATGGCGGGGCAAGCCGTGAAGAGATCATCGATCTGCACAATGCAGTTGAATCTCTGGAAGAGCCGTATCGAACTATCATAAAACAGAAATATTTTGAAGATAAGAAAATTTCCGAAATTGCAGCTTATACGGGAAGAGCAGAAGGGACTGTTAAATCAGATCTTTCCAGAGCAAAAAGAAAATTAAAAATCCCGAAAGTGAATGGGTCATCTTTGAGAATACCCATGAACCTATCTGGACAGAAGCCATTGCCGAGGCTGTAAAGCAGGCGCGGCAGTCACGGCGCCGTCCGACAAAGATGGGAGAAATGGGAATGTTCTCTGGCATGATGTACTGTGCCGATTGTGGCTCGATCCTGTACCAGTGCAGAGCGACCGGCTTCCGAAAGGATCAGGAATACTACATCTGCTCTGGATATCGCAAAGGAAAGCAGGTGTGTGGCACACCACACTCCATCCGAACGGTTATCCTGGAGGAATTGATCCTTCAAAATCTGCGGGAGATCGTGTCCTTCGCAAGAAGCCATGAAAACCGCTTCGTTCAAATGGTCATGGATATGGATGTAAAGGAACGCAATAAAGGTCTTGCCAAAAAGCGCAAGCTGCTGTCGGAAGGTGAGGAGCGTATTACAGAACTGGATATGATCTTCAAGCGGTTGTATGAGGACAACATCAGTGGTAAGCTGACAGACGAGCGTTTTCACAAGCTGTCCACCGATTATGAAGCGGAACAGACTGGTTTGCAGACACAGGCTGCAATACTCCGTGAGGAAATCGAAGAAGTAGAAGGCAAAAGTGCCAATGTTGACAGGTTTCTGTCCGTTGTCCGCCAGTACACCGATATCCCGGAGCTGACACCTCGTATCCTGCATGAGTTCGTTGAGAAGATCGTCATTCACGCAGCGACCGATCCCCATAGCAAAATCAACCGCAGACAAGAGGTAGATATCTACTACAAAGGTATCGGGATTTTGGAAATGTCCAAAGTATTTGATAGCAGGCAAAAATGAAAGAAACGGCATAGCCGAAGCTATACCGTTTCTCTCTCGCCTTAGAATGTTTTCTTAACTGGACACACCTGAGGGTGCACTTTTTATGACATCATTTGATTTCGTACTCGAAAAGATATCGTTTTTATATATCCAGCTTCGTCAAAAGCCACTGCACATAGTAGTCATACCTCGAATAATCCTTTAACTCAAGGCGGAAATACGGGTGGATATTATCATTCGGGTATTCCGCCTTCCAATCTGCGAGCGTTACACTTTCGGTATGCGTTTTCTCGTCTTCCGTTGTATAGGTCCAGCTGATTTCTCCGCAGTTATCAATGAGCGCAATCAGTGCGTAGGCATAGTTTTTCATCTTTTCGCTGCGCCTTTCTGCGTCTTTCCATGGCTCATCGAATATGAGTTCCCAGCCGTACGGATATTCCCATCCTTCCTTTTCCTCAGTATCGAGCTTATTCGTGTAGCTTCCTAATTTTTCGCCGACCCCGAGAAGATTCGCTATCTTCTGGTCCGCACTGATGTCCCCGATATACGGATTGCGCGCAGCATAAAGTTCTTTCGCTCTTTTCGTAACACATCCGTTTTCACCGTAGGTATCGCCCTTGATTGTGATGCTTTCTGCTGAATCTTCCGGAATCCAAATCTGCATTGTGAGGTCCTTGTGAAAAATCGAAGCAGGTGCTGCGTACAGAACAACCTCTTTCCCCTCATCGGTTTCCCGTATCTTGTAATGCGTGAACGCCTGCCCGCGCGTGCCTTCAATCCAGCAGCTGAATATTATAAAGTCCTCGTATTCCCCAGTTTCCTCGAACTCCGTTGATGCTTCTGCGCATTGACGGCTCACCATCATGTGAAAATCGTCAATCGGGCTTCCGTATAAATACACCTTTGCAAATACCGCACCGCCTGCAAGCAAAAGAACAGCAAGAACGGATGCGATAATCTTTTTTCGTCCCGTATTTCTGACTTTTTTGAGGTAGTCGACTTCCGATGAGTCCGCGGCAATCCCGCAATCGCCCTCTGTCTCCGGCGGAATTTCTCCGTGCATCGCCTCATAGACGGCTTCGCAGTCCGGGCACTCCTCCAAATGTTCCCGCACAAGCCCGCTTGTTTCCGGGCTTGTTAAATCCTCCGCATAAGATGGGAGCAGGTCTTTGATGACTGCACATGGTATCTTGTTCGTTTTCATTCTATTTCAACCCCCTTCAAAAGCTTTTCTTTTCCGCGATAGTAAGTCACGCGTGCCCAGTTTTCCGTGCGCTCCATAATCTGACCGATTTCCTTAAAAGATAAATCTGCTGTCAGCCGCAGGTGCAAAACCTCCCGATAAGGTTCCGGCAGCCTGTGCATTGCCTGCATGAGGCTGATGGTATCCATGCTTCTCAGCACGATATCTTCTGTGGCTGTTCCGCCGCGTGCCGCAATCTCGGTCTTTGGCAGTTCCTCTTCGGCTTGTTTCTTCTGCTTGCGAAAATATCCTCGCAAAACATTATTTGCAATTCCAATCAGCCAAGTGGACACGCTGCTTTCTCCCTTGAAGCTGCCAATCGACTTCACCGCCTGATAAAAAGTCTCCTGCGTCAGCTCCTCTGCAAGATCGGCGCTGCGCGTCTGGGCAAGGAGATAGCGGTACACCGTCTGCGCGTGCTGCCGGTAGATCTCTTCCATGCTCTGCA
>ERZ857840.2603-NODE-2603-length-16795-cov-9.851195_pt1 | contig 16795 bp, 8 predicted proteins | sample MGYA00519760_ERZ857840 | MGnify/ENA primary metagenome ERZ857840 (study PRJEB31778, sample SAMEA3449371) | human gut metagenome | biome: human gut; feature: human-associated habitat; material: faeces | place: United Kingdom | collected 2010/2012 ... | reverse complement strand
GGGGGGGGTGGGGGTGGGGGCTATGTTCTGGCTCCCCGCCGGCCGCCCGGGGCCTTTTGGCCCCGGGCGCTGCCAGCGTGCCTAGCGCTTACGGATACCCCAGACCAGGGCTCCGACGCCGGCCATGGCGATAACAAATGCCATGAGCAGTGCGGCGGCCTGCTGGTCACCCGTGGTGGGCAGGAAACCCTTAACCGTCTTGACGATGTTCGTCACGGTCTTGGGCGTGCCGGGATCGGGCATCGGCACGGGCGTCTCGGGCTTCTTGTACGCGTTGTTGAACACGATACCCTCGACGCTCTTGTCGCCCTTAGTATAGGTAACGCTCGCCTTGAGGTTACCCTCACCGTCGTCGACCACGTTGACGGTCGCGGTAAAGACGGACTTGTCATAGGTCATACCGGCCTCGTCGCCCTTGACCTCGCTGATGGTGTAGACGTGCGTGCCGGGCTCGCTGTACTCGAACTTATCGAAGCTGATCTTACCGTCGGCATCGTTGGTGACGGTGGACTCGATGCCCTCGCCAACGAGCTTAAAGCTAAACTCGTCCTTCTTGAGCTCGCGCCCCTCGAGCACCTTGATGGCGCCGATGGAGACCTGCGTAGGCATGGCGTGATACTTGTTGGTAAAGCCAGCCGCCTCGGTGGTTCCCTCGAGCTTGTGCGTCGCGGTCAGCGTGCCGTCGCCGTTGTCGGAGACGGTGGTCACGACGGTGTAGGTCGTGCCGTCATAGGTGACGCCCTTGTACAGGCCGAGCGCGTTGGGGCAAGCCTCGCGCAGCATGTACGTGTGCGTGCCGGGTGCCTCGTAGCGGATCGGGCTCAGCGTAACGTTACCGTTGACGTCGTTGGTACCGCTAGCGACAACCACACCGTCCTCGAGCAGCTCAAACGTGAACTCGCCAGCTGCAAGATCGCGGCCGGTCAGACGCTTGACCGTCTTGACCTGATCGGTCACGGACGAATCGGTAGGTGCCACGCCGTAGGTGTTGGTAAACGTGAAGGCAGCACCGTCGTCGCCTTCGCGCTTGACGCTCAGATGCCCGGCACCGTCGTCAGACACGGTGTAGGAAACCTTGCGCGTGGCGTTGGTGTCATTGGTCACGCCAGGGGCACTACCGGACTCGGTCACCGTGTAAGTAAAGGTGTGTGAGCGCGGAGCGGTGGGGGCTGCGGGCTCGGGCTCGTCGCTGGGCTCGTCGGCGTTGGCATCGGTGTCGGCCTCTTCAGCCTCTGCCTCGTCGGCCTCTGCCTCGTCGGCCTCGGCTTCGTCAGCTTCGTCTGCCTCGGCCTTATCGGTCGCATCGTCCGTCACGCCCAGAGCGCGGTTGAGGTCCTCGAGCGTAAAGTGGATCTTGCCAAAGTCCACGTTGCCAGCCGCGTCGTTGGTTGCGGTCGTGCGCTCGGGCATCGGGGCACCAGCCTCGTCGGCGGTCACGGTAAAGGTGAACTTGCCCGTGATGTCAGCCGGGGTCAGGCCCTCGGCAGCTTGGAGCTTCTTAGTGCCGGTGAGCGCGGCATCGACGGCTTCGGCGCCGTAGACGTTTTCGAACAAGGGCTCGACGCCGCCGTAGTCGACCGTTGCCGTCAGGGTACCGTCACCGTTGTCGACGACGATAACCTTAAAGCCAAAGCTCCACGTTGTAGCGGAAACGCCATTCGGCAGCCCGAATAAATCTTCGTAGGCCGTGTAGTTAATGGTCCAGGCGAGCTTACCGTCCTTGGCGGTACGATAAGCAAGCCCAGCAGCCTCAAGATTAGCAAGCATCTTAGTGTCGTAGTGCAGCGTATCAAAGCTCACGTGCCCGCCGATATTGGGCTTGAGGTTTTCGTATGCCACAAGCTCACCCTGATAGGCGATGCCGAACCAGAACTCGCCGTCGGCCATCGGGCGGCCGGTCAGAGTCTTGGTGGCAACGACCTGAGCGGCGGTGCCGCCAGGCGTGTTGGTCGTAGCGCTGTAGCTGTTGTGGAACGGCACCAGGGCCTTCTCGACCTTGTTCTCGCCACTCTTGTGGACCGTCTCATGCGTGCCCTCGGGACCGCCGGAAACGGTCGTCGTAGCAGTGAGCGTGCCGGCGGTGTCGTCGGCGATGGCGATCGTCACCGTGCGCACGGCGTCGTCGTAGGTGTAACCGGGCTGGCCGTCGTTCTTCTCGGCCACGGTGTACGTAAAGGTCTTGCCGGCGTCAGCCTGCGTAAATATAACCTCATGACCAGCCAGGATGTCGATCAGTCCGACCGTTGTCTCTGCCGCTTCGGGGGACTTGAAGCTGTTGGCCCCGGGCAGCAGACCGAGCGCGCGAGCCGAAGCGTCGTCAGCAGGTGTCACGGTAAAGGTGAACTGGCCCTCGGTCATGGGGCGGCCGTCCAGATACTTGCTGAGCCACAGACCGCCGGCAGCGGTGTAGTTAAGCTCAGTGCGATACGTGTTGGTAAAGCGTCCGTTTTCCTTCTTGGTGACGTTGGCGGTCAGGCTGCCCTCGCCGTCCTCGGTCACGGTCACTTCGGCGGTCGCGACGTGGGAGTCATACGTCATGCCAACCGTATTACCCGCGTTCTCGCGGATCTCGTACTTGTAGGTTCCGGCAGCCGTGTAGCGAATCTTGCCGAACTTGATGGCGGCAATGCCGTCCTTCGCGTCGTGCTTGCTCACGGTTACGGTTGCAGGATCGGGTAGCGGAGCGCCATCGGGGGCGGTAATGGTAAAGCCGAACTCGTCCCCATCCGTCCACTCGCGACCGTCGATGGCCTTGCTCAGGTCAAAGTCGAGGTCTGCATCGGTCGGGGTCACGCTGTAAGTGTTCTTGAAGGTTGCGGTCTTGGCGTCCTTCAGGACATGCTCGGCCTTGAGGGTGCCGTCGCCGTTGTCCGTGATGGTGGTCTCGATGGTGTACTCGGCGTCACTGTAGGTGATGCCCTTGCTGGTGGTTCCGCCGTTGGCCTCGCGCAGCGTGTAGGTGTGCTTGCCGGGTTTGTCGTAAGTGATTTTGTCCATGACAATCGTGCCGTCGGCAGCGTTAGTGCCCTTGGCGACGACCTTGTCGCCCTCGACCAGCTCAAAGGAGAACTCGCCGGCAGCAAGCTCACGCCCGGTCAGAACCTTGTTCGCGGTAATCTGGTCGGTGACGCTCGTCTCGACAGGCGTCGCGCTGTAGGTATTGGTGAACGTAAATGCCGCGTTGCCGTCCGGCTTGCGGGACACGCTCAAATTGCCCTTGCCGTCATCAGTCACGGTGAAGGAAACCTCGCGCGACGGCTTGGCGTCGTTGGTCACGCCAGCGACCTCGCCGGACTCGGTCACGGTGTAGGTAAAGGTGTGCTCGCGCTTCTCGGGCTTCTCGCCCAGAGCCTTGTTAAGGTCGTCGAGCGTAAAGGTGATCTTGCCAAAGTCGACCTTGCCCTTGGCATCATTGGTCACACTCGCGTTCGCGGGCATGGGTGTGCCCTCTTCACCGGTCACGGTAAAGGTGAACTTGCCGGTGATATCAGCCGGGGTCAGAGCGTCGTCAACCTGCAGATTCTTGATACCCGCAAGCGATGCCTCGGTAGCATTCGTGGTGTAGGCGTTCTTGAACTCGATGCTCTTGACGTCCTTGGCGTCCTTCAGCTCGTGCGTGGCAACCAGCTGGCCCTTGCCGTTATCGGCGATGGTCGTCACGATGGTGTAGACCGCGTCATCGTAGTCAATACCGCCGGAGTTGCCCTTAACCTCATGCAGCTTGTAGGTGTGCTGGCCGATCTCGGTGTACTTGATGGCACTGAACGTCACCTTGCCGTCGGCAGCGTTCTTAACGGTCTCGATAAGCTCAGAGTCCTCATCCTTAATCTCGCGCAGCTCAAAGCTGAACTCACCGACCGTAAGGTCGCGCCCGGTCAGAGACTTGGTCACGGCAATCTGACTGGTTACGCTGGACTCAACAGGATTCGTAGCGTAGGCGTTCTTGAACTCGGTCTCACCCGAGGTCGCCTTCACGTCAGCGCTCAGTTCGCCCTTCTTATTGGGCTTCACCGTCACGGTGATCTCCGCGACGTTACCGCTGTAGGCGATGCCGTCAATCGTGGTCCCGGCGTGCTTTTCACTGACCTTGTAGACGTACGTGCCAGGTTCGGTGTATTCGACCGTGCCGAAGTCGATGACAGCCTTGCCCTTGTCGTCCAGGTCAGCCTTGCGCACGATCGCAGTCGTAGTCGCAGGCATCGGGGCGCCGTTCTCGGACGTCAGGCCAAACTCAAACGCGTCAGTATCCCTCCAGTCGCGGCCCTCGAGCACCTTGGTTAGACCAAAGCTGGCTTTGGTGTTCACCATTGCCGGCGTCATGTCATACGCAAAGCTGATCTTGCCGTTGTTGCCCAGGTAGGAATTGACATGCGTCGCGGCCGCCTTGGCGGACATGTTGTTCCACTTGGGGTTGAGAACGTCGGTCGCGGTGCCAGTGTTGTTGTCGCCCACACTCTCCTTGGTGGTGTGGAGCTCGTCGATAAAGGCTAGGCGCGCGGTTCCCACGCTAAACGAAAGGTTGCCGCCCTCGTCGGCAACAATAGCGCCGTCAAACTTCGCAGCGTCGCCGCCGATAAACTCGATGACGGTGGTGGCGGGCTTGGCCTCGCCGTTCTCGCCCTGCTCCTCAAACTCATCCTTGTAGTAATAGGTGCCGGTATCTGACAGTGAATTCTTTGCGGGCTGTGTGCAGTCCTTGTCCGTGTAAATGGGAGTCTGCTTCTGGAAGTAGTAGTAGCGGTTGGTGTCGGCCGGCTCAAAGGTCGCAACCGTATCACCCAACGCACCACCGCTCCACTTGTTCGCGTAGAAGCTCACGGTCTTGGTGCCGTCAACGACAGTCGTATTATGCTCGATGTAGTCCTTGAGCCCCGTGACCTTCTCGGGCGTAAACAGGTTGTCAAGTGCGGTGCTCTTCACGCTCGAGGTATACTTCACCTGAATGGGCTTAACGTTGTCGACCGAAAGCTTGCCGTCTACGGTCTTAAAGTGGCTCAGCGGAATCAACGACGCAGGAATGTTAACCGTTACGATATCGCCCTTCTGGGGATTGTCAGCGCCAGCACGCTGCACGGTGATGAGCAGGTCTTTTGCCTTGCCGGTGAACTCGTATGTGTCGGTATTGGTTTCTTTGTTGAACGTCTTGCTCGCCTCGGTAAACGGCGTGCCGTTGATGACGACTTCGGTAAATCCGTCGACCTGCATAAAGTCGCCCAGCTCGTCGGTAAACGTAATGTAGCCGGACTTGGTCTCGTCGTAGCCCTTATGGATTTCGGTCGGATAAGGCGCCTCCGATGTGATGGCCTGTGAGATGTCGTCGAAGACCTTCTTGAGCTCTTCGGCGTTGGTCGCCGACTTGTAGTAGTCGGAGTTTTCCGCGCGTGTGCCAAGCTTGTCGCTCGCATACGACGTGGCATCGGGATAATTACTCGACACGGCGTGCATAAACTTGTTGACGTCGCTTGTCCCCTCTTTCGAGGGATCGTCAGCGGGGTCCGCTCCACTAAAGATGCCGATGGTATAAACGGTGGCTTTGCCATCCTTCATCTTCTTGGCAGCCGTCACGGCACCCTTGGCGACGTCAGAATCAAACTCGCTGAAGCTCGTTGGCTTGCCGTCGGTAAAGAACACAACGATCTTCTTGGCATCTGCGCGGCCAGAAGTGATATCCCCGGCCAGTTCCAGACCATAGTCGGCACGCGTGGCACCGCTTGGTTTGATTCCAGCAACTGTATCCTCAAGAACTTTCACGTTGCCGCCAGAGCAATCGGTCAAACCCTTCATCACCTGCGAGTTGTTGTACCAAAATTGCCCTTTCTTGTACTGGTCATTGCCGACCTTATTGGTCTTATCACCCGCAAACTTAACAATGGCAACCCTGTGCTGCCTATCGACACCCTCGATACCCTCGTTTTGCTTGGCAATGGTATTGATAAAGCTGTTCGCAGCGCTCTTCAGTGCATCGATACGCTTGGTGGAATCTCCGCCACCCATAGGATCATCCATCGAGCCAGAGGCATCCAGCACCATCACGATGTCAAGCGGCGTGGTGACCGTCACGGTTGAATTAGACGTCGAGGACATCGCCGAAAGCGTGGTCAAAAAGTCCGACTCTTCGTTTTCCTCGGTTGCCTTGACCGTCTTGTCGGTCCAGATTCGACCGACGTTTTGGGTCGTTACCTTATTGCCACCGTGGCCTGCCGCCCAGATTTCCCAGCGACCGCTGGTGTCGGGGTCGGCGACCTTTCCGGTCATTATCGGTCCGTCCATTCCTGTGCTGGACCTGGCGTTGGCCTCGGGCAGCATGGCGAATGCTGCGGCTGGCAACACCAGCACTACGGCCAGTATCACCGCCAAGAGACCCCTCGTGTACTTACCCATCGTGTCTCCCTTCTCGCGGTCTCAGACCTTGCATCAGCCTAAAGTTACGGAATGAGACACAATTAGGGCAGGTGACACATGTTCCAGATTCGGTTTTGAGCGTGAGACAAATGTCTCACCAAAGTTGAGACACGGCGTTTTCGCAGGAAAACGGGTGCGACTCGGAGCCATCAGGCAAAAATGACCCACTTTCCTCCGTCCTTGGGGGATCAGGAGCTGTTACGGGTATGGTGCCATTTCAAAACTATGCCGGATTACGGGGCAAAAGTCGGGGCCCTCATCCATACCCTCATTTTTTGAAAAACGGCAGGCTATCTACCTGCGGTTTTGTTTTTGCGATTTTCTGTATGGTCGGAGATTCGCTATCCAGCCCCGTAATCCAGCATAGTTTTGTTCGTGGCGGCCCAACCGCGCGTTTAAGCGCGGGGCCGATGGGGCATTTTTGCCCCACCGGCCCTATTCCAGCGCTATTCCGGCTTGGTTTCTACTGTGGGAGTCTTGTCCGCTGCGACTGGGGTGCGGGCGGTGTCCATAGTCAGGCAGTGCTTGGGGCAGCTCTCGATGCACTCACCGCACACCACGCAGGCATACGGGTCGATCGACCACGTTCCACCCTTGCGATCGACCGCAAGCGCGCCCGCCGGGCAGCGGCGCGCGCACATGCCGCAGCAGATGCACACGCCCATGTCGTTGACGATATGTCCGCGCAGGCGCTCGGGCGCCGCGAGCTCCTCCTGCGGATAGCACACCGTTACCGGCTGCTTGACCATAGAGCCCAAGGCCGTCTTGGCAAATGTCAGCAAACTCATGCCGCGCCTACCTTTCCGTGCAGCTAATGCAGGGATCAATGGTCAGGATAATCATGGGCACGTTGGCAATGAGCACGCCCTGCAGCGCATGCGTCAGACCTGCCAGGTTTTGCGACGTCGGCGTGCGCACGCGAAAACGGTCCAGATTCTTGGTGCCGTTGCCGCGCACATAGTAATACGCCTCGCCGCGCGGCTGCTCAATCACAACCTCGCCGCGCGCGCCGTCGGCCGGCGTAAGCTTGGTGCGCCCGCCGATACCGTCGTGTGGGATCTTGTCCACAAGCTCCTTAATGATGTCCATGGCCTGCGTGACCTCGGCGCAACGCACCTGGCAGCGGGCATAGCAATCGCCATCGGTAGCAACGATGGGCTCAAACGCGGCCAAGTCCGCATAGGCGCCGTCACCGAACATGCGCACGTCGTAGTCCACGCCCGAGGCGCGGCCGAACGGACCGACCATCGAAAGCTCCAGCGCGTCTTTCTTGCTAATCACGCCCACGCCATGCAGGCGCTCGCCGCAGCTGTCGTCGTCCAAAAACGTATGCACCAGGGCCTCGTAGTCGGGGCGCATGGCGTCAAGCGTCTGGACAATGCCGGCCAGCTCGGAGTCCTCAATGTCGTGCTTAAGGCCGCCGATCTCGTTAATCGAAAGGATCACGCGACCGCCGCAAGTGCTCTCGAAGATCTTGAGAATCTGCTCGCGCAGGGTCCACGAACGATAGAACAGCGCCTCGAAACCAAAGGCGTCGGCAAGCAGGCCCAGCCACAGCAGGTGCGAGTGAATGCGTGAAAGCTCGTGCAAAATGGTGCGGATATACTGCACGCGGCCGGGCACCTCGATGTCGAGCATGCGCTCGCAGGCGCTGGCATAGCCGCAGCTGTGGCCCACGGCGCAAATGCCGCAGATGCGCTCGGCGATGTAGCCAAACTGGTGCATATCACGCTTTTCGGTGAGCTTCTCGAGTCCGCGGTGCACAAAGCCGATCTGCGGAATTGCCTCGATGACGCGGTCGTCCTCGATCACCAGATCCAGATGAAGCGGCTCGGGCAGCACCGGGTGCTGCGGGCCAAACGGAATAACGGAGCGATGTGCCATGGACCTTACGCCTCCTTTTTCTGCTTGTCGCGGGCGGCCTTGGCGGCAAGCGCCGCGCGGACCTTGGCCGCTTTCTCGGGATCCATGGCGGCGAGCTTTGCCTCCATCTCGGCAGCCTTGAGCGCGGCCTTCGCAGCAGTTTCATCGTGCTGAGCATCGGAGCCGGCAGCCGCAGCGGACTGGGCGCTCGCCGCAGCCGAAGCATCGCCGGCACTCGCAGCGCTCTCCCCTGCAGCAGCCGCAGCCGCGGCGGACTTCTCGGCAGCGGCCTTGCGCGCCTTGGCCTCGGCGGCGGCACGCACCTTCATGGCCTTCTCGCGCGCGGCCTTCACCTCGGGCGTGATAACGCTCATGGGTTCGGCAGTCGAGACCTGGTAGAAAAAGCCCTTAAAGTCGATCTGCATGTCGGTGATGGCAAGACCAAACAGGTCGTGCGCCTCGTTTTCAAACGGGAATACCGCCGGATAGTACGAGCTGATGGACGGAATCTCCTGGTACTGGTCGATACCCTCGACCACCAGATTCTCAATCGCATAGTTTCCGTCCCGCGCGGTCTGCTCCTGAGCAGCACGAACGTTGATAAACGTATAGACCAAGCGATACGTGCCGTCGTCGACGTTGCGCTCGGCGTGCATTTGCACAAAGCGCGCGCCGACGCCCTTGAGCACCTGAACATGCGGCAGGAGCTCGTCGATCCCGACGGTGGTATAGATAGCCTTTTGCATTACTTGGCCTCCTTTGCAGCGGCGGGCGCACCGTCAGCCGCGCCTGCGTCGACACCGGCCCCGGCCCCCGCAGCAGCTACAAACCCGTCCTCGCCCAGCTCAACGCCACCGTCCCAGGTTGCGGCGCCGCCCACGGTAAGTGGGTCGCCGCCAGCACGCATCACAGCCTCCTTCTGGTCCAGAATGCCACACGCCTCCACGATGGCATCGATCACGGTCTCGGGGCGAATGGCGCACCCGGGCGCGTACACGTCCACGGGAATCGCGCGGTCCACACCGCCGATCACGTTATAGGCATCGCGGAACACGCCGCCCGAACACGCGCAAATGCCGCACGCCACCACGCACTTGGGCTCGAGCATCTGGTTGTAGATCTGGCGCACGACGGGCAGGTTCTGCGCGTTGACCGAACCCGTCACCAAAAAGATATCCGCATGCTTGGGGTTGCCGGTGTTGACCACGCCAAAGCGCTCCGCATCGAACAGCGGCGTGAGCGAGGCCAGCACCTCGATATCGCATCCGTTGCAGCTCGAGCCGTCGTAATGAATAACCCACGGCGAGCGCGACATTTTATGATCCATGGATGCCGCCTCCTAAATAAACACGTCGACGAGGATGGGCATAAGGTTGAGCAGGCCAAACACCAGCGCCACGCCCCATCCGAGCTTAAAGCAGCTGCGCCAGGTGCTGCGGGCGAAGGTGTTGTCGATCAGGACCTCGACAAAATACGTCGCGGCCATCACGACCAGGGCTACGACCCAGCTCACGGGGTTGTCCCAAACAAAGAACATGCCCACCCACATCAAAAACAGCACGGTCTCGCACCAGTGCATAAGGGTCATCTTGGCCAGCGTGCCGCCGCTCATCTCGGTGGCGACGCCCTGGACGATCTCCTGATGCGCGTGATGTGAATACGAAAGATCGAACGGCGACTTGCGCAGCTTGATGGTAAGTACCGCGAGCAGTGCGAGGAAAATGGGCGCGCTGTACACGATGATGGGGGCCGACTGCCCCGTCACGGCGATGGAATCGAAGCTGTCGGTGGCAAGGTACAGGCCCACGCTCATCAGCAGAACGGCGGGCTCGTAACTCATAACCTGCAGCAACTCACGATCGGCACCAACCTGGGCAAACGGGCTTTGCGTCGAGGCGGACGCCAGCACCACAAAGATCGCGGCGAGGGTAACCATAAAAGCGCACAGCAGCGTGTTGGAGCCCGACACAAAGATGCCGCCGCCCACCACGGTAAAGATGAGCGCGCACGCCATGTAGGTATCGTCCATGGTGTTTACGCTGGCAGGGGCCTTGCGCAGCAGCTTGGCAACGTCGTAGAAGGGCTGCAGCAGGCGCGGGCCTACGCGGCCCTGCATACGGGCCGAAAGCTTACGGTCAAGACCGTCGATCAGGCCGCCCACAAGCGGCGCCAGCAGGGCAAACGCAACGGTGCCTATAAAGATGCCCAAGACGCCCGAACCTTCAAAATACTTGCCGCGCAGCACCGAGGGCGCGCTCATGGCAAGCCGCTCGGGCCCAATCCACGCGCAACACAGCAGCGCAAACAAGATAATGCTGCAGCACACGACGCTACCCGCGGGGCCAATTCGCTTCTCGCCAAGGGCGTCCTCCGAGTACCAATTGCGCTTTTCGGCCTTCACCTCGTGTCCCATCGAGCCGCGGAAATGGCGGTAATTGTCGGTTCCCACACCCGAAAGGTACACGTTGACGTGCGGCTTATTGCTCACGCGGAACGACGTCAGCAGCACCACGGCGATAAACGCCACGATAACCACCATCAGATACATGGCGTCCTTGCCGATAACGTACGGCACGCGGCCAAACACCATGGCCAAGTAAGGCGACACCAGACCGCTCGAGATAACCGGGAACGCCACGCAGCACAGAATCAGCAGCGCGGCGATGGTGTTGAGCGCCATCCATTCGGTCTTATGGACATTGACCTCAACGTTTTGAGCCGTGGGGTCGACGCCCGAAAGCTTGGCAAGCCACTTGCCCCAGAAGAAGAACGTCGCGGCCGAGCCAAAGGCAAGCACCATGATCATGAGCACGTTGCCGGTCTGCGCAAACGCCACCAGGGCGCCCCACTTGGACACGAGCATGCCAAACGGCGCCACAAACATGCCCATAATGCCCAGCATCATCAGGCGCGTCAGGTGCGGCATGCGGCTGAACATGCCGTCCATGTCCTCGATATCGCGGCTGCCGATATGATGCTCGGCCGTGCCCACGCACAGGAACAGCAGCGACTTTGCCACCGTGTGGAACAGGATTAGGAAGATGGCGGCCCATACGGCCTCGGGCGCGCCGACACCCAAGCAGGCGCTGATAAGGCCCAAGTTGGAAATGGTGGAGTACGCGAGCACACGTTTGGCGTTGCTCTGCGAGATGGCCATGAGGGCAGCGAGCAAAAACGTGATGGCACCCACACTCGTGACCATAAAGCCGGTCACGGGATAGATGGCATAGAGTGGGCTCAGCTTGGCCATCAGGAACACGCCGGCTTTGACCATGGTTGACGAGTGCAGCAGGGCGCTCGTGGGCGTGGGGGCAACCATGGCACCCAACAGCCACGTGTGGAACGGCATCTGTGCGGCCTTGGTGAGCGCGGCGAGCGACAACAGAATGACCGGCATCACCAGCAGCGCAGATTGCGCGGTTCCGGCGCCGGAAAGCTCGATCATGCCCGAGATGGTCAGCGGCATGCTGTTAACGTGCAGGTACATGAGTCCGGCCAAAAACGCGATACCGCCCAGCATGTTGAGGATGATCTGGGTGAAGGCGTTCTTGATGGCCTCGGGCGTGCGCGTGTAGCCAATCATAAGGAACGAGCACACGGTGGTGATTTCCCAGCCGCAGAACAGCCACTCAAGGTTGTCGCTCGTCACGATGACGAACATGGCTGAGAGGAACAGGAACATAAGCGCCAGGAACTGCGGGCGACGGTCGGGCGCGGTCTGCCCGCGCAGCGCAGCCTCGTGCTCGTCGTGGGCCTGGAAGTCCTTCATGTAGCCCAGGGCATACACGCAGATAAGGCTGCCGACGATGCCGACGGCGAGGACCATGATCACGCTCATGTAGTCCAGGTAGAGCGGGGTTGCGGTGACGGCTTCGGTCGCGGGCAGCGTCATGGCTGCAAAGGCGAGCGAGCCCACCAACTGGACTACGCTGAGCACCGTGGTGAGCGCGTTCCTATATTTGTACGCGTTGTACAGGATGACGGCGCACAGGATGACGTCGATAACGGAACTGATGATCGAGAGCACATGCGAGGTGCCGGGGGCAACCTCAAAGCTCTGCGGACCCGTGCCAAAAAACATGACGGCGACTACAACTGTCACCGCCATAATAATGCCGGAGCCTATGAGCCCCACCGCATCGCGGGTGCGGTCATCGCGGGTGCGGTCACCGCGCGCGAGCAGCATGCCCAGCGCCGGTACCAGCGGAAACAGGGTAAGGAAATACAGTAGCGTCATACCATCACTCCCCCATGCAAAAACGCTGCAATTGTTTAACGTTATAGCTCAATTACGGGGTTGCGGTGGCAGGTTTTCGGTCAACTGGGGAGTTTTAGGCGTACGGGGCAAGGAGTCTGTCCGCATTGGAGTAGAGGGGTGACGTCCCTTTACCGCAGCGACGGACGCGCGGGCCACTGCGCGCGGTTTATTGGGCACTTTGGAGGATGTCCCAATAGGCTCGCGCCGGTCCAAAAAGTTGGCGCGGCAAGAAAAATGCGCCCCTGTGGGCGCACCATCCCGTTTGCTATTCCGCCTTTTTAACGCGCGGCTTGCGACCGCGCGGCTTATCGACCAGTGCGGACTCACCGCTCTCGCGGTACTGACGGCACCAAGCCTTGACCGAAGACTCGCTGGGAATCTTGTGCTTGATCATGGCCTCGCGAACCGTCAAGCCGTTTTCCAGACGGTCCTTAACCACAGCGAGCTTTACGTCGTACGAATAGGTGTGATGATGCGAACCGGCGTTGAGAACGGCGTCGGCACCGCCCACGGCATACGCGCGGGCCCACTGACGAGCCGTGGCCTGGGGAATGCCAAGCTCCGCAGCGAGGGCGCGATGACCGACCCCCTCTTGGAGGATCTCGACGGCGCGCTGCCTAACCTCAGGCGCATGCGTGCGAGTCCTAGTTGCTTCCGACATACCTGCCACTTCTTAGCCTTAACCGTTAATCTGCTTTCTTGCGTGCAAGTTAGATAGTAGCATTTTACTGTTTGCTCAAAGCAGTTAATTAAAATAGACGCGGCGTTATCTGGGCATTTGGCACCAAATTACGACATTTCTTTATCGATTATTTACGCTGGTAGCTGACTCACGGCTAATCGTCATTCGCTTGTCAACAAAATTGGCATCTCTTTATGTCCTTTGGTATAGAGGATATAGTTATTAACCCCTCCCCCAATAATTTTGAGTGATCTGCGAGACAGTAGACGTCCTCACTCCTCATGATTACCGCGCATTGCCATCCACCGGAGCAAAACAAAAAGGGCGAGACCTGCGCGCTTGCAGGCCCCGCACCGGTTGACATCCGACGGGACACAGCCGGGCGAGACGGATCCGTGCCACCGTCCCGCCTGGCCGCGATGTTCAACTACAGCTCGTTGGCCGCGTGATACGCCGTGCGAATGGCGCTCGCAATGTCGGCGGTGCGCTCACCCGAGCAGTCGCCCACGCAGGTCACGGGCACCGTCACGCCATCCAGGTCAAACGCGTTGGCCTTGGAGCCCACGGCCATCACCACGTAATCGCAGGCGATCTTCACCGGCTCCTCGGCGCCGTCCTCGGTGGTGCGAACAGCCTCCACGCCCTCGTCGGTAATGGCGGTCAGGCGGGTCTTCACGTGCTGCTCCACGTTGTGCTCGGCAAAGTCGCTCATAATCAGCGGCAGAATGGTCTCGGACTCGCCCGCGGCAATCTTGTCGAGCATCTCCACGATCGCCACCTCGCAGCCGTGCTGCAGCAGGTACTCGGCAGTCTCGGTGCCCACCAGGCCGCCGCCAATGACGGCGACGCGGCCCGTAAGCTCCACCTTGCCGGCCAGCACGTCCCAGCTCGAGACGACCTTCTCCGAGTCGGCACCCGGAACGGGGATGACCACGTCGTGCGCGCCCACGGCCACAATCGCGGCGTCGGCGGCGTTGAGGTCCTCAGCGGTAGCGGCATGGTTGAGCTCAACCTTCACGCCCAGGCCAGGCAGAATCTTCTCGTAGTACTCGACCGAGCGCATGATCTCGTCCTTGCGCGGAGGCGCGGCCGCCAGCACAATCTGGCCGCCCAGATGATCGCTCGCCTCGTAGACGGTCACGTCGTAACCGCGCTTGGCCGCCACGCGCGCGGCCTCCAGGCCGGCAATACCGCCGCCCACCACGGCGATCTTCTTGTCGCCCTCGCCCGGCTTGATGGCGATGGTCGCCTCGTCGCCGTTCTCGGCATTAAGCACGCACGAGATGTACTTGCGGTTTTGAATCGCGTCGACACAGCCCTTATTGCAGTTGAGGCACTCGCGAATGGGCTCGCCCGTGGCGGCCTTCAGCGCAATGTCGGGGTCGCACATGAGCGAGCGGCCATAAGCGATGATATCGGCGGAGCCGTCTTCCAGAATCTTCTCGCCGGCCTCAACCGAGACAACGCGGCCGACGGTTGCCACCGGCACGGAGACCAGGGCCTTGACGCGCTCGGCCACGGGCAGCGTCCAGTTGTAGGGCATGGCGCCCATGGGCGGAATGGTGTCGCCCATGTTGCCGGTGTGGTTGGCCTGTGCGACCTGAATCATATCGATGCCCGCGCCCTCGAGCAGCTTGGCAAACTCGCAGGCCTCGTCGGGCTGCAGGCCACCCTTGCCGCGCGGCGTGCCGTCGGGGTTCTCCATGATCACGGGGAGCTTGTACTCCACCATCAGCTGCGGCGCGGCTTCCTTAATGGCAGCGACGACCTCCAGCGCGTAGCGAACGCGGTTCTCGAACGAGCCGCCGTACTCGTCGGTGCGCTTGTTGAGAATGGCCGAGCACAGCGAGCCCACCAGACGGTCGCCGTGGACCTCGATGGCGTCGATGCCGGCCTGCTGCGCACGGGCGGCAGAGGCGGCGATGGCCTCCTTGATCTGGGTGAGCTGCTCAACACTCGCCTCGTTCACAAAGTGTTGCATGTCGTGGTGCAGCTTGGCGTATGCCTGCTTGCGGATCTCGTTGGACTCGGCCATCTTGGCGGCAAAGGTCTCCTCGTCGCCGGCGGCCTTGGCCTCCTGCGCGGCCTTGGCGGCGGCCATGGAGCCCATGACCATGCGACCGACGCCGGGCACGTCGTACTCGGGGTGGAACAGCTGCAACGCGACCTTGGCGCCGTGTTTGTGGACGACGTCGGCCAGGGCCTTAAACGTGGGGATCTGGGCGTCGCTCGCCAGCTTGGGCGTGGGGCTTGCGGTCATAACGGGAGCAACGTCGCCGATGACGATGTAGCTCACGCCGCCACGGGCCAGGCGCTCGTAAAAAGCCAGGCTGCGCTCGCCAATGGAGCCGTCGCGCTCCTCGTAGCCGGTGGTCAGCGGCGGGAACATAATGCGGTTCTTGAGCTCAAGGGGGCCAACCGTAATGGGCTGGAGCAGCTTGGATGCAGGTGCGGTCATGGACATTCCTCTCTTGTAGGCGCGGCGGCGATGGTGCCGCGTAGTTGTCTAGAGGATATGGCATGGGAATACAACAGCGCAACGGAAATCGGCGGATAACAGGTAGCGGCAGGTGGATGGGGCGGGACGGCCCGTCGGTTTGTCTCAATCTGTAACAGTTACTCAGCAAAACCGGGTCTTACTGTTACAGATCGAGACATTCCTCTCAACCCATCCTCAACAATCTAGATCTGTAACAGCTAGGCCCACTTTTGACCCCTACCTGTTACAGATTGAGACAAACCAAACCCGCCTGCCGGAAAATCTCAATCTGTAACAACAACTCGGCAAAATCCGTCCCTCGTGTTACAGATTTAGACAAACCGTCCGGGCGGGAACTCAACATCTCAATCTGTAACACCTAGCCGTCCAAATCGGGTCTAGATGTTACAGATCGAGATTTTGTTTGAGAGGCCGAGAATTGGACCGAAAACACGGTCCCGGAATAACAAAAAAGCTCGCCGGCTAGGCCGACGAGCTGCAAGTTCTTGGTCGCGGGGGCAGGATTTGAACCTACGACCTCCGGGTTATGAGCCCGGCGAGCTACCAGACTGCTCCACCCCGCAATGTCTGGGCGCCTCATGTGCGCAAGAAAGAATATTACGCGGGAGTTCGGTAAACGGCAAGGAAAATCTCGTAGAGCATAATTCCTTCATATTTAAAACCCCTCAGCCCCTATCACCGTAAACGAATCGCGGCCGAGCGCCGTCGACGGCACGTATACAATGGTGCGCGTCCTTTTATGCCAACACTGGGAGTAGACATGCTGCTCGCTATCGATATGGGAAACACGCAGACGGCCATGGGCCTGTTTGACGGAGACGAGCTGGTGCAGTCGTGGCGCATGCCCACCGACCGCTCCTATACCGCCGACGAGATCCATGTGCGCCTGATGGGCTTCTTTAAGATGTACGGCCTTTCGCTCGATGCGGTCGACGCGATCGCTTTTGCCGGCGTGGTGCCGCAGCTCTCGCGCGAATGGCACGCCGTGGCCGACCGCATTGCCGCAGACGCCATCGTCATCGGGCCGCAGACGGCCGCCGTGACCAAGCTGCGCGCGGCGCGTCCCCAAGCCGTAGGCGCCGATCGCGTC
>ERZ857840.2599-NODE-2599-length-16802-cov-8.784439_pt1 | contig 16802 bp, 18 predicted proteins | sample MGYA00519760_ERZ857840 | MGnify/ENA primary metagenome ERZ857840 (study PRJEB31778, sample SAMEA3449371) | human gut metagenome | biome: human gut; feature: human-associated habitat; material: faeces | place: United Kingdom | collected 2010/2012 ... | reverse complement strand
ATGGCCGCGATGCGGCTCATCTCCTCGGGATTGGAGAGCACGGCGTTGAGCCGCTCTTCCAGCTCGCTCATTTTCCGTTTTCGAAGCGCGAGAGCTTTTCGGCCAGGGCTTTGCCCTCGTTCGTCGAGAGGATCTGCGTGAGGAGCGCCTTGAGCTGCGCGGCGTCGCCGCTGCGCACCGCCCGCTCCGCCGCCGCGCCGTCAAGCGCCGCACCCAGCTTTTTCGCCTCCGGCGAGTCGGCAAGAGCGCGGATCGCGCCGCCCTGCCGCCCGGAGAGCAGCTCCGCGCCCAGCTTTTCCATATCCATCATCCGTTCCACCCCCTGTAAGGAGTATATGCAGCGGGGAGAAAGAGAGTGCTTTATGCGTATTGCCGTTTTTTCCGACTCCCACGGCGTGAAGGAGCCGATGCTCGCCGCCATTGAGGAGCAAAAGCCCGATATGGTACTCCATCTCGGCGACTATGTGCGCGACGCGGAGGCGATCGCGGCGTATTTCCCGTCGCTCGACCTGCGGTATGTGCGCGGCAACTGCGACGCCTATTCCCGCAGCGACGCGGAGGAGAACCTTCTCTTCAACGCCGACGGCGTGCGCATTTTTATGACCCACGGCCACCGGTACAACGTAAAGCTCGGGTACGAGAGCCTTGCGAACGCCGCGCACTTTTCGGGCGCGCAGCTCGCGCTCTTCGGCCACACGCACGAGGCGGACTTCCTCCGCATGGGCGATGTGACGCTTTTTAACCCCGGCTCTGCCGGCATGGGCCGGCAGACCTACGGCATGATCACCGTGAAAGGAACGGAGTTCAAATGCGAGATTCTCTCCCTGTAAACGCCGGCCGCCGGTACTTCGCCGCGGCGGACGTTCTCCGCATTCTTTGCATCTTCACCGTGGCGTGGTTCCATATCTGGCAGCAGTCGTGGCTCGATCCGTCATTCCGGATCGCCGGACACTATTTCGATCTTCAGCGCATCGTGCGGCGCGGGTACATGCTCGTGGATCTCACGCTGCTGCTCACCGGCTTTCTGCTCTACCGTCCGCTCGTCCGCGCGGAAGGAAAGATCGCGGACGTGAAGGGGTTTTATTACCGGCGGCTCTGCCGGATATTGCCGTGCTATCTGCTCGCGGTGCTCGTTGCGGCGGCGTTTGCGCTCGCGCGCGGCCGCGCCGTCGGGAGCGCTCCGCTCTGGCGCGATCTTCTCACGCATCTCACGTTCACGCACACGTTCTCGATGGACACGTATTACTGGACGAGCCTCAACGCCGCGCTCTGGACCGTTGCGGTGGAGATGCAGTTTTATCTCCTCTTCCCGCTGCTCGCCCGCGCATTCGGAAAGCGTCCGGCGCTCACATTCTCGCTTATGACGTTCGCGGCGCTCATGAGCCGCGCTCTCGTTGCGCTGCGCGCGCACGAGCTGTCGCTCTGGCTGAATCAGCTTCCCTGTATGCTCGATCTCTATGCCCTCGGCATGCTCGCGGCGCACCTTCTTGAAAAACGTGCGGACGCGACGCGCCGGTGGGTGTTCTTCCCGCTCGCGCTTCTCGCGCTCATCGGCGCGTTTGCCGTCCTCTGGCGGCAGACCGCGGCGGGGGACGCGGAGATCAAAATGGCGCAGCTTCTCTGGCGGCTGCCGCTCGGCGTGTGCGGCGCGGCGTTTCTCTATTTTTCCGGACGCGCGCCGGAGCGTCTGGACCGTGTTTTCGGAAACCGCGCCGTCCGGTTTTTGAGCGCCATATCCTATAATTTTTATATCTGGCACCAGTTTCTCGCCGTGAAGCTCAAGGAGTTTCACATTCCGGCGTATGTTTCCGAGTTCCCGCAGATGAGTGAGGGGCGCGCCTGGCAGACGAAATACACGCTGCTCTGCTTTGCCGCCGCGTTCCTGCTCTCCGCGGCTCTCACATATCTTGTGGAAAAGCCCGCCGGACGCGCGCTGCTGCGCCTTCGGGCGCGGAAGGAGAAGGTATGAGCTTTCGTTATCTGGACATGGAGCATTATGAGCGCATCGAGCATTTCCGGTACTTTCTCTCGATGCCGTACCCCTATGCCGGCGTGACGGTCGATATTGATGTAACGGATATCGTATCCTTCTGCAAGGCGCGCGGGTATTCGTTTTATCTCACGTTTCTGCACGCCGCGGCGAAGGCCGCCGACCGCGTGCCGGAGCTGCGGCGGCGCATCCATGACGGCGTCATCATCGAATACGATACCTGTCCGACGTCGCACACGGAGCTTTGCGCGGACGGGACATACTGCTACTGCACGCTGCACCACGATAAGCCCTTTGCGGAATACATCGCCTATGCCGAGACCGAGCGCCGTCGCCGCCGTCTGGACGGCTCGCTGCGCGAGGATGCGAACGTGGAGAGCATGTATTTTATCTCCACGCTCCCGTGGCTGCACTACAGCGCGCTCATCCAGCCCGTGGCGGGCGGCGAGGAATCCAACCCGCGCATCACCTGGGGCGCGTTTGCGCCAGACGCCGAGGGCCGCCTGCAGATGCCGGTGACGCTGCTCGTCCACCACGCACTCGCCGACGGCAGCCATATGGCAATGTTTTACGACGCGCTGCGCGCCGAGCTCGCCGCCCTCGCCGGGGACGCGCCCTGATACATATTATTTTATACGCCGGAGGCGAAGAGACGATCTCTCCGGCTCCGGTTTTTCTTTGTTGAAAGAGAAAAAGGGGCTTTACAAACGCGCCGTTTTCGGGTACAAAAGTCTACAGCAGGATTAGAGTTTTTTGCCATACGGAGGGACAAAATGGACCACGAAAAACGCGCGCATCTGCTGTCTATCGGCGAAATGGCGGAGGCGAACCGCGTTTCGATCGCCACGCTCAGACTCTACGACCGGATGGGACTTTTGCAGCCGAGCTACCGGGACGAGGAGACGAATTACCGCTACTACGATATCCGCCAGACCTCGCGGCTCGATATCATCCGGTACATGCGGAATCTCAACATGAGCCTCACCGATATCCAGACGCTGCTCGAGAAAGAGGACATCATGCTCATCGAGCAGAAGCTCATTGAGAAAAACAACCAGATCCACCAGCAGATGCGCGATCTCAAGGCGATGCACGAGGCCGTGGAGCGGACGATCCAGTCCATCGAGCGCTACCGGAAGTCGCCGGTCAGCGGAACGATCTCGCTGGAATTCATCGATCAGCGTCACATTTTGTACATTCCGTGCGCCGAAAACTTCTACGAGCAGGGCATCGTCGCCTACGAAAAGGCCGTCCTCGCGCTGCGCCGGGAGCTGATGGGGCGCAATCTGCCGCAGCTTTTGTCGTATAGTCTCGGAACAAGCGTGAAACAGGATGATTTCGCGCGCGGCGCGCTCATCGCGGACAAAATCTTCATCTTCGGCGACAAGCACCTGCGCGATTACGGTGACAGCATCGAGGTCATCGAAAGCGGCATGTTCGCCTGCGCCTATCTCGACGACTTCGACGAGGAGGCCGAGGGCGCAGAGCGCCTTCTTGCATACTGCCGCGCCAATCACTATATTTTGAACGGCGACTATATCTGCGAGGAGATGACGGAGCTGAATCTTTTCGATAATAAGAAGCGCAACATGTTCCTGCGTCTGCAGGTCCCCGTGATCTTCACAAAAAATTAATTAACAAAACCATTGACTCTCTACCTGCAACAGACTGTATACTCCATTATAGTATTTTATGGCACAGAAAGGAGCTATTATAATGGATAAAATTAAAGTTGTGCAGTATGGTTGCGGAAAGATGAGCAAGTACACCCTTCGCTATGCGTATGAGCATGGCGCGCAGATCGTCGGCGGCATCGGCCACGGCGCGTCCGTCGGCCAGGACATCGGCGACTGGGCGGAGCTCGGCGTCAAGACGGGCGTCATCATTTCCGATAACGCGGAGAAGGTTCTCGACGAGTGCGACGCCGACGTCGCCATCATCACGACCCGCAGCTTCATCGGCGACATTTACGAAGCCATCGAGCAGTGCGTTACCCGCGGCATCAACGTTATCACGACCTGCGAAGAGGCCATTTACCCCTGGACGACCTCCGCGGCCATGATCAACAAGCTCGACGCTCTTGCGAAGGAGAACGGCTGCACCATCACCGGCAGCGGCATGCAGGATATCTTCTGGATCAACATGGTCGGTCTCGTTGCGGCGGGCTGCCACAGCATCACGAAGATCAAGGGCGCTTACAGCTACAACGTGGACGAGTACGGCATCGCGCTCGCCGAAGCCCACGGCTGCGACCTGACGCCGGAAGAGTTTGAAGCGAAGATCGCTCACCCGACCGACTTTGAGCCGTCCTACGCCTGGAACGCCTCCGAAGCCATCTGCAACAAGCTCGGTCTCACCATCAAGAGCATTTCCCAGAAGCATGTTCCCTGCATCATCGACAAGGACATTTACAGCGAAACGCTCGGCAAGGACATCAAGGCCGGCCACGCCATCGGCATGTCCGCGGTCGTCACCATCGAGACCATGCAGGGCATCACCGTCGAGGAAGAGACCATCGGCAAGGTCTACGGCCCGGACGACGGCGATATGTGCGATTGGGAGATCTTCGGCGAGCCCAAGACCGAGTTCCATGTCGTGAAGCCCGCGACCGTCGAGCACACCTGCGCCACGGTCGTCAACCGCATCCCGTCCCTGCTCCGCGCTCCCGCCGGATACGTCACCTGCGACCAGCTTGAGCCGGTCGAATACCTCACCTACCCGATGGAGTACTACTGCTGATCCGCTCCTTGGAAGGCAAGACCACCGGCGCAAGCCGGTGGTCTTCTTTTTTACAAAAGAAGGCATTCCCGCCGTCCTGTCGGACGGTGGGAATGCCTTTTGATTCTCTGGTTCAATTTTATCGGTTCAGCGCCCGCAGGACTTCGTCATACTCCGGGATGCTCGAAATGCCGCCCGGCCTTGTCGCGGAAAGTCCCGCGGCAGCGCAGGCAAAGGAGACGATATCTCGCAGCGCGCTCTCACCCAGCTCTTCCGGCGAGACGCCATATCGCAGCAGCTTCCACACCGCGCTCCCGCCGAAAATGTCGCCCGCGCCGGTGGTATCGGCGATCCTCAGCCCCGGCAGCGCCGGTTCGCGGCCCGCGGCGCGCGAGTTTTTGAAATAGCATCCGTCCGCGCCGCAGGTGACGAATACCAGCTTCACGGGGAAGGTATGGCAGATATGCTCCGCGCCCGCTTCCGGCTCCAGTCCGAAAAGGAAGCGCACCTCTTCCTCGCTGATCTTCACCACATCCGCCTGCCCCAGCCCCCAGAGGAGCTGCTCTTTTGCCTCCGCGAGATCCTTCCAGAGCGGCGGACGCAGATTCGGGTCATAGGTGACAAGCTTCCCCTTCGCTCTTGCGTAGGCGACGGCCTGCCGCGTGGCGGAGCGCGACGGCTCATCGGTCAGCGACAGCGAGCCGAAGTGAAAGACCCTCGCCTCATCGATGAGAGAAAGATCGATCTCCGGGAACGAGAGACAGGTGTCCGCGCCGGGCTTCCGGGCAAAGGCGAACTCGCGCTCGCCCCGCGCGTCCAGCGTGACGAAGGCCAGCGTTGTGAACACATCGGGCGCGGCGATCATGCCGCGCGTTTCGATGCCCGCGCGCCGCAGCGTATCGAGTAGGAGCCGCCCAAAGGTATCGTCCCCCACTTTGCCGAGCATCGCGGTCTTTGCGCCGTACTTTGCCAGCGCCGCGAGAAAGTTTGCCGGAGCGCCGCCGGGATGCGCCGCCATGGTCGGATAGCCGTTTTCGTCGGTCGAAAGGCATGTAAAGTCGATCAGCAGCTCGCCCAGCGCGGCAACGTCAAGCATGGTTTCCCCCTCACTTTCGCGGTCTGTGCCGCGGCGGTTTTATACGGTCTCCTGCCGGATGCCGCGAATGGCGCTGATGACCCAGTTTTGTGCCTGCTGCCGGATCACCGTGCCGCAGTACGGGCACCGCGCGCTCGCGTTCACGTCGAGCGGCGCGCCGCAGCACAGCAAACAGAGCAAGAACTTTCTTCAAAGCGGCATCCTATCCCCCATCTTTTTCTACGCGGGATATCCGCTTTCAATTATATATTTTGCGCCCGCGCATGGCAAGAGCGATTTCCCTTTCCGCCGCACGCTTGAGCACAAAGCAGCCCCGCCCGGTACACGCCCGGACGGGGCTGCTCTTTTCGATGTACTTGTCCGTTCCTTACATTTTTCCCTGCTTGCGCCGAAGGGAGAGGCAGTCGGCGATCATGGCGATAAACTCGCTGTTCGTCGGTTTGCCCTTAATACCAATTAAACTAGCATATTCTTGCTCTAGCTTCGATAAAGTTCTCATAAAGATGCCGTCAATTCGTTCGCAGTATTCGACACGGAAAATGATGCCGTCTTACTTCGATCAAAGCAAAATATTAGAAACAGCCGATTTCGTGATGAAATCGGCTGTTTTTAAGGCTATAACATGTGAAACGGAAGCGAGTGTTCACAGCAGAAAACATTGGAAGCAATTTAAAGCCGTTTATTATAGCGGCACGGAGCTCGGACTTCTCACGAAGTCAAGGCCGCGAGAGCTACCGGCGGCTTGTACAAGCCCTATAAACGCGATTGCCGGTGTACCTTAAGGTGCATTAAATTTCTTTCTTTTCCGAAAAATGCTCCGCTGCAACTATTATTATATTTTTCCCTCATGAACGTAGTCCACGCCATAATTGCTATATTCTTTTTTAGATATTGTTCATCTGATAGAGAAATTGTAACAGCTCGGTTCGCTCCTCAAACATGATATTGGGTATGGTGCAATATTGCCATTGCCACAAAATGCTTATACGAGGCTTGCAAGGAATTCCTTGTGGTCTAAGACTTTGCCAATCTTGGGGAAAATGACCTCCTCAGCGTACCTCTGCTCACGCTCAGTGTCGGTAGCAGTGCAGTCTCCGATGACCATGACGCGATATCCGCGGTCATAAGCAGAACGTGCACTGGACTCAACACACCAGTTGGTGTGGAACCCGACAAACGCGACGTACTCAATCTCGTTGGCTCGAAGTAAATAGTCTATGGCCGTGGACTGGAAAGCGTCCAGCGTGAATTTTCCCTCGATGACGATATCGGATTCGTGAGGAGCCAACTGGGGGATGATTTTGGGGCCGGGAGTGCCAGCAAGCCAAGCGCCGGTGCCCCAATCTGCCTTCATTCCGCACTCAAGGCCACGCAAGCCTTCATAGGCCGGGCCGCCTTTTTTCAGTTCGGGAAAACCAGGCTTAAACTCATGAAATGGGCAGTAAAAGATTTTGGCAACCTTGCCGCGGGCACCGTCGAGCAACTCCACAAGGTTATTAATGACGTTGCGCTCAGCAAGTTGTTCTTTAATAAATGCATACATGGTTCCGCCGGGAGATAGGAAGTCGTTCTGAGGCTCGATGAGCACAATGGCTGTTTTGTTGGCAGGAATCTTCATCGGTAATTACCTCCGTTACATTAATCTGACGTTTTGTTAATTGTATATTTGAGAATGGCTTTTTCATCCATCTCGATACCGAGGCCAGGGCCGTCCGGCGGGAGAATGTAGCCCTTTTCCCATCGGATTCCCTTGGAGCACACGTCGTCAAAGAAAGCCGTGTGACCGTCAAGAATCGTTTCTTGGATCAGGAAGTTCGGAATGCAAGCATCCAACTGAACCGCCGCGGCATAAATGATTGGCCCGCCCCAAACATGAGGCGCCATCTCGGCATAATGTGGTTCGGCCAATGCAGCAATTTTCCGGCAGGCGGTAATGCCACCTGCCGCGCCAAGGTCGGGCTGCAGAATGCTCGCGCCGCCGGATTCGAGAAGGCGCTGGAAATCAAAGATTGAGGCGCTGCGCTCGCCGGTAGAGATGGGAATGGTGGTGCTCATACGAACCTTGTTGCATTCCTCAAAATTCTCCGGGCATACCGGCTCCTCAAACCAGAGTGGATCATAAGGCTCCATAACCTTAGCCAAACGGATCGCGCTTGAGGTAGTAAGCTGGCCGTGGGTACCAATAATGATATCCGCCTTATTGCCGATCGCGCCGCGAAGCATGGAGAGCAGTTTATCCACATAGCGGTACTGTTCAAGAGACATATGGTACGGACTGCGAAGCGTGTTCTCGTCCGCTACATTGAAAAACGGGTGGAAGAAAGAGACCGGATCAAGCTTTAGTGCATTGAAACCCTGCTCTACCATTTGCACGGCAATCTCTACTGTAGTTTCGGGCTCATTCAACCAGAGGCGAGAGAAGTTCGGCCGGTTCGGTTCGGTGCGGCATATGTAGCTGTAGGATCGGATCTTCTCGCGGAATTTACCACCAAAAAGGTTGTAAATCGGCTGACCGCAGACCTTGCCGACTATGTCGCACAGCGCAATATCGATTGAACTTATGAAGCCGGAGGCAAGCAGATTTGGATGACGCTCCGCAAAGGAGGCATATAAATCGGAAAGGATTTGCTCGCGGCGCATGGGATCCTTTCCCTTGAGAAACTTTTCGAACATCTCCGATAAGATAACATCAAAGGATCTGGGCATCTCATACAGACAATCCAGCACCGAGGTCTCACCCCAGCCGATAACGCCGTCATCCGTATAGAGCTTGATAAAATAGAAATAGTTGCCGCCTAACGACGGGGGAGGTACCTTTACGGTAAAGGTTTCGATTCTTTCAAGCTTCATCATAATCCTCCGTTATGCGACCAGATTGGCCATACACATGATGATATCCGGGAACGCCGTAAGGATGATAAGAACGATCAACGCGGCGACCATAAAAGGAATGACCTCCTTGATAACATCCTCAAGACGGCTGTGGGAAACCGATTGAGCAATAAAGAGGTTCATGCCGAGCGGTGGCGTCAAGAAGCCGATGCAGAGATTGACTGTCATGACAACGCCAAAGTATACTGGGCTGTAGCCGAGCGATGTGACGATGGGAAGGAACAGTGGGGTGAAGAGAACCACATTGGAAACCGTGTCAATGAACATACCGCCGAAAAGCAGGAAAACATTGATAAGCAACATGATGATGATTGGGGAATTGGTGATACCAAGCATCCACTCCGTCAGCATCTCAGGGATATGGCTGAGGATCAGCAGGCGCCCAAAGCACTGCGCTCCGCCGACCAGAATCATACCAGAATCATAACTGTTGCGGAGGAGATGGCTGCCTCGACGAGAGCAGAGCTGATCTTGGCTAGGTTCAACTCCCGGGTGAGTAAGCCGACAATCAACGTATAGGCAATGCCGACAACAGCCGCCTCCGTGGGGCTGCAGAAGCCGGCATAAATACCGCCGAGGACAATAACAGGCATCAGGAGAGCCCACTTGGCATTCCAGACCTGACGTATTACCCACTTAGCGGAATTGACTTCACGTGGAACGCCGACGTAGAGGCGCTTTTTGGAAATCACATAGTTCACGCCAAAGAGAGCCGCGCCCATCATGAGACCAGGCAGAATCCCGCCGGTAAACAATTTGATTACCGAGACTCCAGCTGTTATGCCGTACATGATCATCGGTATGCTCGGCGGGATGATTGGGCCGATGATGCCGCCAGAGGCCACAAGGGCGCCAGAATAGGCTGGGGCATAACCACGCTTTGTCATGGTGGGTATCATGATGCCGCCGATGGCTGCGACAACAGCCGGACCAGAGCCGGAAATGGCGGAGAAGAGCACCGCCGCGATGATGGCTGCCGCACCGAGTCCGCCAGCAGCTTCACCGGCAATGGCCTCCGCAGCATGAATTAGCTGCTTAGCAATGCCGCTTTTTTCCATGAGTGTGCCGACCAGCATGAAAAACGGGATGGCCATGACAGAAAAGTTATCTGCCGAGGTGACGAGAGACTGTGCCAGCATGCTAATCATATCCATGCCAGGGAAGAAGGCGGTAAATACCGTAATCGAGGCAATCGAAATGCTCAGGGCAATGGGAACTGACAGGAACATCAGGGCAAAGAGAGTAATAAATAGTGTTGCAATCATTTGTCCTCGCCCCCTTCTTCGACATATTCGGTAGGAGCTTTCTTGTTTTTGGAAAACATTTCTTTTAAAATTGGTACTACGGAAAACTCAAAAATCCTAATGGCAAAAAGGAACATGAAGATTACGCCGGGTATATACATAACCGAAACGGACAGCCCGGGGATGGAAGAAAAAACTTGATTGTACTGCAACTGCATTCTGACCATTTTTAAAATCTGGAAGGACATTACAACGCCATAAATAATAGAAATAATATCGCCGAAAAGAATCATGACCTGTTCAACCTTGTGCGGCATAACGGTGGTAAGCACGGTGACCTTCAGATGAGCACCCTTGCTGGCAGCCCAGCTGATGCCAGCAAATGTGATGATAACAAAGCAGATACGAGAGAACTGTTCTGTCCAGGAGAAAGTAAATGAGAAGAAGTAGCGGGTAATAACAGATCCGAAGGTCACAAGACACATCAGACTGAAAAACAGGATAATCACAGCAATTTCAATGTGATTCCAGAGATATTTGAATTTTGATTTCATATGAACCCTCACCTGAGAAACACTGCCGGACCTGTCGTAATCATTTTCAGATTGCGCAAGTCCGGCAGCTAATTTTGAGTTATCTACCGAAAATGCTGTACACGGGAATTACTTCATCGCCATGATCTTGGCGAGATTCTCGGCGCCAACAACATCGGCGTACTTATCGTACACACTCTGGATGGCCTCGCGGAAGGCCTCTCTCTCTTCGTCGGTCAGCTCAACAATGGTGCACTTGCCAGAATCGATAATGGCCTGCTTGGATTCAGCGTCCTTCTCAAACACGTACTCGCGCTCGAAAGCGCAAGCTTCGGCAGCGGCCTTACGGATGATTTCCTGCTCCTCGGCAGTCAGCTTGTCAAAGGTGACCTTGGACATCATGAAGCCGATGCAGTCATATACATGCTGGGTTTCGATTACGTAATCCTGAACCTCATAGTAGCCGTTCAAGTAGATGTTGGTGTAGGGATTCTCCTGAGCGTCGATGGTGTGCTGCTGCAATCCAGAGTAAACCTCAGAGAAGGCCATTGGGATGGCACTGGCGCCCATTGCGTTGAAGGCATCCAAGTGCATGGCATTATCCTGTGTACGGATCTTGATACCCGCGAAGTCAGCGGGGGTGTGGATTTCAACATTCGCGGTGGTGTTGCGCCAGCCCTGAGAGTACCAGCCAAGGCCAACGATGTTGACGCTCTGAAGGGCATCAAGGATACTCTGACCAATTTCTCCGGTCAAAACGGACTCAGCCTGCTCCTTGCTGGAAAAAAGATACGGAAGGTCGAGAATTTTAGCCTCATCAATGAAGCCGGAGATAACGGAGGCAGTAGGATGAGTGAAATCAAGAGCACCGGTCTGGAGCATCTCCATCAGTTCACGGTTCTGTCCGAGTGTACCGCTGGAGTAGATTTCCACCTTCATGGAGCCGCCGGAGTACTCTTCCAGAAGCTCAGCAAACTTCTTGTCGCCGATATCCGGTGCGGAGCCATCGGCAACAACATGGCCCAGACGGAACACCTTGGTTTCAACGGCAGGAGCAGCTTTCTCAGTAGGATCAGTCTCGACGGCGGGCTTGGTAACCGGCTCAGTAGTCTTTCCGCAAGCGGAGAGGCCACCAAGTGCAAGGACGATGCAAAGGAAAAGGGAGATGAGCTTGACAGTCTTTTTCATGAATTATTCCTCCTTTATTATTTGTATGCTGTTCAACAGCTTGCAGGGGGATATATAAAAGCATAACCCAGACTAAGCTGGGGTCATGTATTTAATCGGTCAACCTGTTTTAGACTGTGTGAAATCTATCGATGACGTTCGACAGATGAATATACATTTTTTCTGCAGCAAGCGCGGGATCACCAGATTCAATCGCCTGAAGGATTCCACGGTGTTCCCGTTGGGAATATATATTATCGGTTCGAGTAATATAGTCAGAGATCTTGGCGTTCTGAACGGCCTGTACGACCTTCATGGACTCTACAATGATGGGGTTGCCGCAGTTTTCGGCAATCATGACATGAAAATCGATGTCATGATAAGCGAACTCCTCCGGGCTGTCCTCAGCAAAGGCTTCCAGCTGGGCTATCTCTTTTTTGAGCGTGAGCAAACCGCTTTCGGAAATCCGGGAGGCGCAGAGCCGGGCGGACTCTGTCTCAAGAGCGATGCGATATTCCATTACATCAAAAACTGAGTTTTCCTGAAAGGCTACAATTGGGATAATACTTTTGCTGAAGAGCGATCCTGACGGGCTGCGGAGATATGTTCCGTCCCCGGGGATGGTCTCAATCAACCCCATCGCGTAAAATCGGTTTAGAACGGTTCGGATCGTGTGGCGGCTGACATTGAATTCCTCGCACAACGCATTTTCCGACGGAATCTTGGCGTCAATCTCATATGCTCCAGAGAGAATCATAGACAAAAGCTGGTCATAGACTTCATCTGCAATGTTAATCTTATTGATGGGCGTGATTTTCATGGGATATCCCGAACTCCTATTTGTAAGCTGTTCAACAACTATACCAATAATACCAATTTTTATCTGCCTTTTCAATCCAAAATTTCTAACAAAAAAGAGGCAGAATTTATATGCGAATCCAACAATCGATGTCTGATGCTGCAATAGAATAAACTCACAGATTATCAATGAACCTCTTTTATTTGTTTCAGTCCGGTCAAAAAACTGCGCAAACAGAGTTTTCCAACTTGATAATGTATGCGAGCCGGCGCATTTGTTCATTTGTTATAAATGAAATTGACGCGGTATATTTTCCAATTGCATCACTTATTTGCCGAATCAATTAATCCAAATCGAATAAGAAAGAGGAGAAGTGAAAGGGCTTGTCATCTGCAATTCACAGGCAGCAAGCCCTTTCGACAGCTTAGATACTAACTTATTCAATTAAAAATACTGTCTAATCCTTGAGGATCACGTCCACCCTCCGGTGAGACTGTTTATTATATTGGGATGTTCGCGGGCGCGCTTACATTTTCCCCTGCTTGCGCCGAAGGGAGAGACAGTCGGCGATCATGGCGATAAACTCCGAATTGGTCGGCTTGCCCTTAATGCCGGAAACGGTATAGCCAAAAAACTTTTGCAGCGTCTCCACATCACCGCGGTCCCACGCGACCTCGATCGCGTGGCGGATGGCACGCTCTACGCGGCTCGGCGTCGTGGAAAACTTCTTCGCGACCTCTGGATAGAGCACCTTTGTCACGGCGTTGATGGCGTCCATGTCGTTGATCGTGAGGATGATCGCCTCGCGCAGATACTGATACCCCTTAATATGCGCCGGAACGCCGATCTCATGGATGATGTCGGTAACGACGCTCTCGAGCGAGGCGTTGTCCGCCTTCGCCTCCGGCGCGATCGCCGCGGAACTTCTTGCTCCGGTGACGGACAGCGGCTTTTTGCCCGTCTGCGCGCACTGCCGCAGACGCTGTATCAGCTCCGGCGTGTCGCACGGCTTGGAGAGGAAGTATGCCGCGCCGAGCTCCGCGCACTCGGCAACGACATGTGCGTTGACAAACCCGGTAAGTACGACCACCGGCGGCGCGGAGTCCTTCTCGGCGAGCTTGCGCAGCACGCCCAGTCCGTCCAGCCGCGGCTGCACCAGCTCCAGCAGCACAACGTCCGGGTGCAGCGCTTCGATCTTGGCAAGCGCATCCGAACCGTCGGAGGATGTCCCCGCCGCTTCCATATCCCCCTCCTGTGAAAGCAGGCTCTTCATCAACAGCTGAAAATCCTCGTTCGGGTCGGCGATCAGCACGCGTATCTTGGTTTCCATAATATTGCCTCCATAATTATGAACTGCAAGCAGTTTGCTGATGTTTTTTTATGCTTGGCTACATTGCTTGACTAATTTAGCACAAAACAGCGGCGCGTCGCAGTAAAAACTTGTCGAAACTGTCTTAATATTTGTTCGCCGCCTTCCCGACGATTTCGACAAGCGGTTGCAATGATTTACATAATATCTTATCAAAATATGCAGTGTCCCGTCGAATCCCATCGCCTGTTTTTCGCCGGTATTCCACTCTGCGCAGTTTCTCCGCCGGAAATTCCGTGTCTTTCGCCGCGTTGGTCCCGAACCGGGCGCGGGATCTTCTTCCGGGAAGGCGCGCCGGATCGTGCTGTATGAGAAAAAACCGGCCGGCGGCGTGGCTCTTCAAACGCTTTCCGATGGAGGGTTTTCTCATGGACGGCTACCGGAAAAACAAAATGGCGTCGCTCCGCACAGCAAAACGCATACAATGATGCAAGGCCCGCACCGAAACGGTGCGGGCCTTTTTTACGCCGTGCAGTTACCGACGTATCAGTTCGTAGATATAGATCTTTGATTTTGGATCGTATCCGTAGCAGTAAAAGCTGCTGCCGGCCGTTGTGAGAATATAATTCCCCACGACATCGGCCACATCGCCTTTGTGCGGCAGCTTCGCAACGATCTTCAGCGTCGCCGGCTCCACCACATAGATCCGGTGCTCCCCGAGGATGAGCAGCTCACCCGTCGGGAGAAACGCCTCCGGATACGCCCCCGCCGGGAGTGCCATAGTCCTTCCGCGGTACTCCGGCGGACATTCCCCGGAAAAGGTCACTCGAACCGGCGTTCCGCATTGCAGGACGAACCGCGTATCGGGACAGCGCGGTATCCGTCCCTGCGCAAAGGTCTCCCAGTCGGAAGGTTCCAGCGCGCCGTGCGCAAAATGCACCGGCGTCAGAATGCGATGCCGCTCGTCCTCGTCCGGATCACCGGCGTAGCCGTGCAGAAAGAAGTGCGGTTTGACCGTGATACGCTCTTCCTGAAATCTATAGAAAAACAGTTTTCCCGGATACTCGGCCGCAAGCCGCAGCGCCATCGGGGCGCTTTTGCCGGTCAGAAGCTTTTCCTCTTCGCGGTACGCGCGGTACAGGCGCTCGCTCCGTTCGCGGCAGAGTGCCTCCGGCTCATCCAGCATTTCCGGAACGAACGTAAGACAGACGCCAAAATACTCCTCCAGCAGCGCGATCTTACGTTCCGTATCCGCGCAGCTGAGGATATCGGAGAGCCGCCGTTTTTCCCCGCTTTCATACCCGAAAAGCGCCGGAATGCCGTACAGTCCTTTGTTCGCGGAAAATTCATCGTCCGAGTACTTTGCCGCGACCTTCCCGCCGCGGAAAAACGCGAACCATATCGCCTCGCTGTCAAATACGTTGAAATACAGGACCGGCGCATCCGTCGCGCGGGAAATGCGCCGCGCGGCCTCGTACGTCCGTTCCGGGTCCGTCTCGGAAAAGTTGTTCACACAGGTGAACCACCCCGCAGAAAATGAGCGAAAGGAAAGCTCCGCATCCTCCGGAGCCGCCGTTCCGAAAACATGAATGCCGGTCAGAGACATGCCCATAGCCGCACCGCCTTTTTCTTTTATCCTATCATAAAAGGCTGCGCGTGCAAAGGAAAAAGACGGTCCGCAGACCGTCTTTTTCCTTACGAAGCCGCTTCGAGCATATTCTCCATGGAGATGCCGTATCCTTTGGTGGGGTCGTTCACGAGCACATGCGTGACCGCGCCGACGATCTTTCCGTTTTGCAGGATGGGTGAGCCGCTCATCCCCTGCACGATGCCGCCGGTCACGGCGAGAAGATCGCCGTCCGTGATTGTGAGCGTGAGCTTCCCGCCGTCGCCGCTGCGCGCGATGCGCGTGATCACGGCGTCATACGATCGCACGCCGCCGGTACTGACGGTGGAGAGGATCGTCGCCTCGCCGAGACGGATCTCGCTCTCCGCGGCGACCGGCATGGCCGGAAGCGTGCCGAGCGGCGTCCGGCTCGTGCCGAAAATGCCGCGGACCGTGTTCTCCTCGATCGAGCCGATCGGCGAGGCGCTGCTCGCGCCGCCGCACAGCTCTCCCGGCGCGCCGCGCTCGCCCATAACGACGCCGGTGACGTCCGCCCGGTAGATCTCCCCGCCGGAGGCGCTCATCAGCTCGCCGGTCTCCGGCAGACCGACGCCGTGGCCGAGCGCGCCGTACTCCCCGGTAGCGGGATCGTAAAATGTCACGGTACCGAGCCCGCGCACCGCGTCGCGCAGCCAGAGCCCGATCTGATACGTTCCGCCGCTGCCGAGCTTCGGCGTAACGGCAAATGTTTTCGTCTCGCCGCCGCGCTCGACGGAGAGCGTCACGCCCTCGCCCGAAAAGGCCGCCGCGCGGCGCAGAAAGTCCTCAGCGCCCGTCACGCGCTCACCGTTTACCGCAACGATCTTATCGCCCGCCTGCACGCCCGCTTCTCCCGCCGGGCAGCACGCGCCGCCCTCCGAGGCGATATCCGCGAGCGCGGACACCACCACGCCGTCGCACCGCAGCGATATCGCCACCGCCTCGCCCGGTTATATCGCAAGGGGCAATGTCTCGCTGGCATTCAACCATGAATTGCTGAAACACGCCGGTGACATGACGGCACGATTCACGGAAATAACCGGCGGCGATTTCACCACCGATGTCCGCTTTGCCGCCCGCTCGTCCATCCCGGCATCCGCAGGCATATCGTTTCGTTCTCCTGAAGGCACTTCGCCCGATTCCGCATTGGCTTCCGAATTTTCTCCCGGAAACGGTACTTCCGTCGGCAGCTTCGGCAAGGTGCAATGGACTTTCTGAGCATACGGGCAAAATCCCGGCCCTGAAAAAACGGTCCGGGAAAAGTCTCCTGTCCCGCCCGGCCAATACATCGTTCCGGCGCGGGACGTCCTTCCCCTTTTCGCCGTACATCGTCATACTTGTCCCCGTTTTCTGTGGACAAGTCCGTGCGCAACCCGCTTTTTCCTTTCCCTGTCAGGGAGTTACCCCCG
>ERZ857840.2597-NODE-2597-length-16810-cov-3.374515_pt1 | contig 16810 bp, 16 predicted proteins | sample MGYA00519760_ERZ857840 | MGnify/ENA primary metagenome ERZ857840 (study PRJEB31778, sample SAMEA3449371) | human gut metagenome | biome: human gut; feature: human-associated habitat; material: faeces | place: United Kingdom | collected 2010/2012 ... | reverse complement strand
CTATCGGAGATATTGCTACGTCATATATGGAAGTGTACGATAATAATATCCTTGCAACAGCGAGAACCCAGTACCGCAATATCGTCAAAACACTGGACGGAACACTGATCTCCGGGAATGAACATGGCTATTTCCTGAATGGAAAAGTTGTCATTGCCGCATCCAGTCCGGATCTGATGGAGAATTTTATTGAGAAGGATGATCTTGTTATTCTTGGAAACCGTTATGAGTCACAGCTGTGCGCGATCGAGATGGATGCAAGCTGTCTGGTCATCTGCCAGGGAGCCAATATTTCCAAGACGATCAAGAAGATGGCAGAGGAGAGAGATATCGTGATTATTCAGACACCACATGATACCTTTACTGCTGCAAGGCTGATCAACCAGAGTATTCCGGTCAAGTATTTTATGAGCCGTGATAATCTGGAGATTTTTCATTTGAATGATTATGTGGAACATGTGAAAGAAGTTATGTCAAAGACGAAGTACAGAGATTTTCCAATTCTGGATAATAAAGGAAAGTTCTGTGGTTTCCTCTCCAGACGAAGACTTATGACATCCCGTAAAAAACAGGTGATTCTTGTGGATCATAATGAAAAATCACAGGCTGTGAATGGAATTGAAGAGGCAGAGGTGCAGGAGATCATTGATCATCACAGACTGGGCGGTCTGGAGACAATCGGACCGGTATATTTCCGGAATCAGCCGGTTGGATGTACCGCTACGATCATTTACCAGATGTATCAGGAAAGCGGTGTAGAGGTAGAGCCACAGATGGCGGGACTTCTGTGCTCTGCAATTATTTCGGATACGTTACTGTTCCGTTCACCAACCTGTACGATGGTTGATCAGGCGGCAGCAGAGGCACTGGCGCGGATTGCCGGGATTGATATGGAAGAACATGCAAAAGAGATGTTCAATGCGGGAAGCAATCTGCGTGGCAAATCCGTAGAAGAGATCTGTTTCCAGGACTTTAAGGTGTTCAATGTAAAAGATATCATGTTTGGAGTCGGACAGATCACATCCATGAATCAGGATGAACTGGATGAGGTGAAAGGACGTCTGATCCCATATCTGGAAGAGGCGAGAAAGACCCAGGGACTGCATATGTTGTATCTGATGATGACTAATATTCTGGAAGAGTCTACAGAACTCCTTTGCTGTGGTGAAAATGCAAAGGAACAGGTTCTTGAAGCGTTTGAACTGCCGGGAGATACGGAAAAAATTCTCCTGAAAGGTGTAGTATCAAGAAAGAAACAGATGATCCCTGTTCTGGTAACTTACCTGCAGCAAAAATAAAAACAGATAACTTTATAGGAGAGATGGCTTATGGCAAAACAGATCTGGAAGCCGGGAAATATGCTGTATCCACTGCCTGCAGTTATGGTCAGTGTGGCAGATAAAGAAGGCAATCCGAATATCATTACCGTGGCGTGGGCGGGAACGGTCTGCACAAACCCGCCGATGGTTTCGATTTCCGTGAGACCAGAGCGGTATTCTTATCACATGATCGATGAGACCGGAGAATTTGTAATCAATCTGACGACGGAAAAACTTGCGTATGCAACGGATTATTGCGGTGTGCGTTCGGGAAAAGATGTGGACAAATTCAAAGAGCTGCATCTGACACCGGAAAAGGCAGAATATGTGAGTGCGCCACTGATTGCGGAGAGTCCGGTCAACATCGAGTGTAAGGTGGTCAAAAAAGAAACACCGGGATCGCATCATATTTTCCTTGCCGAGGTAAAAGCGGTTCATGTAGATGATGCCTATATGGATCAGAAAGGGCGCTTTGCATTGGAAAAGACCGATCCGATCGTATATGTGCACGGACAGTATTATAGTCTGGGTAAGTTGCTCGGAACATTTGGCTATAGCGTGAAAAAGCCGACAAAGAAGAATGGAAAGAAAAAGAAGAAATAAAAACAGAAAATCCTCTTGACAAGAAAATGACAGAGGGTATATGCTGTGTAAGTAGAAACTCAAGGGCGAGACTGCTAAGGTGCGGTCTCGTCTTTTTTCATAGGAAATTCCGAAGGAACTTCCTATGAAACAAAAGGCACTGCGTGCCGGAGATGCGCACTCGCACGAAGATGAAGAATGTCGCAAGCGGTCTACGCTCTGCTTCGGTCGTTGCTTAACGAGCGCCACTGGCGCTCAGCAACGCGCTCGGCGCGAGAATGTGCCGAGGCACATTCTTATTTAAAAGGAGTAGTAGATGATGAAAGATTTTACATTCAATGTACCACAGGATATTATTTTTGGAAAAGGCAGTTTAAAAAGACTTCCGGAGCTTCTTGAGAAAAGTGGTTCCAAGAAGATGCTTCTGATCTCCGGACCGGTTTTGAAGAAGATCGGAATGGTCGAGAAAGTCGAAGAGATCGTGAAGGCTTCCGGTATCGAAGTGGAAGTATTTACTGATGTAGAAGCAAATCCATCTGTTGCAACGGTAGATAAAGCAACAGAAGCATACAAAAAAGCAGGAGCAACCAGTATTGTAGCTTTCGGTGGCGGAAGTCCGATGGATGTGGCAAAGGCAGTTGGTGTTCTTGCAAAATACGGCGGAGAGATCGGAGATTATGAAGGTGCACACAAGGTACCGGGACCGATCGTTCCGATCATTGCGATCCCGACAACTGCAGGTACAGGAAGTGAAGTGACGGCATTTTCTGTTATTACCGATGAAGCAAGAAATTATAAGCTGACTGTGTTCAGCTATGAGCTGATCCCAAGCTATGCACTTCTGGATCCGGAGCTTGTTATGACTTCTCCGGCATCGGTAGCCGCAGCATGTGGCGTAGATGCACTGATCCATGCATGGGAGGCTTACACTTCAAGAGATGCATCTCCATTTTCTGATGCAATGGCAGAAAAGGCAATGGAACTGATCGGTGCAAATCTGCGCAGATTCGTAGCAAACCGTCAGGACGAAGAGGCGGCGGCAGCCATGCTCTCCGGAAGCATGTTCGCAGGTATCGCATTTGCATGGGCAAGACTTGGAAATATCCATGCTATGAGCCATCCGGTAAGCGCCTATTTCCATGTGGCACACGGTGTGGCAAATGCGATTCTTCTTCCAACGATTGTGGAATATAATGCACTTGCAGATCATGGACGTTATGAGAAGATCTACAATTATATCAGCAAAGAAAAAGACCCGGTGATCGATTTTGTTCCGGAAATGCTGGTAGATGAAGCGAGAGATCTGCTTCGTGATCTTGGTATTCCGCGGCATCTTGCCGATGTTGGTGTAACGGAAGATAAGATTGAACTGATGGCTGCTGATGCCATGAAGAGCGGAAATATCATGGCAAATCCGAGACAGTCTACGATCAGGGATATCATTGAACTTTATAAAAAAGCAATGTAGATCATTCAGGGGATATGAGTCAGCAGAAGCTGGTTGATATCCCCTTTTTTGATCTGAGTATAGAAAACAGGAAGAGATTGGTGTTCTGTATATATTTTTTTAATGCAAGAGTACCGGAGGCAAGAAAGCATAAATGTGAGTACATAGGTAAAGAATCTCCCGCATATAGTAAAAAGAGAATGGGAAAAGAGGGATATCCGTATGTGGTACCGACTGCTTTATGGAACAATCAGTTTTTTATGCTTTACATGGCTTCTGTTTACCTGGGGAGTGATCGATAACGGAAAGATCAAACTGATAAGAATGAATGATGAAACGGTAGAAGCATCCTATGAGGCAGGTGGAACAAACGAGCAGTATCAGGAAAAGCCCAAGATCGCCCTCACATTTGATGATGGCCCACATCCTTCCAGTACGCCAGTGCTCCTTGACGGGCTTGCCGGGCGGAATGTGAAGGTTACTTTTTTTGTGATCGGGGAAAATGTAGTAAAATATCCGAAAGTTGTGAGCAGAGAGGCTGAAGAAGGGCATATTATTGGAAATCATACTTACAGTCATGTAGATCTCACAAAAATGTCTCAGGAAATGACAGAGTGCGAACTCGGAAAGACCAATACCGCGATTGAAGAAATTACCGGAAAAAAGACGGAATATATGCGACCGCCCTATGGAGCCTGGAAGAAGGAGATGGAAGAGAATACCGGCATGATTGCGGTGCTATGGAATGTGGATCCGCTTGACTGGAATACGGATAATGAGACAGAAATTGTCAATAAAGTAGTGACGGAAACGGAGGAAAATGATATTATTTTATTACATGACTGTTATCTGTCTTCAGTAAAGGCGGCACTTCGCATTATCGATATCATGCAGGCGAAGGGATATGAATTTGTGACAGTCGATGAATTGCTGCTGGATTAAAGGAGAGGTTTTGATGGATTTATTTGATTATATGCGGGAGACGACAAAGGAGAAAGAATCGCCCCTTGCCTCCAGACTGCGTCCGACGACTCTGGATGAAGTGGTTGGACAGCAGCACATTATCGGAAAGGACAAGCTTTTATACCGTGCGATCAAGGCGGATAAACTGAGTTCTGTTATTTTTTACGGACCTCCGGGAACCGGAAAGACTACGCTTGCAAAGGTGATCGCCAATACTACAAGTGCAGAATTTACCCAGATCAATGCTACGGTTGCCGGGAAGAAGGAGATGGAAGAAGTGGTGAATAAGGCGAAAGAACTGAAAGGGATGTACCAGAAAAGGACAATCCTTTTCATCGATGAGATTCACCGGTTTAATAAAGGACAGCAGGATTATCTGCTTCCGTTTGTGGAGGACGGCACGATCATTCTGATCGGTGCGACGACAGAAAATCCTTACTTTGAGGTGAACGGTGCGCTTCTTTCCAGATCCAGTGTATTTGAACTCCGTCCGCTTTCACAGGAAGAAGTAGAGACCCTGATTCTGAGAGCGGTGCAGGATGAAAAAAAAGGAATGGGAAGCTATCATGCGGTGATCGAGGAGGATGCCCTGCATTTCCTGGCAGACCTTGCCGGTGGAGATGCCAGATCTGCGCTTAATGCGGTGGAACTGGGTATCCTCACCACACCAAGAAGTGAGGATGGAATGATCCATATCACGCTGGAGGTTGCATCCGAATGTATACAGAAGCGGGTTGTGCGATATGATAAGACAGGAGATAATCATTATGATACCATATCCGCATTTATTAAAAGTATGCGCGGTTCTGATCCGGATGCAGCCGTATATTATCTGGCAAAGATGCTGTATGCCGGAGAAGACATTAAGTTTATTGCCCGCAGGATTATGATCTGTGCATCGGAAGATGTTGGAAATGCGGATCCGATGGCACTGAATGTTGCAGTCAGTGCAGCACAGGCAGTGGAGCGGATCGGAATGCCGGAGGCACAGATCATTTTATCACAGGCAGTTCTTTATGTGGCAACAGCGCCGAAGAGTAATTCAGCATGTAATGCTGTCTTTGCTGCGATGGACAATGTGAAAAAATATAAAACGACTGTTCCGGTGCATTTGCAGGATGCACATTATAGAGGTTCTGCAAAGCTGGGGCATGGAATTGGTTACAAATACGCGCATGATTATCCGAATCATTATGTAAAACAGCAGTATCTGCCGGATGAGATCAAAGATGCCGTATTCTATGAAGCGAGCGATAACGGCTACGAACAAACGATCAAAGCGCATATGAAGCGGATTAAGGATGAAGCGTAACCTATTCGCACAGGAAATCACTGCATTCACGCAGAAGGGATTGATTTGACACAGACACTCTGCTACCATATCTGTAAGCAGAAAGGAGTGAAGAATATGGGAGCAGTTCAGGACAGCTATATAACTGTTGCATGGCTGGTTTTTCTGGTAGTACTTCTGGTGATCGAGATCATAACGGTGGGACTTACAACGATCTGGGGAGCAGGAGGTGCGCTGGCGGCACTGATCCTGAATATTCTGGATGTACCGTTTGCCGGACAGGTAGTTGCATTTTTTGTTGTGACAATTTTACTGCTTGTATTTACCAGACCATTTGCAATGCGTTTTATTAACACCCGCCGTCTGAAGACGAACTATGAAGGAATCATCGGAAAGACGATCCGGATCAGCCAGAAAGTAGATAACATAGGGCAGACTGGTATGGCGGTGGTAAATGGTACAGAGTGGACGGTAAGATCCGAACAGGATGACGTGATCCTGGACCCTGGAACACTGGCGAAGGTGGTTAATATATCCGGAGTAAAGTTAATTGTAAAAAAATATGAGGAGGACTAAAAGATGACGGGACTTATTATTTTAGTAATTATTATTGTGATCGCATTACTGTTTCTGACTTCCTGCATTAAAATCGTGCCACAGGCAAAGGCACTGGTTATCGAACGTCTTGGTGCATATCAGGCAACATGGAGTGTAGGACTTCATTTTAAACTGCCGATCATTGAACGTGTGGCAAGAAGAGTAGACTTAAAAGAGCAGGTAGTTGATTTTGCACCGCAGCCGGTTATCACAAAGGATAATGTAACCATGCGGATCGATACCGTTGTATTCTACCAGATTACAGATCCGAAGATGTTCTGCTACGGAGTAGCGAACCCGATCATGGCAATCGAGAATCTGACAGCGACCACCCTTCGTAACATCATTGGTGATCTGGAACTTGACCAGACACTGACATCAAGAGAGACGATCAATACGAAGATGCGAGCATCTCTTGATGTGGCAACGGATCCATGGGGAATCAAAGTCAATCGTGTGGAACTGAAAAATATCATTCCACCGGCAGCAATCCAGGATGCAATGGAGAAACAGATGAAAGCAGAACGTGAAAGACGTGAAGCTATTCTCCGTGCAGAAGGTGAAAAGAAATCTACTGTCCTTGTTGCAGAAGGTGAAAAAGAATCTGTGATTCTGAAAGCGGAAGCTGAAAAACAGGCAGCGATCCTCCAGGCAGAAGCAGAAAAAGAAAAGAGGATCAAAGAGGCTGAAGGTGAAGCGGAAGCCATCCTTAAAGTACAGCAGGCAAATGCAGACGGTATCCGTTTCATCCGTGAAGCGGGTGCAGACCAGGCAGTGCTTACGATTAAGAGTCTGGAGGCATTTGAAAAGGCTGCAGACGGCAAGGCAACGAAAATCATCATTCCGTCAGAACTGCAGTCACTTGCGGGGCTTGTAAAGAGCGCTAAAGAAGTGATCAAGGAAGATTAGATTAAAAAAAGAGAGAGGAAAGGTGACAAATAGATGACGGATGTATTGATCCTGGAAGATGAACTGACTTCGCTGCAGGCATTGTCAGAGATTCTTACCACATATTCAGATGATATCCGTGTCCACAAGGCATCTTCCCTGAAAGAAGCAAAAGACCTGCTGGATCAGGAAATCCGGTATGGTCTTTTCCTTTTGGATGTAAATCTAAGCGGCGAGGACCGGGAGGATATCGGTGGGATTTTGTTCGCAAGAGAGATACGAGAGAGGTTTGAATATACTTTTACCCCGATCGTGATGGTGACTGCCATTGGCAATATGGAAATGCAGGCTTACCGGGAGCTGCACTGTTACCAGTACATTATGAAGCCATTCCGCAGGGAGCAGGTGGAAGAGGTTGTTCAGAAGGTGCTGGAAAAAGAGAGCAGGGAGAAACCACCGGTGATCGTTGTGAAAAAAGACGGGATCAATTATCAGCTGAAATGCGAGGATATCCGTTATCTGGAAGCGATACCGAGAGGAACAAGACTGCATCTTGTGACGGAGAACTGGGATGTCCCTTATGTGACTCTCAGACAGATGCTGCTTAAGATGCCAAAAGGGATGTTTGCGCAGTGCCATCGGATGTATGCGGTCAATAAAAATGAAGTTGAATATTACGATACCGTCAACCGGATTATCCGGATCAAAAATTGTCCGGATACGGTAGAAATCGGTGTGACTTACAAATCGGTGATCGGAGGACTGTTAAATGGCTGATTGGGTACGCAAATTTCTATATCGTATTTTCTGCGTAATGGCACTTATGGTATCAGTCTATCTGATCGTGGATTTCCTGATCAGCGGTACCTTTGATTACAGGGTGTTTATCATGTTTGTTCTGATGGTGATCGTTGTGATCTGGGGAATTGTGGACTGGAGAAGTAATTATGTACTGATACGCCAGAAGGAAAATGAACTACGGCTTTATCAGAACTATCTGATTCCGCTGGAAGAACTGGTCAAAGAAATCCGTGCCAAACAGCATGAATTTGACAATCATCTGAATGCAATCCTGAATATGCATCTGACCATCGACAATTATGAAGAACTGGTAGCAAAGCAGTCTGAATATATTACGGAAATTGCCAGAGAAGATGACAGCAGGAAGTATCTCCCCCTTCTGAAGATAAGCGATAAAATCCTGGCAGGATTTATCTACAGTAAAATTGTCCGTGCGCCGGAATATGTCCGAACCGATATCCGCGTGTGGAACAAAGAAATCGTTTCCGGCATTTCCGAACACCACCTGATCGAGATTGTTGGAACCCTGATCGACAATGCATACGAAGCCTGTACCGAAGAAAAAAATCAGGTACTGATCGAAATTGATTCCCAGAATGATAAGCTTATCTTCACGATAAAGAATCAGGTCGAAAATATAGGACTTGGCGAGATCAGTCATTTCTTTGAAAAAGGATTTTCTACGAAAGAAGATGGAAAAAAGCATGGACTGGGACTTTATAATGCAAAGATGCTTGTGAATCGTTACCACGGAGAAATTACGGTGGAAATAGAAGAAAGGAAATACATCAGTTTTGTGGTGGTTATTTAGGCAGATCGGAATATGGGACGGTCTGCTTTTTTTGTAGGTTGTGGTCGGACGTGGACAGAAAACAAATAGAGCAGATTCCTTTGTGCTGACCATTCCGATGAGCCACTTAAGGCGAAAATTGTGTCGGCAAGGGCTTCCACAATTTTTGTGTCTCATCTCCATAGCACAAACATGGAATCCTTATCCATTTGTTTTCTGTCCGTGCCCGGGATTCAGCTCTTTTGGAGCAGGCATGAGGCTTGCAAGCTTTCAAGAACGTAGCTGAGATCTGCCCAAAGAACAACGTAGAGTTTTCATGTCGTGAGATTCAAGTGTATCATTGCCCAATCACAGCCTTAATTTGCGAACCGTATCATTCACATCCATTACAATAACTGAGACATCAGCCACGCATAGACGACTTGATTTTTTTTCTGCCAGTTGAGTGCGATTGCCGCCGCTTCTTTTTCAGTCGGTACAGAAAGGGTCAGATCGATCAGGGGTTCGTGATTTTCAAAGACCTGACAGCGCACGGAATATTCCTCTCCTGCATTTTTCATATAATCCGCCTTTACGGAAACTTCATTTTTCAGATCATACTGTTTTGTCTGTAAAAAGTGGTCAATATCATCCTGGATTGGCTTTGAGATTTTATCCTGGAAAAGATGAATCGTCCCTTTCCCATCTTCCGTCAGATGGAAAAGAGTGCGGTTGTGAGTGGATTCTTTCAGGATGAGACCACCGTCCGCAAGTTCAGAAAGAGCCTGCTGGAGTTTGAAATAATCGGTATATCCTTTGTCCAGGACAAATTCAGAAATCTGGGAGTTGGTCAGAGGAAAATCAACTTTGTCCAGCATGTATAGAATGATGAGTTTATAAAGTGTAAATGCTTCTGCCATAGGGCTGCCTCCTTAAAATGTAGTATATTCTTTTCCCTGCCAGAGATTCTGCTCTTTTAAATAGCGCTGCATCTGATTGAGTACTAACCGTTTATTGCCGGTCCAGAGCGGTGCGATAAGAAGAGATTTTGGTCCGTCACCGGTCAGACGGTGAATGACAATATCCGGACGGAGCGAAGCGATACATTTTCCGAGCAGATGAAAATAAGAGTTCATATCTGGAATATAAAAAGGTTCCTGCCTGTAAAAATCTGCCAGATCGGTATGCTTCAGAACGTGGAGAAGCTGCAGCTTGATTCCGTCAATCGGAAGAGTGTTCAGATAATGGATGGTTGCGAGCATATCTGCTTCAGATTCTCCCGGAAGAAATAAAATTACGTGGGTGATGATCTGTACCCCAATCGCGTGAAGGGAATGGACCGCCTGCTCAAAGACGGAAAGTGGATAACCACGGCGCATCCAGTTGGCAGTGCGTTCGTGGATCGTCTGAAGTCCAAGCTCTACCCAGACCGGTTTAATGGCATTTAGTTCGGCAAGCAGTGTAAGGATTTCAGGTGAAAGGCAATCCGGACGCGTTGCGATAGATAAAATGCGTACTTCTGGATCAGAAATCGCTTCGGTAAAGATCCGGCGCAGATGACAGGCTGGTGCATAGGTATTGGTATATGCCTGAAAATAGGCGATATAGCTGTGTCCGTTGTATTTGGGGCGGACAAGGTCTTTTCCATAGGCAAGCTGATCGGCAACAGAAAGAGAAGAAGAAGCGGCAAAATCGCCGGATCCGCCTTCGCTACAGAAGATACAACCGCGTGTGCCGCAGGTTCCGTCCCGGTTCGGACAGGAACAGCCTCCGTTTAAAGAAATCTTGTACAGTTTTTCACCGAAATTCTGTTTCAGATAGTAGTCCAGTGCATAGTAGCGCCGTTCTCCCCAGCGCTGAGGAGTTCCTTTTTTGTAAGTAAGCCCGCAGGATATTTCCTGCGGGCGATTGCTATCATAGGTTCTTGTATTCATAAGATTAAATCAGAGCTTTGACAGCTTCGCTTACGACCTGTGATACGCGAGGGTCAAAAGCTTCCGGAAGAATATTGTCCTCGTTCAGCTCTTCATCCGGAACAAGTCCAGCGATTGCTTTTGCTGTGGCAAGCTTCATCTCTTCGGTGATCTGTGGTGCACGTCCCTCTAATGCACCTTTAAAGATACCAGGGAAAGCGACAACGTTGTTGACCTGGTTTGGGAAGTCAGAACGTCCGGTTCCGACAACTTTTGCGCCTGCAGCTTTTGCAAGATCCGGCATGATCTCCGGTACCGGGTTTGCCATTGCGAAAAGGATCGCATCCTTATTCATAGAAGCAACCATTTCCTGGGAAACAATGTTCGGGGCAGATACACCGACGAAAATATCAGCACCCTTGAGTGCATCAGCAAGTGTACCGGTCTCATGGTCGAGATTGGTCACTTTGGTCATCTCTTTCTGCATCCAGTTCAGATTCGGTGAATCAGCTGAGATGATTCCATTGATATCACACATGGTGATCTTCGGGAAACCGTAGGTGAGAAGAAGCTTTGTGATTGCAACTCCGGCACTTCCGGCACCATTTACAACAATTTTACAGTCTTCTTTTTTCTTGCCGGTTACTTTCAGGGCGTTGATGATGCCTGCCAGAACGACGATGGCGGTTCCGTGCTGGTCATCGTGGAATACAGGGATATCAAGAAGTTCTTTTAAACGGCTCTCAATCTCAAAACAGCGTGGGGCAGAGATATCTTCCAGGTTGATTCCGCCAAAAGCAGGTGCAATATTGACAACTGTCTTAATAATCTCTTCTGTATCCTGAGTGTCCAGGCAGATCGGAACTGCGTTGACTCCGCCGAATTCTTTGAAAAGAACTGCTTTTCCTTCCATAACAGGCATGGCGGCTTTGGCTCCGATGTTACCAAGTCCGAGAACGGCACTACCGTCGGATACTACAGCGATTGTGTTGGCTTTCATCGTGTATTTGTAGGCTGCATCCGGGTCCTTTGCAATGACTTTGCATGGCTCGGCAACGCCTGGTGTATATGCGATTGCGAGGTCTTCACGAGAGTTTACGTGTGACTTTGCAGTAGTTTCAATTTTTCCATTCCATTTTTCATGCATTTCAAGTGCTTGCTCAATTGCTGACATTTTCATACGTCCTCCTTTGATTACAGTTTTGCTGCTCTTTTATGATAACATTCTTCTGATATGAAAGCAAATCAAAAAACTTCTTTCCATTTTGTGCAAAATGTTGTATACTTGGGTTTATCAAAAGCAGATTAGTCAGTTCAGACAAGATTTCCCAATGTTAAAAGTTTAATATTTTTTTGTATAAGAAAAGTAATTGGAATAAAGGAGGAATATAGAACATATGACGAGAGAAAAATATGAGTCCCTGCCTCTTTCTACATTAAAAGAGGTGGCAAAAACGCGCGGACTTCGCGGAATTTCAACGATGAAAAAAGCAGATCTGATCGATCTTATGCTGGAAGAAGATGACAAAGTTTCAATAAAAGAGGCGAAGGAGGAAGTAAAATCCGAAAAAGCCGGAACCGCAGATATTGAACAGCTCGACAGTGGACGTACGGTGAATGGAATTCTGGAAGTCATGGATGGATACGGATTTATCCGTTCCCAGAACTATCTGCCGGGCGAGGAAGATGTATATGTATCACCATCGCAGATCCGCAGATTCAGCCTGAAGACAGGGGATATCCTGACAGGAAATACAAGAGTAAAGACACAGTCTGAAAAATTCAGTGCGCTTCTGTATCTGACCAAGATCAATGGAATGTCTCCGGCAGAAGCAGGACGCAGAATGAACTTTGAAAATATGACACCGATTTTCCCAAATGAACGTCTCAGACTGGAAGCGGGAAAGAGCAGCACTGCAATGCGTGTTATGGATCTGATCTCTCCAATTGGTAAGGGACAGCGAGGCATGATCGTATCACCGCCGAAAGCAGGTAAGACAACCCTGTTGAAGCAGGTGGCGCTTTCTATGAGGAAGAATAATCCGGAGATCCATCTTCTGATCCTTCTGATCGATGAACGTCCGGAAGAAGTAACCGACATCAAAGAAGCCATTGAAGGGGATAATGTGGAAGTTATTTATTCGACCTTTGATGAGCTTCCGGAGCATCATAAACGTGTGTCAGAGATGGTGATCGAGCGTGCAAAACGTCTGGTTGAGCACAAAAAGGACGTTGTGATCCTTTTGGACAGCATTACCCGTCTGGCAAGAGCATACAACCTGGTTGTTCCACCGAGCGGACGAACCCTGTCCGGTGGTCTTGATCCGGCAGCACTTCATATGCCGAAACGTTTCTTTGGTGCAGCGAGAAATATGCGTGAGGGCGGAAGCCTTACTATCCTCGCAACCGCACTTGTAGATACCGGAAGTAAGATGGATGATGTCATCTACGAAGAATTTAAGGGAACCGGTAATATGGAACTGGTGCTTGACCGGAAGCTTTCTGAAAAGAGAATCTTTCCTGCAATCGATATCCCGAAATCCGGAACAAGAAGAGAGGATCTGCTTCTTACGAAAGAGGAGCAGGAAGCAGTGGATATTATGCGCCGTGCATTAAACGGAATGAAGTCAGATGAAGCGGTAGACAGCATTCTGAATATGTTTGACCGCACGAAAAATAACGTAGAATTTGTCCAAATGGTCAAAAAAACAAAGTTTATTTAGAAAATTACTTGCATTTAGAAAAAAACTATGTTATGCTAACATAGCTGTTTAAAGATATTAGCCGCGTGAAAGCGCGTAAAACGAATAAAACAAGAAGAGGTGAAAATCATGAAAGAAGGAATCCATCCAGATTACTATCAGGCAACTGTAACTTGCAACTGTGGGAATACATTCGTAACAGGTTCTACAAGCAAAGAAATCCACGTAGAAATCTGCTCTAAATGTCATCCGTTCTACACAGGACAGCAGAAAGCAACTCAGGCCAGAGGTCGTGTTGACAAGTTTAACAAGAAATACGGAATTCAGTAATAAGAGAATTCAACAGGCTGGGATTGTGAAATCTCAGCCTATTTTGTGTATACGATGAATTAAAAAGGACATAACAGAATATGAAATCTTCGAATATTGGTGGTCAGGCTGTCATCGAAGGCGTGATGATGAAGAATAAAGAACGTTATGCGGTTGCGGTGAGAAAGCCTGACGGAGAGATAGAAGTTACAACAGATACATATAAAAGTGTAGTTGGAAAATATACGGCACTTACGAAGCTCCCTTTTGTCAGAGGAATCTTTAATTTTGTTGATTCTCTGGTGCTGGGGATGAAGACTTTGACCTGGTCAGCAAGCTTCTATGAGGAAGAGGAAGAAAAAGAGATGACCGAAGTCGAAGAAAAGAAGCAGGAGCGTACGGAAAAGCTTTTGATGACGCTGACGATGGTTGTATCTTTTGCACTTGCAATCGGTATTTTTATGGTACTTCCGTATTTTTTGTCAGATCTGCTGAAGAAATGGATTTCTTCCTATACAGTTCGGATTATCATTGAGGGAATCATCCGCATTGCGATTTTTGTTGCCTATGTGGGCGGAATTTCGGTAATGAACGATATTAAGCGTCTGTATCGCTATCATGGCGCGGAGCATAAGTGTATCAACTGTATTGAACATGGACTTCCACTGACTGTTGAAAATGTTAGAAAGAGCTCTAAAGAACACAAAAGATGCGGAACCAGCTTCATGCTGTTTGTCATGATCGTGGGAATCGTTCTCTTATTTTTTGTAAGGGTAGAATCTCCGCTGATGAGAGTGATTGTGAGAATTGCACTTCTTCCGGTGATTGCTGGTATTTCTTATGAGTTGATCAAATGGGCAGGAAGCAGTGAGAATCCGATCGTGTGTATCTTAAGTAAGCCGGGACTTTGGCTGCAGGGGCTTACGACAAAGGAACCGGACGATGAGATGATCGAGGTCGGGATTGCGTCTGTAGAAGCGGTGTTTGACTGGAAAGCGTATTTGAGAGAGAATTTCGGATATAAGGAAGAGGAGTAAAAGCTGTGACCTATCAGGAAGCATATCAGAAAGCTACAGGTGAATTGAAAGCGGCGGGGATTCCGGAGCCGGAAAGTGATGCCTGGATCCTGCTGGAGCATGTGACCGGCATGACAAGGACCAGATATTATGTGGATGGTTTTGAAAGAATGCCGAAAAATGAAGAAGACCGGTTCTTTGAGCTGGTAAGCTGCAGAAAAACCCGGATTCCGGTGCAGCATCTGACCGGGGTTCAGGAATTTATGGGATATGAATTTGCAGTCAATGAACATGTACTTGTGCCAAGACAGGATACTGAGATTCTTGTAGAGGAAGCAGAAAAAAGACTGCTTCTTATGAAAAAGGAAAATCCGGTAAAAGTGCTGGATATGTGTACCGGTTCAGGCTGTATCCCAATCAGCCTGAAACTGAGAAATCCGCAGATTGTCATAGAAGGTGCAGATATTTCAGAAGAAGCTCTGAAAGTGGCTGAAAAAAATGCCAAAAAGCTGGGAGTGAGCGGTAAGTGGATCCAGACTGATATATTTGAAAATATTACAGGAACATTTGACATGATCACATCGAATCCACCTTATATCCCGACAAAAGTGATCGAAGAGCTGGAAGCAGAGGTACGTCTTCATGACCCGTATGAGGCATTGGACGGAAAAGAGGACGGTCTTTATTTTTACCGGATCCTGGCAGAAAAGGTTCCGGAATATCTGACAGACGGCGGCTGGCTTGTGATGGAGATTGGATATGACCAGAGTGCAGATGTGGAAAAATTGCTGAAAGAGACTGGATTTGAACAGGTTTCAACGCAAAAGGATCTGGCAGGTCTTGACCGTGTGGTATGTGGCGTGTACAATAGGCGTAGCAAATAACAGGAGGAAAAGAAATGTTTGATAAATTAGAAGATCTGCTCATTCGTTATGAGGAGATTATGGGTGAGCTTCAGGAACCGGACGTGGTGAATGACCAGTCACGTTTCCGCAAGCTGATGAAAGAACAGAATGATCTGACCCCGATTGTTGAGGCATATAAAGAATATAAAAATTGTAAACAGAACATTGAAGACAGTCTTTCTCTTCTGGAGGAAGAATCCGATGAAGAGATGAAAGAGCTGGCAAAAGAAGAACTCAGTGAGTCTAAGAAGAGAGTCGAAGAGTTGGAACAGGAGCTCAAGATTCTTCTTCTTCCAAAAGACCCGAACGATGACAAGAACGTTATCGTGGAGATCCGTGCAGGTGCAGGTGGAGATGAAGCTGCCCTTTTTGCGGCTGAGATCTACCGTATGTATGTACATTATGCAGACAGCAGACGCTGGAAGACAGAGATGATCTCCCTCAATGAAAACGGAATCGGTGGATTCAAGGAAGTTGTATTTATGATCACAGGACAGGGAGCATATTCCCGTATGAAGTATGAAAGTGGTGTACATCGTGTACAGCGTGTGCCGGAGACAGAAAGTGGCGGAAGAATTCATACTTCAACAATTACTGTAGCCGTAATGCCTGAGGCAGAAGAAGTTGATGTTGTAATCGATGAGAAGGATATCCGTATCGATGTAATGCGTGCATCAGGAAACGGTGGACAGTGTGTCAATACAACGGACTCTGCTGTACGACTGACTCATTACCCGACCGGAATCGTGATCTACAGCCAGACAGAGAAATCACAGCTGCAGAATAAAGAGAAGGCATTCCGACTGCTTCGTTCCAAACTGTATGACCTGGAGCTTGAGAAGAAACAGGCTTCTGAGGCAGCAGAGAGAAGAAGCCAGATCGGTACAGGAGACCGTTCTGAAAAGATCAGAACATATAACTATCCTCAGAACCGTGTCACTGACCATCGTATTGGTTTAACTATTCAGCAGTTAGATCGTATTATGGAAGGTAAATTAGAACCAATCATTGATGCATTAATCAATGAAGATCAGAGATTAAAACTTCTAGGAGAAGCAGAATAAGTGCTATTAGGTGAATTACTTAAACATGCGCATGATTTAATTGATGATCCACATACAAATATCCCTGAAAGACTCTATGAAGATCTCACAGGAGATGCTTATTATCAACTATTGTTGAAGAGGGAAGAGCCTGTTGAAGAGGCTCTTCTTGTGCAATATAAGGATTATTTGGATAGATATTTAAAGGGTGAACCTTATCAGTATATTATTGGAAAAGAATATTTTTATGGTAGAGAGTTTGATG
>ERZ857840.2586-NODE-2586-length-16872-cov-3.200571_pt1 | contig 16872 bp, 15 predicted proteins | sample MGYA00519760_ERZ857840 | MGnify/ENA primary metagenome ERZ857840 (study PRJEB31778, sample SAMEA3449371) | human gut metagenome | biome: human gut; feature: human-associated habitat; material: faeces | place: United Kingdom | collected 2010/2012 ... | reverse complement strand
GGCGTTGCGGGCGATGCGCACGCAGGCCGCCGGGCCGTCGAACGGAGTGCCGCCGCACAGAAGCGCGGCAGAGGCGCCGCCCACGCAAATGCAGTCGGGCGGGTTCTGGCCGTCGCACGCAAGCGTGGTAGCCACAATGTGGACTTCCTGCTTGAAGCCGTCGGCGAAGCCGGGGCGAATGGGACGGTCGATCATGCGGGCGGTAAGGGTGCCCTTGTCGGAAGGCTTGGCCTCGCGCTTGAGGTAACCGCCCGGAATGCGGCCGACGGCGTACATCTTCTCGATGAAGTCGACGGTCAGCGGGAAGAAGTCGTAGTCCTTCTGCTCCTTGGAGACAACAGCGGTGACCAGGCACGTGGTTTCGCCCTGTGTGACGAGCACGGCGCCGGTGGCCTGCTTGGCGAGCTCGCCGGTTTCCAGGCGGTAGCTCTTGCCGTACAGCTCGAAGCTCTCGACGATCTTTTCCATGTAGAAAGTTCTTCTTTCTCTTCTTCTTCGGAGGCATGCTCTTCATGCCCCTCGCGAGCAAGCGGGGCCCCTGCCCTGCCCGACCGCTATATACTGCAAAAGCCCGCCGAAGCGGGCTCCATGCAAGACTTAGATGTTGTCGCGAATGCCGAGCTTCTTGATGAGAGCACGGTAGTTATCGATGTCGCGATCCTTGATGTACTTGAGCAGACGACGACGCTTACCGATGAGCTGCATAAGGCCACGACGGGTGTGGTTGTCCTTCTTGTGCTCCTTGAGGTGCTCGGTGAGGTGCTTGATGCGGTGCGTCATGATGGCGACCTGAACCTCGGCGGAACCGGAATCGCCTTCGCCTTTGCCGTACTCAGCGATGAGGGCCTTGACGGTCTCTTTGTCAATGGAACGAGTGGTTGCAGTCATTGCTCCACCTTTCTTGACACGCGAACGTGCCATCGTGCGGCTGTTGCGAGCCGCTTGCTTTCATTCGCCCAATGCCGCGAATCCATGCAGGTGGTGCGTGGAAACAAGGCCCTGGGTAATTGCAACCGTTGCAGTATATCAGACAATCCCTGCACTTCGCGGGAATTTCACAAGCTTCGAAACCTGCAACCTACCGGACGCCTCCCCGCTGCGAAATGCCCGCCACGCGTGGGACGCTCGCCACCCGCCATCGACCGCCACCTGTTAAATGCTCGCAGCGTTTAACAGGTTGGCCGAACCGCGAACACGCCAGGAGCGCAAAAACCTGCTAAACGCTACGAGCATTTAACAGGTTTTCGATCCGCACTAGCACGCATAGAATCGCCAGGTGCCGTCGACTTCTTCACGACGGAGCTTGCCTTGGTTTTCCAGATAGCGCACGCCAACGAACGCTTCGAGCATAGAGTAATATCGCGAAATCGAAGGCGCCGCACGCCAGGCGGTCTCATCTTTCTGCGTGAGCGAACGCCGCGCCAACTCCTCCCCATCAATGCCGGGGCACTCGCGTGCGGTCGCGATCATGCGATCGCAATGGCGCAGCTTGCGCGACACGATATCGGCCGCGCGCGAACGCAGCGTTTGTCCGTCGAATCCCTCGCCATGTCCGGGAAGCGTCCAGTGCACGTGCTGGAGCCATTCTCCATCAACGCCATGCGGCTGCGAATCGTCGCGCTCGCGCACACCGGCACCGACAGCACCATCGGCCGCTTGCACACGCGCATCGACCCTACCAAGCTGCAGTTCATCGGGCTCCTGCACGCACGCGCCACGCGGGCCATGCAGCTGCCGCCCGCCCGAGCCGAAGAAGCGCTTCTCACCGAAGCGCTCCGACTGCATGCCGCTCGCACCGAACACGCGCTTGCCGTCGGAACGCCACAGGGCAAGCCGCTGCGGACCATCACCGCTCAGGCCAAGCCCTTCCATATACAGCGCAAGCGTATCTTCGCCATCGAATGGCGCATCGACGCTCGGCGTGGTGCCGAAAATCACCTCGTCGCCCGTAAACGACGGCGCGCCATCACACCCCACCAAGCACACCAAATCGAGCGTATGCCCCGGCACCTCAACGACGTCGAACACGAAGCGCCCCACATGCACCTCGTCGCCCTCGCGCACGAAACGGTAGTCGAACGCGCCCGCCGGCAGAAACGTGGGCTCGTAATCGTTGCGCGAATATTCCTCGGCATCGGCCAGCGTCGCACCCATCTTCAGCATGCGCCGCACGAACAGCTCGCGCGCGGCTTCGGCGCGAATAGGGCTGCGCTCCTCGAAGCCCACCTCGGACACATACACGCATGTGCCCCCGGGAAACAGCACTCGTGTCGACTCGGCATGGTCGAAGTGCGTGTGCGTCAAAAACACCTTGCACTCCCCCAGCGGCACGCCAAGCTCGAAGAGCGCATTGCGCACGCGACGCATACCCACTTCATTGGCCGCACCCGGGTCAACCACCAAGCAATCGCCGCCGTCGCGCACGATGTAGCAATTCGACTCGCCCGAGCCTAAAATAACGAAAGGAACCCGAACGCAATACACGTCCGGGTTCGAAAAAACTTTGTCCATGAATTAACGTGCCTTGTAAACCGAATCGATTCCCTCAAGCGCGCTCGTCTCGGCAAGCGACTTGCCCTTGGTCTCGGGGGCAATGAACCACGACATAACCAGGCAAATACCCACAAGCACCGCCGCCACGAGCATCGTGGGGCCAACACCAAACGCAGCCAAGAACAGCGGCGTGCCGTACGTCGACACAATGGTGCCAATGCGCGAGAAGCCAATGGCGATACCCACAGCCGAAGCGCGAACCTCGGTCGGGAACAGCTCGTTGGGATAGAGCCACTGCAGAATGCCCGGGCCGCCGCTGAAGAATGCGTACATGCCGAACGCAAGAACCACAACGAAAATCGGTGCCGCGGGCCACACGCCAAGAATGGTAAGGCCCGCACCCATGAACACCAAGCTAATGAGCAACAGCTTGCGACGGCCCATGGAATTCAGCCAGAACATCGCGGGAATAGAACCGATCAGGAAGAACAAGCTCACGACGCTCTCGCCCAAAATCGATTCCTGGCCCTCGCCCAAGCCGAACGCGGTCATAATGTCGGGGCCGAACGTGTAAATGGCGTACATCGGCACCACCTGGCACAGAATGAACACGCCCATGAACACCATGCGTTTCATGTAGCCGGAATGCAGCAACATGCGCAGCGAGGTCTTCGGCTGCTCTTCCTCATCCTCGAGCTCGACGTCTTCGCCGAACACGCGGTGCACGATTTCGTCAGCCTCTTCCTTGCGACCCTTCTTCGCGAGCCACATGGGAGATTCGGGAATATCGTGACGGCCAACCAACAGAATAATGCAGGGAACAACCGCCGAACCGAGCATCCACTTCCAGCCATCGGGCACGGTATATAGGAAGTAGCCCACAAACGCGGCCACTGTAGCGCCCAAATACCACGCCGCCGACACCGCGCCCATCGAAATGCTGCGGTATTTCTTCGGCGTGAACTCGGCGATAAGCGAAGTCGCAATGGGATAGTCGGCGCCTACGAACACGCCGATGAAGAAGCGCGCCGCGACGAGCTCCCACGGGTTGCTGCAAAAAACGCTCAGAATCGAGAAGAGGGCAATGGCAACCAGGTCGATTATGAACATTTTCTTACGGCCGATGGCATCGGTCAGATAGCCGCCGGCAATGGTGCCCACCAGAATGCCCAGCATAACCGACGCGCCAATGGCGGCCGATTCGGACGCGGTGAGGTTGAACATGGGGGTGATTTGCGTAAGCGCCACGCCGATAAGCGAAAGCACGTAGCCGTCCAAAAACGATCCGCCACTCGAGAAAATGGCGATCTTGCGCAAAAACGGCGTCATCGCGACGTCGTCGATGGTCTTTTTCGCCTTGCGCTTCACGTATCGCGCAACGCGCTCGGTCGACCATTTACCATGTTCTTCAACGTACGCGCGCTGCGTGCGCACGTCGGGGCTCGCCTGGTGCAGAATCTCTTCGCGAGCCATATCGTTGCCTTCGCAGGCCATATCGCTGTCGTTCTTAGGCGGACTCACAACTTGAGTCGTTTTCTTAATAGCGCTCATTGTTCCTCCTTTGAAACGTAATCGCCTATAGGAGGGCCCGCCGAATAGCTCCAGCGAGCCCATTAGTAACCAGAAATGCTGTGCGCGAATGCTATGCGCGCTCGGGGTCCCACTCAACGATACCATTGTTGAGGAACGGCTTCGATTCGGGAGCGTCAGCGTTGACCATTCGGAACCTTGCCTCGCCCTCGGCCGTCTTCCATACCACGGTGCGCAGGCGAACGCCAGGCAGAACGGGTGAAGTAAAGCGGCACTTAAAGCGCGTCATGGCCTCGGGATGACCAGGGAACAGCAGGGAAATCACGTGACGCATCGCCACGCCCGCGCTGCTCACGCCATGGGCGATTGGGCGCTCAAGGCCGGTCTGCTCGGTGTAGGACCAGTCGATGTGCTGCTGATGCCAGTCGCCCATCATGCGGTACACGAGCGGCCAGTTGTAGCCGTAGGTTTCCTCGTAAGCGAAATCGGCTTCACGATCGGGATAATCGACAGCGTCCTTCGGGGGAAGCTCGCCGCCCCAACCACCATCATAGATGCAGCAGTCGTAGGTATCGACCGTGCACAGATGCGTGCCGTCGGCGGAATACGACTTGCCCACCTGCTTCGAGAGCGAGCCGCGACCCTCGCCGCGGTCCCAAATGGCCTCTTGGGTCACATAAGTCTCAATGTGGTCAGACATCTTGAACGGCGCATGGAAATGCACGTCGATGCCGTAATGCAGCGAACCGGAATAGTCAAAACCGTAGTCGAGCGTCGTCGTCATTTCCTCATTCACGGTCAGCGGCACGGCGAAGATCGGGAGAACCTTCAGGTCGGGGTTTTTCGCGTCGTGCTCGTTGACGTATTCCAAGTCAACGCGACCGTCCCAGCCAGCACCGCATCCGAGCGCGCAAATCTCCAAATCTTTGAAGGTGTAGTCACGCACGAAGGGCCCGAAGGTCTTACCTACGATTTCAGTTGAAATAGCCATGTCCTCCCCTTTCAGCAAACAACTGATTTATATGAAGAAACCCGTTTAATGCAAAAGCTTCTTCGCACACTTCCCCACACTTGTATGGGGCAGCGCATCCACCACCTCTACGATGGTTGGAACTTTGAAATGCGCCAAGTTGTGGCGACAGTGCTCAAGCACGGCTTCCACATCGGGCTCGACGTTGGGCTCGAACACGAGGAACGCCTTCACCGCCTGGTCGCGAACCGGGTCATCAACGCCAATGACCGCCACCTCGGCAAGGCCAGGGAATGTATTGAGAACCTCTTCAACCTCAGAGGCGGAAATATTTTCGCCAGCACGCTTGATCATGTTGGACTTGCGATCGACGAAATACATCCAGCCATCCTCGTCGAAGTAGCCCTTATCGCCCGAGCGCATCCAACTTTTGCAGTCAACGCAAGCATTCGTGGCGCTCTCATCGTTGTAGTAACCCTTCATAAGGGAAACGCCCACCTCGCCGTGGAAGACGATGTCGCCCACTTCGCCAGCGGGAAGCGTATTGCCCTTGGAATCGACCACGCGCACGTCATAGCCCAGGCCGCTGCGGCCCACGCTCGGCCAGCGACGCTCCCCGTACGGCAGGTCAGTCGTAACCCAGCACACCGACTCGGTAAGGCCGTAGCAGTTCTGCAGGCGCACGCCGAAACGGTTCTCGAATTCGTCTTTCTCAGACTCCTCGATGGCCAGGTAATACTGCACCGACTTTACGTTGTGGTCGCGCTCGCCTTCCACCACGGGCTGCATCATAAGGGTGCGCACCATCATGGCGACGAGCTGCAGAGCGGTGGCGCCGAATTCGCGCACCTGCGACCAATAGCGATGAGCGCTGTATTTCTCGACGAAAACAAGCGTCGCACCACAGGTAAGCACGGGCATAAGCGCCGCGGTTTGGAAATTGGAATGGAACGCCGGCATGGTCGTGAGCAGGCGGTCGTCGGGCGAAAGATTGCACTGCCAATCGCCGTAGTAGCCGCCATAGAGCATATTGGCGTGGGTCAATTCAACACCCTTCGGGTCGCTCGTGGTACCCGAGGTGAAAATAATCATGGCCGTATCGAGCGGGTCGATGTCGGTCGAAACCGAAAGCTCGCTTGCCTGCTCTGCGACTTCCGCGTCGAAGTCGCGCGCCGCATCGAAGAGTTCTTCGTCACCCGCGTGCGCGATGAACAGCGTAGGAACAGGGTACGGCTCTCCGCCAAGCGGTCCGGCAATGCAGCTTTCCACACCCGCGCAGTAATAGCACTGGCAATCGGGCTCGGCGATAACCACCGAAATGTCGCATTTCTCGAACACATACACGCACTCGGCAAGCGTATGCTGCATGTTGATGGGCACCGCCACCGCACCGAGCTTGGCACACGCCATGCAGCACGCAATGTGCTCGGGGCTGTTGTAGAGCTGCACGCCCACATTCTGGCCAGCGGTCACGCCGACCGAGCAAAGAAGATTCGCAACGCGATTGATATATGCATTGAAGTCGGCATAAGTAAAATCGCGCTGCGAGCCATCTTTGCCATGAAACTCAAGGAAGGTATGCGACCCCCTGTTAGTGGCGAGCCATTCCCACATGTCAGCCAAATTCTGGTTTCCCACAATAGTTGCCATGCGCTAAAACCTTTCCCCCAAATTCCTGGTAAAAATCCCCAGTTTTAAATGTGGCCCGCACGAATGCGGGCCACATCAGCAATTACGCCGCGATGAGAATCGCGAAATCCCGCTTAGTTCTCGCCAATCTTGACGACGTTCTTCTCAGCGAGCTCCTGCACCTGCTCGGCGGTGTAGCCAAGCTTGGTGAGGGTATCCATGGTGTCGCCACCCTGGGCAGGCATCGGGCGCCAAATCTGGCCCGGAGTCTGCTCGAAGCGAGGCATGGGAGAGAGGCCCTTGAAGGTGTCGCCGTCTTTGGTCTCCCACTCGACGAAGTTGCCACGGGCAGCCATGTGCTTGTCGGCAACCATGTCTTCGAACTCGTAAACGCTCTGAGCAGCGATGGCATGCTCGGCCAAAATATCCTCAAGTTCGAGCTTCGTGCGCTCAAGCAGCCAAGCCTCAAGGCGCTTCTCGAACTCTTCAGCGATGGGCATGGACAGCCACAGGGAAGCGGTGTCCTCAGGCAGCTCAGGGGTGCCCCAGTGCTCGCCCAGGCCGAGCTCTTCGATGATCCACTTGTTCTGGCGAATGCCGAACAGGTTCAAAGCGATGAAGCCGTCCTTGCACTTGTACACGCCGATGCCGCAGAGGTTCTGGTTGCGGGCGCCAGCGCGAGGCCACTTGATGCCGTCGTTGAGGAAGTCGACCAGGTAGTACTGGCTCATGTACATGATGCCCTCATACATTGCCCAGTCGATGCTCTCGCCCTGACCAGTGCGATCAGCCTTGCGCAGAGCAGCCAGCGAGGCGGCAATGAGCAGGTAAGAGTTGATGTAGTCACCGGAGTACGGCATGGTGATCATCGGCTGCTCAGGGGTGCCGTTCTGGCAGGTGAAGCCGGCGTAGGGGCCAACGGTGCCGTCGTAGGCAGGACGCTTGACGCGGTCGGGGTCGCCGAATTTACCATAGCCGGAGCAGTGAACGATAATGAGCTTGGGGTTAACGGCCCACATATCCTCATCGGTGAAGCCCTTGCGATCCCACGTGCCGCCCTTGGAGGACTCGAAGAAGATGTCGGTGTCCTTGAGCATCTTCAACAGAACTTCCTTGCCCTCGGGGGTGAACTGGTTCAGAGCGACGGAGCGGCAGTTACGACGCTCGGCCTGAGCAGCGTTCTTAGCATCGCGAACGGTGTCGCCGTAGCCCGTGTTCTCGAGCCACGTAACATCGGCACCCCAGTCAGCCATGATGTTGCAAGCGCGAGGAATAGCTTCCTCCATTGCAGCGAAGACGATTTTGACGTCGTCGAGAACACCAAAGCTCGGTTTTTCGGTAGGAATGGCAGCCATATTGCTGGTCCTTTCTCGTTTCTCAGGGCGCGCCACGCCCTCACACGGCGCGCCCATTGAGATTTCCCCAAATGCGAGGCGGCATGCGCCTCACGTTATTAGTAAACGCTGCACGGCCCCGCCCACGACGGGGCCATACGATGCGAATTACTGGCGATACGCCTTGATAGCGTTCTTGGAAGCGGTGAGAATCATCATCTCGTCGGTGCCGCCGGAGACGCGGTCGACACGCAGGTCGCGCCAGATGCGGTTGATGCGGTGCTCAGAAGCAACTGCTATGCCGCCCATGACCTGCATAGCGTCGTCAACGACCTCGAAGGAAGCGTTGGCGCAGAAGTACTTGCACATTGCAGCCTGGCCAGCGTCGACGTCGCCGCCGAGGTTGGTGTCGGCGTTCCAAGCAGCTTCGTAAAGCATGTTGCGCATGGAGTCGAGTTTGATGGCCATGTGACAGAACTTCAGGGAGTTCAGCTGGAAACGAGCGACCGGCTTGCCGAAGGCAACGCGAGCCCAAGCATGCTTGGCAGCGTCTTCGAAAGCAGAGATAGCCGTGCCGTAGTCGCAAGCAGCAACGAGCCAGCGCTCGAAGTTGAAGTCAGCGACGCCGCGGTTGAAGCCGTTGCCCTCTTTGCCGAAGAAGTCCTTCTCTTCCATCTCGACGTTGTCGAGGTAGACCTCGCAGCAGGAGTCCATACGCAGGCCCAGCTTGGTGAGCGGGGACAGCGAGATGCCCGGCTTGGACATGTCGACGAAGAACTCGGAGATGACATCCGGGTTGTCAGCGTCGCGGCACATGATGATGAGGTACTTAACACCCTTGGAAGAGGTAATGAAGGTCTTGGTGCCGTTGAGGTAAATCTTGCCGTTCTCGCGCTTGTAGGTGGTCACGAGGCCGGAAACGTCAGAGCCGGCGCCCGGCTCGGTGCAAGCGGAGTTCACAACCTGCTCGCCCGTGCCCAGGTACTTCAGGCAAGCATCGATCTGCTCCTGAGTGCCCTCGCGGACGATGGTGTTGTAACCGGTGAGCAAGTACAGAACGTAGGTCGGGGCACCGTACTGGCCGAGAACCTCGTAGATCGCCATCAGCGTGGTGATGGGCTGCTCGAGGCCGAGGCCACCGTGCTCCTCATCGAGCATGATGCGGTCGAAGCCCATTTCGCAAAGGCCCTGGGCCCAGCGCAGCGGGTACTCGTGCTTCTCATCGCACTCGTGGAAGTAGGTCTCCCAGTTCTCGCTCTCCATGTAGTCGCGGTAGGACGCCACGATGAGCTCTTGTTCGTCGGTCAGATTGAAATCCATTGAGGAACCTCCTTATTGGTTGCACTCACATCCGGTCTCGCCGGAATATGACAGGATTGGGGTGGGCATCTGCCCTATTGAAGCTACGCCTGATGGCGGGTCTTCCAGAATTCAGCGGAATGTTCGATGCACTCAGCAGCCTCATCGAGCATTCGGGAGTAGTGAACAAATGCATGCAGCACGCCTTCGAACACTTCGTGCTGGTTGCGCACGCCGTTGGTGTCGAGAACGCGGTGCAAAAGCTCGGAATCGTCACGCAGCGGGTCGAGACCGGCAGCGGCGATGTAGCACACGGGCATGCTCGTCGTAAGGTCGTTGTGGAACATGTCAACGTACGGTGCCTTGGTTTCGGTAGCCAGGTCGTTGAGCCAGCACTCGTTGTAGTAGATAAGGTCTTCCTTGCGCATGCCGTCGATATCCCAACCGTACAGGCGCTGCGACATGGAATCTTCAAGGCCATAGAAGCCGTAATACAGAAGCAGGCTCTTCACGAAGGAGTTGTCGCCCTCTTCGTCGCGCAGCCACAAATTCGATGCCATCGAAAGAACCGCGCCGCCCGAATCGCCGGCGAACGAAAGATCGTCGCCGTCGATGCCTTCTTCAGCACCATGCTCGTGCAGGTGCTTGGCGACCATCACGCACTCTTGAATGTTGGTGGGATACTTCGACTCAGGAGACAGGTGGTAGTCGACGCTCACGACAACCGCACCCGTTTTCTCGGCGAGAATGCGGCACACGCGATCGTGGGTGTCGGGGCTGCCCACAACAAAACCGCCGCCGTGAATGAATTCAATCACGGGAAGCTTCTCAGCTTCGACGGGGTAATAGTAGCGAGCCATGAATTCGCCCATGGGACCTTCGAACGTGCGCTCGACGGTCTTGGCCATAACTGGACCGCCCTCGTTCCAGAAGCGGCGCTCGCGCACGTAGTTCTCGCGCATCTCGGCGAATCCCACGTCGGTGACGAAGGCGTCGCCGGCAAGCTCGGCCGACTTCTGGAGGACAGCTTTCATCTGATCGTTCATAAGCAACTGTGGATCGACTTTGTTTTCCATGTTCAATCCTTTCTCGATGACTTGGGAAAGTGGAGAGGCGTTTGGCGTCGCCTCTCCACAAGGCTAGCGGATTCGCTGGTAATAAGGGGCCTGTGCGGCCGGTCAGCGTTATGCGAGCCGGCCGCTAAAGTGCTTGAAAGTTAGTTGGCCTGAGAAGCAGCATGCTTCTTGATGGCACGGATGCACATGACCAAGAAGATGATGCCGAGGACGGCGAACATGATCTCGAAGCCGAAGATCTGGTTGAAGGCTGCGACGCCGGAAGCGTCGATCAGCGAGCCGTACCAGGTGTGAATGAACACGTCAGGCAGGAAGCCGATAACGGAAAGGATGCCAGCGGCGGTGCCGAAAATTCGCATCGGAATGCCGAGCTCGGAGAGCGGCGAGGAGCCGATGGAGAAAGCGCCGTAGGTGGCGAAGCCGAACACGACGACCAGGCAGCAAGCCACGATGGACAGGCCGGAATCCTGAGGCATCACGATGAAGGCGCCCAGAACCACGATGGCAAGCGCGAAGCAGCCGATGATGGTCTTGGAGGACTTAGCCTTCGCAGCGATGGCGCCAATAACCGGGCCAGCGAGCAGGCCAATACCATAGGTACGAATGAGGCCGATGATGTTAACGGTGTTAGCATCGGTGCCCATGGCCTGAGACAGGTACGGAGTGGTGTAGGTAGCGCCCTGGTACACGCAGTAGACGCAGAAGTAACCGAGGCAAGCCCACAGAACGCCGGGGGTCTTGATGGCCTCAGCAGCGTCAGCAACGCTGAAGAGCTTGGCGTCCTTGTTAATCTCGCCCTTGAAGTCGGGGATGAAGACGAAGGACAGAACGCCGAGGATGGCAATCAAAACACCAAGGAAGATGATGACCGACTGCATAGCGAAGACGGTGTCGGGAATAGCGGCGATGATGGCAGCGTTGATAACGCCAACAACAAGGCCGGTAACGCCATAGATGGAGTAGGAAACACCAATGCGGGCAGGATACTCATCTTCTTCGCAGCAAAGACGAATAACCTTGAAACGGGTGCCCCACCAAATCAGGATGGAGGTAAGACCCATGCCGCCGAACAGCACGTAGCACATCTGCACGGAAGGAAGCATCGCGTAGAGGAACGTGAGCACTGCGGTGCCGACGAAGCCGACCCACGCCAAGGTGCGCATGCGGAACTTGTCGGCAATGATGCCCGAAGGCAGGTAGCAGATAAGAGCAACGATGCCGTAGAAGGACACCATTGCGCCCAAGTCGGCGTTGGTGCAGCCGAGGGCCGTCATCAAAGGATCGTAGAAGACGCCCTTCAGATACATCGGCGTGTAAATGATGGAAGAACCCATCGAAATGAGGATGATCAAGAACCACTTGTGGAAACCAGTGAGGTCCTTGTACGTCACCTCGCCCTTGCTCTTTGCAAGAATGGACATGTGTTTTCCCTTTCTCGTTTACCTTAAGAAAGCAATGCTTTCCGGTACGAGCGCCCCTCTCCTTGCTTATGAAGTTCTTGATCGTTTTCCGAATTGCTCCGTTCAAAAGAGCCAAGGACTTCATAAGAACTCGCGGGACGCGTGTCGCGCATGCGCGACGCCAAATAAGTAGGCCCCTTAAGCCCAGCGAATTCCGCCTCCTTCCAAGGGATCGTGCCATCGCATGAAGCCTTATTCCGGATGTTCGGCTTTGTTGCCGACTCCCGGTTCCCCAAAGGCCTCATCGATCAGACAAGTTGCATTTTGTGGCCGAATCGTGAAGTGCGCTATCGCTTGTTGACTATGAATCGCTCTTTACTGGCAAACGAGTTAGTGGATAATTGGAGCATACTTAAAAAACTGTGATGCAGGTTTAATCCAGGTGAATTACCCTATTCAGCATAAATCTGGCCTATTGGAACAAAAAAATCGATAAGCTAGATTAATAAATCGGCATATGCCGCACTGCGCGAGGGAAAGGATGGGGAACGCTGTGAGTATGGTTTCCTTCTTCGGAAGCGATGCGGAATCGGTAGAAAAAAGGGATGCGTTAGGCGTCCATTATCTTGGTCTGAGCCTTGTACTCGCGTGGTTTTATTGCCTGTGGTTCTCGCCAAGCGTGTTCGTATGCATGCCGCTCATGGGCCGTGCCATGGTGTATTCCTGGCTTGCGAGCCTCGCGTTTTCGGCGCTTGCATTCCTCGTAATGCCATTGGCGCTTCGACGCATCAATATATATGAGCACCCTACCCTTGTATGGGTTTCGGCCGGAACGCTTGCCGCAGGCACGCTGTTGTTCACGCTTGCAAAGCCCTTGGCGACACTGCCCCTTTTTATTTGGGTCGTGTTCCCCATTGTGCTTGCCGCGGCCAACGCACTTCTGTGGGCCGCATGGGGCGAATTCTACACGCGCAAACGCTCGACGTTCGCGGTAGGCAAATTCGCGCTTGTCTACGGATCGGTGATGCTCGCAGCAATGATCATGACCGAGATTTTGCCCGCACCTGTATCGAATGTGTTCGTGGCGCTGCTGCCCATTGCGTGCGGCGCAGTATATAAGTATGAAAACAAGACGGTTGAGGGACTTGTTTCCCCACGCTTTTGCCGAAGGCGATTCGCAAAAAGACGAATTGTGCAACGCTTATTATATCGGTTTCGCTGTGCATCGCGTGCGTGGCCTGCTACTTCACGATTGCTATAGTTCCTGAAGACAATGTCCTCACAGGTGCAGCGGCATACCCCTTGGGAATGGGTTTGGCGGCAATTCTGTGCCTTGTTATTGCGTCGATCGCACGCGTTGGCAAACGCACCGAAGCCGCGTACAAGCTTCTTCCCTACTTCATGGTTACAACCATTGTTGCCATTGCCTTTTTCCTGAGCAATCACGTCGAATTTGACACAATTGCGTTCACGCTCGCCGTGATTCTGGCCGGCATTTTCGAGTTGTTCGTGATTTCATATTTCGGCACTATGTCGGCGAAGGGCTACATGGCTCCCGTTGCGGCGTTTTGCGCGTCGAGCGCCATTGTGCGCCTGGGCTTTTCGATTGGCGAGGTTTGGGCTGTGCTCTACGAAGACATTCAGGGCATTTGGAACATATTCGTCGAGCCCACATCGCTGTTCCTTATGTGCCTTGTAGCGCTGTCGCTTATTCCGCTCGTGCGCAGCGAAGGCGACATCATTCACGTAACCACGGCGCCTGCCACGCAAAACGACACCGAAGAGATTTGCGACGCGGTTATCGTGGAATTCAAGCTCTCGAAGCGCGAAGGTGAGATTTTGAAGCTCGTGGCGCGCGGCTACACGGTGGACAACATCTCGAACAAGCTCGTGATTAGCCCCTACACCACGCAAACGCACATTCGCCACATTTACGCGAAGATGAACATTCACAAGCGCAGCGAGCTGTTGGACTACATCAACATGCACCGCGACAGCGAAAAGCCCGTACGCCCCGCCGCAAAGGCCGAGAAGAAGTAACGGGAAACGGGAGAAGATGGTGAGGCGCCCTGCGGGGCGCCTCTTTTGTGCTAGGGAAACGGACCGAAAAAGCTCGAAGCGTCAGTCCACACTAGATACAAGCCGATACCATACGACACCGCCGTTTATGCATCGCCACACAAGTGATCTTCTAAGCAGCTCATCCGCTGATTTAACGACCTTCATAAAGGAACTCATCGACCTCGGCAAGAAAGTAGGCAATTTGGAGCCAACAATCTCCACAGACGAAATCCAGCCCCTCGCTCATGCCGCAATCCTCCCTAATGGCAGCGGTCATCCCTTTGACTCGCGCTTCAAGAAACAAGCGCGCTGACTTAAAACGCGCACCAAACGATTCAATCAACGGCATTCATTAGGAACGAGCACGGTATCGTGCCGTTACGGCCGCAGGGCGCTAATAGGGAACACGTAGACGTCATGGGCGGTGTCATAGCGGCAGAAGGGAGACGTCGCAGTGACAACGGCGCAAAACTCGGGCTTGGGGTTGCGTGCCGCCGGGTTGGAGGCGACCTTTTCGCGCAAGCGCTCGATATTCCTGATGCCGTCGGGCACCTTGGCCTCGCCGAGCTTGATTTCCAACGCCGCCCAGCGGCCGTCGCGAAGCTCGATGACGACGTCAACCTCCAACCCATCCGAGTCGCCGTAATAGCGAAGCGACCCCGGGTGCGCGCCCGGGAGACACGCGGCATAGGCTCGCAGGTCATGGACGCACAGCGACTCGAAGAGCAACCCGAAGGTCTGCCCGTCGGAGAGCAGCCTCTCCGGCCCCATACCAAGCGCTGCGGCCGGGATAGACGGGTCGGCAAAGTAGCGTTTGGGCTTGGTGCGCAGACGCGACTTGGCCCTTACGGGGGCGTCCCAGCCGGGCAAGCCCTCGATGACATACATACCTTCGAGCATGTTCAGGTAGGAGGTGACGGTGGACACCGCCGGCGCCCCGGCCTCGTCTCCCAGCGAAGCGTCCTGAGCGATGGTCTGCAGGGTTGCCGCCGTGGCGACGTTGCGCGCAAGCGAACCCACGATGCGCCGCGCCATGTCGGGCGTTCCGCCCTTCTTGGGAACGCTGACCTCAAACATGGCATCGAGATACTGGTCGACGACCTCTGCGGCCGTCTGGGCATCGGCCCCAACAAGGGCGGGCCAGCCGCCGCAGCATATAGCATCGGCCAAAGGCGCCAGCGACGTTTCGCATGCCGATGGATTGAACGCGCCCTCGAACAGCCCAGACAGCGACACCGAGCCCGTGGACAGGCCACGCTCCCACAGCGTCATGGTGCTCATGTCCACGCGCGCGATGCGCCCAGCACCGCTATGGGTAACGGCGTCCTTGGCCGGGGTTGAAGAGCTCGTGAGAATGAACAGGCCACGTTTGCCGCCGGCCGCATCGACCGCGCGGCGCGTGGCATCCCAGGTGGAGGGAACCTCCTGCCACTCATCGACGACGTGAGGGTGCGCGCCCTGCATCGCCAGCATAGGGTCAGCCTCAACCAACGCCTTAACGTTAGGGTCGTCCAGATGCACAACACTCTCGCCGAACGCTAGCGCCGCCCAGGACTTGCCGCACCACTTGGTACCGCGAATCTCAACTGCGCCGAAGGTGGAGAGCAGCCTCTGCAGTCGCTCATCGACGAGACGCGGGCGATACGCCTGAGGCTTCTCGGTTCCATATGCAACCATAGCCTAATATCCTTATCTGAAGTGGGGATACTTTATTTTCGAGGAATATCGTACTCGATTTTCGAGGATATACACACTTCATTTTCGAAATAGGTTCATGTGAATTTAAACGTCCCGTGGCTGAATACGGAGCAACGGTAAAAGAAAGCCTGTTCTATCAGATAGAACTGCCCATGACAGACTGACACAAACCACCGATAAGCCTCGATGACAAGCAGGTGACGAGGCATTGCCAAGCAAGTCCATCGCCAACACGCACCTCGCACCGCGCTTCAGCGCGACCCAACCCAAACCCCCAGCAGGAAGGCCTGCCGCTGATTCAGCCGCTCAAGAGGGCAGAGCTCTTCGCCGTGTCCAACATCAGGCGCAGGTTCGTGTTCGGCGAGCCCGGTATGCAGCGCCGCGAGATCTCCGAGATTCCCAGGGAGGCCGTGCGCAAGGTCATCGCCAACGCACTGCCCCATCGCGACTACACCACGGACACCGCAGTCGAGGTCAACGTCTACATGGACTTCGCCGAGAGGTGAGCCCGGGCCTCTTCCCCGAGGGCGACGCGCCGGAAAACCATCTGGCGGGAGGAGACGGCGGCCTCGAGCAGCGCAACCCGGGCATCGTGCAGGCGCTCTTCCGCTCGGGAACGATCGAGCAGTACGGCACGGGCATCCCCCGCATCAAGCGGTACTGCGACGCCGAGGGCGTGAAGTTCAGCTACAGGCAGACCGCCAACACCACCGTCATCCGATTCGACCGTCCGGGCGCACAGGTCTCCATCGAGGAAAACGCTTCAATGCCGAAACATATAGGCGCTGCAAAATACGAGATTCTCGACGAAGCAGAGAGAATCGCCATAACGTTGGCAACAGAAAGAGGACGCGTGACAAGACGCGAGCTCTCAGAAACAGCAGGGATCGGGAAAATGAAGGCCGTTCAAACCCTTAAAACCCTTGCTAGCAAGGGCGCACTGATATGGATGGGCAAGAGTCAAAACGACCCCCATCAGTATTATTGCCTCCCCAGCAACGACTAGATTTGCTGTCCGTTACTGTCCGCTACTGTCCAGTCGGTAGCGGACAGTAACCTTACCAATAGCGAGAAAGCGGTCAATTATGGGGTCATAATACGAGGAGATGGCCCGGCAGATGAGGGCCGACGGCGTAAGCGAGGAGATGGTCGCCAGGTTCGTCGCGGAGGAGATGGAGGAAGACGGGTTCCGCCGCGGCAAGGGCGTCACGGAGATCGAGGCGCTGCGGGAGCGGAGAAAGATCCACGAGCATATCCGCAAGCTGCTGCTCGCCAACGCGTTCTGCCATAACTGCGGCACGACGGAGTTCTCGCCCGGCTACACGCTGCGCATGCGCCGCGGCCGCGTGCTCATCGAGGGTTGCTGCGCGAAATGCGGGGCT
>ERZ857840.2575-NODE-2575-length-16989-cov-4.536613_pt1 | contig 16989 bp, 15 predicted proteins | sample MGYA00519760_ERZ857840 | MGnify/ENA primary metagenome ERZ857840 (study PRJEB31778, sample SAMEA3449371) | human gut metagenome | biome: human gut; feature: human-associated habitat; material: faeces | place: United Kingdom | collected 2010/2012 ... | reverse complement strand
CGCATATTCAGCTGGTGTATATTGTGGCGGGGGTTTTGCAGCTGCTGTGCGTGCTGTGGGTGCTGCTGTGCCTGAGGAAAGGGAAGTCATGAGAATTATAAAGGTGGAGAAAAACGGAACCGTCTGCGCCGCAGTGGAAGGAGACGGGCTCGCCGTCCGCGGCGCGCAGAGCGCGCTCGGCCGGCGACAGACGTATCGGGATGACCGTCGCCGATCCCGTTCGGAAAAACGTGGCATTGGAGGATGTTATGGACATTTGTCCCGATAAGCCGGTCTACGACTTTTTCAAGCGGCTGTTCGATATCGTCGCATCCGCGTTGCTGATCGTTCTGCTCAGCCCGCTGTTGCTGATCGTGGCGATCGCGGTGCGCAGCGACGGCGGACCGGCGATCTATTCCCAGATCCGCGTCGGCAAAAACGGCAAGCTGTTCCGCATCTATAAATTCCGCAGTATGTGCGTCCATGCCGATTCGCCGGAGATGCTCGCGAAGGTGGCGGCGCTCAACGAGATGGACGGTCCGGCCTTCAAGATCCGGGAGGATCCGCGCATCACGCGGGTGGGGCGGTTCATCCGCCGCACCAGCATCGACGAGCTGCCGCAGCTGTTCAACATCTTCATGGGCGACATGACGTTCGTCGGCCCGCGCCCCCCGCTCGAGAGCGAGGTGGCACAGTATACCGACCGGCAGCGGCAGCGACTGCTCGTCAAGGGCGGGCTGACCTGCTACTGGCAGATCAGCGGCCGAAACGAGATCGGCTTCGACGAGTGGATGGAGCTGGATCTTAAATATATCCGCGAGCGCGGCCTGTGGACCGACCTCAAGATCCTGTTTTTGACCGTTCCCGCCGTATTCTCCGGCCGCGGAGCGACCTGACCGCACCGATGCCCTTTTGCGCCGAAACGGCGCAGAAGGGCATTTTTCCGTGCCATGATAGTTTTGATTGACTTTTTGAAAGAAGGATCGTATAATAAAGCAATAGCGGCGTTCGTGCCGCAGAAGCAAACAGGAGGTCAAAACCCATGAAGCGTACACCAAAACCGGTATTCTTCATCGTGGCGATTCTGATTCTGGCGCTGTCCTATACCGCCGTGTTCGGCGTATATACGCGCTACGGAGACCGCACCGACACTGTGATCCGAGGCATCAGCGAAATCCGCTGGGGCATCGACATTCAGGGCGGCGTGGACGTCACCTTTGGTCCCACCGATGAGAATATTGAAGTGACTGCCGCCCAGCTGGACGGTGTCAAAAAGATTATCGAGCAACGTCTGGTCAGTAAGAACATTACCGACTATGAGGCATACACAGATGCCTCCAGCAAGCAGGTCATCGTGCGGTTCCCCTGGTCCAACACCGAGGAGACCCCCGAAGAGGCGGTGGCGGAGATCGGTCAGACCGCTATGCTGGAGTTCCATTACGGCAAAGACACCGATTCCAACGGCAAACCCACCGGCGGGCTGATCCTCAACGGCGACGATGTGGAATCGGCAGAGGCCTATTATCAGCGGGACGAGCAGAAAGGCACCGGCGAATACGTGGTGGCCCTGAAGCTGAAGGAGGCGGGCAAGGCTGCCTTTGCCACCGCCACCGAAAAGCAGTATAACGGCGGCTCCAATTCCGGCACCATTTCCATCTGGCTGGATGACTCGAACATTTCCACCGCCACGGTCAACGAGGCCATCACCGGCGGTGAGGCCATCATCAAGGGCAACTTCGATCAGGACAGCGCCTCCACGCTGGCGAACCAGATCAACTCCGGCTCTCTGCCGTTTGCCCTGTCCGCTGAGAGCTACTCCACCATCAGCCCGTCCCTGGGTGCCAAGAGCCTGGACGTCATGGTGCAGGCCGGTATCATTGCCTTCATTCTGGTCGCGATCCTGATGATCGTGCGCTACCGTCTGCCCGGCACCATCGCGGTCATCTCCCTGATGGGCCAGGCCGCCGCCACGCTGGCTGTTGTGTCCGGCTATTTCACGGTTTTCCCCGGCTCTACGCTGACGCTGCCCGGCATTGCCGGTATTATCCTCGGCATCGGTATGGGTGTTGACGCCAACGTTATCACCGCCGAGCGCATCAAGGAGGAGTTGTCCAAGAACAAGACCCTCGAGGGCGCTGTCACCAGTGGCTTCAAGATGGGCCTGACCCCCATCATCGACGGCAACGTGACCATCGTCATTGTCGCCGCCATCCTGATGGGCGCCTTTGGCCCGACAGACGGCTTCTGGGCCAAGGTCTTTAACCCGATCTTCTACTGGTTCGGACCTTCCACTGCCGGTACGATCTACTCCTTTGGCTTCACCCTGCTGACCAGCGTTCTGCTGAACTTTGTCTTTGGCGTCTGGGCGACCCGCGTTATGATTCGCGGCGCTGTCCACTTCAAGCCTCTGCGCAAGGCCTGGCTGTTCGGCGGCAAGAAGGAGGGCGGTGCCGACTTCAAGACCCCGTCCATCAACTTCATCGGCAACCGCAAGAAGTTCTACACCTTCTCCTGTGCGCTGATCGCTGTCGTGCTTGTGTTCTGCGGCATCTTCGGCGTCAAGATGGACGTCGAGTTCAAGGGCGGTTCCATGATCACGCTGGCCTATGAGGGCGACGCTGACCTGAACGACCTGAAGTCCACCATCGGCACCGAGCTGGGCAAGTCTAATCTGACCCTGCAGACCGGCTCTGATATTTCCGGCAACCAGACCCTGACTGTCACCCTGCCCGGCAGTGACACGTTGACCACCGAGCAGCTCGACAACCTGCTGGCGGCCCTGAATGAGCAGTACCCCGACAACAAGTTCGTCCAGAATGAGGTCAGCAACGTCGATGCCACCATCGGTAAGGAGTTCCTGCTCAAGAGCGTTGTCGCGCTGGTTGCGGCCTGCGTGCTGATCCTGCTCTACGTGGCCTACCGCTTCCGCAAGATTGGCGGCCTTAAGGCTGGTTCTACCGCCATTGTGGCTTTGCTGCACGATATGTTCGTCGTCTTCGGCGTCTTTGTCCTCCTGCGCATTCCTCTGAACGGCAACTTTATTGCTGCCCTGCTGACCATCCTGGGCTACTCCATCAACGATACCGTCGTTATCTATGACCGTATCCGTGAGAACAGTGCCCTGTACGGCAAGAAGCAGATGAGCCTGGCCGAGCTGGTCAACCTGTCCGTCAACCAGAGCTTTGCCCGTTCTCTGATGACCTCCATCACGACCTGCCTCGCCCTGGGCGTTGTCTGCGTGGTCTCGGTCATCTACCGTCTGGACAGCATCTACTCCTTCGCGTTCCCGCTGCTGTTCGGCATGGTCAGCGGCGTCTACAGCACGATCTGCATTGCCACGCCGCTGTGGGTCGACTGGAAGAACAAGAAGAAGGCTGCCAAGAAGGCCTGAGCTTGTAGAAAAGGAGGGAACCCGATATGAAATGCCCCTATTGCGGTGAAGTTGACTCCAAGGTCATCGACTCCCGCCCGACGGAGGACGGTGAAAAGATCCGCCGCCGCCGCGAGTGCCTGAACTGCAAAAAGCGCTTTACCACCTACGAGATCGTTGAGACGGTCCCGCTGATGGTCGTGAAGAAGGATCGCTCCCGCGAGGTCTTTGACCGCCAGAAGCTGCTGAACGGCATGCTGCGCGCCTGCGAGAAGCGCCCCGTCAGCTACACCCAGCTGGATGCCGCCGTGGACCGCATTGAGCAGCAGCTGCTCAACTCCTATGACCGCGAGGTTTCCTCCATCCATATCGGCGATCTGGCCATGCAGGAGCTCAAGCAGATGGACGATGTCGCCTACGTGCGCTTTGCCTCCGTCTACCGTCAGTTCAGCGATGTCAACACCTTTATGGAAGAACTGAAGGATATGCTGGACAGCCGCTCAAAATCCGCTGAAAAATGATTGCCGCACCTGTTCGATCTGGGTGCAGGCGCGCTGCGTCTCCATCTCGAGGTCTGCCAGGCTGTCGGCCTCGGCACAGGGCGGCAGCACGGCTAGCGTCTGGTTGAGCTGATCCAGAATATTGCGGCGCACAAGCAGGCCCAGGACTTGAGTGCTGCGCAGTGCCCGGTTGGCCGCACGGCTGTACGCGCGGCGTGCGGCAGGGTAGTCGCCCTGCTCCGCCAGAGCGTAGGCTGCTTCAAGCTGCCGCTGCATTCCGGCTGTGGTGCGGTCCACATACTGCCCCGCCCGGAACAGCAGCACGCACAGAGCCAGCAGAATGATTGCGGCATACCAATTTCGCTTCATACGCACACCTTTTCAGGCCGCCCCTTTCGGGGCGGCCTTTTTCTGTATCAGGATGGATTTTTTGCCGTTGTAGAGCAGCAGCAGAACCGCCTCGCGAGTCGTCTGCTCACGGCGCAGCAGTGCATCCAGCGCTGCTGTATCCATGCCGAAGAACGCAAGATTTTCCTTGTAAACTGCCTTATCGATGAGCAGCGGCAGCATAGGCGGCTCGCCGCCGTCCTGCGGCATTGGGGCCGCCGTGATGCTGCCGTTCGGCTCGATCACGCCCCAGTAAACATCCTTGGGGGAAAAGATGTCCTTGCCGCGCAGTGCCTCGGCCAGGTCTGATGCCGTGATACGCAGCTGTGCCAGCTCGTCCTGCAAAATTTCCCCGTTGCGGATGATCGTCACCGGCTTTCCCAAAAGCAGCTGGGCATATTTCGGGTAAAACCAAACCAGCGTGGAGTTCAGAATTTCAAGAGCCGTGATTAAGAAAATCGGCACCAGGCTGGCCGAGAGCGGTAGATCCGGCTCGTCGATGCAGATGGATGCGACGTTGGAGATCAGCAGCGTCGTCACCAGCTCGGCGGGCTGCAGCTCTCCCAGCTGGCGCTTGCCCATCAGCCGCATGGCCACCACCACAGCCAGATACACCAGCACCGTGCGCACAACCGAAGAAATCATCCCGGCACCTCCTCATAAATTCCCGCAAAGGCGGCCACACTATCCTGCGTGAGAGGGGGAGAACCATGACGCAGAAACCGCTGTACCGCTCGCTGGATGCCAACCTTGCGCTTCTGGAGGAAATGTTTGGCCGTTCCGACGATTTTTATACCAAGCGCCTGATGCTTGCCGGTATCCCGTGCGCTATCGTCATGTTCACAGGGCTGTCCTCGCCGGAAAAGCTCTGCCGCATGGCGTTGGACATGCTGGACCGCGACCCCGCCATGCTGGGCGGCGGGGAGGGGCTGTGCGACTATCTGCTGACCCAGAGCCGCGTCCCCGCCGAGCCTGACGCGGTGGAGGATCGCACCGCGCTGGTGGAGCTGCTCTCCAACGGACTGTCCGTTTTGCTCATCGACGGCGTGCGGCGCGGCGTCGCGTTTTCGACGCAGGAGATGCCCCAGCGCTCGATCTCGACGCCGATGAGCGAGGGCAACCTGCGCGGCCCGCAGGAAGCATTCACCGAGCTGCTGCGCAATAACATTTCGCTGCTGCGGCGGCAGTTCCGCACCGGAACGCTTGTGGCAGAAATCTCCACCGCCAGGACCCGTGCCAAGACCGAATACTGTCTGTGCTACGACAGTACCCTGGCCCCAAAGGAAACCATCGACGCTCTGCGGGAGCGGCTGAAACGAGTGGAGATTCCCGTTCTGCTGGACAGTGCCTACTTTGCGTCGTTCCTCAAGCAGGACAAGCTGAATCTTTTCCCGGCAGCTGCCTACACCGAACGCCCCGCCACGGCCTGTGCCCGCCTGTGTGAGGGCAAGGCCGTCGTTCTTGTAGCGGGCTGTCCGTATGCGCTCATTGTACCCAGCTTTTTTGCCGAGCACTTCGAGTGCCTCGACGACTACGCCTCGGGCGCAGTGTTCGCCGGACTTATCCGTATTTTAAAATATCTCGCCTTCCTGCTGGCTGTGTTCGGGCCGGGGCTCTACGTCATGGCCGTGGCCTTTGCGCCGGAGATCATCCCTATCCGGCTTTTGACCAAGCTGGCACAGGGCGAGGCATCCACGCCGCTGCCGCCAATGCTGGAAATGCTCTGCGTGACGCTGCTTTTAGAAATCGTCCGCGAGGCCGGGCTGCGTGCGCCGCAGTCTATCAGCCACACGGTCAGCTTGGTCGGCGCGCTCATCATCGGCGAGACCGCCGTCAGCGCGGGCATCGTCAGCGTGCCGGTTTTAACGATGGCCGCTGCGGCGACGATTGCCACGCTGGCTGTACCGTCGCTGTATGAGCAGTCGATCCTGTTCCGCTTTGCCGTCATCGTGCTGGCCGGGTGCTTCGGCGTGCCGGGGCTGGCCTGCGCCGCACTGACGATTCTGGCGATGGCCTGCGGCAGTGAGCCGTTCGGATACGACTATCTCTACCCGCTCATGCCGCCGGGCCGGGCCAGCGTGCGGGACGGCTTTGTGCGCAGCATCTGGAGCCGCCTTGCCAAATCCGGGGAGGTGATCAGCCGCCATGAAGCGTGAATGCCCCAGTCTTTTCGCCGCACTGCTCGTCAGTCTGCTCGTCAATGTGCTGCTGCGCAGCCAGACCGCCTACTGGCCGCGCGCCGGGCTTTTCAGTGCGGTGGTCTGTGCGCCGCTGCTGGCGGGCGTCGGCTGGCTGTTTGCCCGCAGCTGGCGGCTGGCCGCCGACCCCGTGTACAAGCTGCTGTTCGGTGCGCTGCTCGTCTACACATCGGTACTGGAGCTGCTGCGGCTCTGGCAGCTGGCGGACCGGCTCTATCCCGGCGCGGTCACGCTGACCTCGGTCTGTCTGCTCGTTGTGCTGCCTGTTGTCTATCTGCGGCGGGTTTCGGCGCTGTCCCAGACGGCCTATGCCGTGCTCTGTCTGCTGGTACTGGCAACCGTCGCCATGCTGGCATCGGTGCTTCCGCGGCTGTGCATCGCCAATCTGCAAATTGCCGCACTGACACAGGGCGATTTTCTCGCCGCCGTCAGAGACCAGCTGACGCTCTACCCGGAATACCTGCTGCCCGCGCTCTGGCCCGAGCAGGACAAGCGTGGCCGCCATACGCTGCTGCGGCTGGCCGCGTGGGCACTGGCGTTTGACGTGGGGATGCACCTGATTCTGGAATTGTTCTACGGCGCGGCCATGCCACTGCGCATCGACCCGGTGCACGCCGCCGCGCGATGCGGAGCACTGTCGATTTTCAACCGGCTCGAGTGGCTGCAATTTATTCTGTGGGTCATGGCCGTCACGGTCAAGCTGGCTCTCTACCTTTATGCGCTGGTGCGGCTGCTGGGCGGGCAGAACAAGGCCGAGGACAGCGCCGCCGGGTTGGATCGGTTTCCTCTGTATCCGGGCGGCGTCTGGCTTTTGTGCGCGGTGCTGCGCAAGCTCGATTTAGATGCGGCCCTCTCGCTGCGCAATGTGCTGACCTGGAGTTTTGTGGGCTTGACCTGGATAGGAGGTGCCGCCGCATGTCTGTACCGAAGGCTAAGGCGCTGCTGACCGTTTGCGCCGCGCTGCTGCTCTGCGGCTGCGGGCAGGCGCTCTCCGAGCGGGAGATCGTCCGCGCTGTGTTTTTTGCGCGGCAGCAGGGGGCATACTCCGCCTGTCTGCTGCTGGCCGATCAGAACGCAGAGAGTGACGGCGTGCAGTACAAAACCGCGTCTGCCCGCGGGAACACCGCCGCGCAGGCGCTCCACCTAGCCGAGGACGCTCTGCCGGGCCGGCTCTACTACGGGCTGCTCGACCTGGCCGCACTGCCGCCGGGCTGTGATTGGGCCGACGCGCAGACACTTGGCACGCTGCTCTACGACAAGGCCCAGCCCGCGCCGGAGCTTTCGGTTTTTGTGCTGGACACCGCCGACCACAGCTGGGCCGCGGACGCGGCCTCCCTGTATGAGGACATGAAGGCCGTGGAAAGAGAATACGACCTGCACTGCGGCTTACAGCAGCTTTTTACCCAGGCGGACGGCTGTGCAGTGCCCGCCTATCGCGCTGACAGCGGGTATGACTTTGCGCTGCTGGCAGCAGACGGAGTTTCCGTGTACGTCTCCGGCTTGCAGGCTCAGCTGGCCGCGGCGCTCTGCGGGCAGACGGGCCGCTTCTTTACGGCCTTTGCGGGCGGGCAGGCCGTCTGTGACACCCGGGTCAACGTCACGGCGGAGGATACCACCGTGCAGCTCCATCTGAGGAATACGGATTTTCAGCCGCTGGGGGCGTACAACGAGGATTGGCAGGCACTGCTCTGCACCGAATTGCAGCAGGCATTCTCGGCCCTGACCGCAGACGATGCCGCTGATTTTTTCCATCTGCAATTCTGGCACGTCAATCTGTGGGGGCCCGGCAGTGCTCTGCCCGTGCCGCGGCTGGAAATCCTATTTGAATAGGCACAAGAAAATGCCCGGCCATTTCTGACCGGGCATCGCTTATTTCTGTCAGGAGAGCGTTGACGGACGGGAAATATAGATCAGATTCGTGTCTGCGATAAAGGTCTGGAAGTTGTAGAGCACCAGCACCTCGTCATAGCCCTCTTTTTCAATTGTGGAATCCAAGCCGTACTTGAAGTTGCGGAAATCCACCACACCGATTTTCGCGTAATTCTCGGTCAGGTAGGGCACAAAGCTGTTCGCGTAGCTGTCCTTGACCACCAGAATACTGCCTGTGCCGCGGCCCTCGATCGTTGAATAACCGTTGTTGCCGTCCAAAAAGGCGGCGTACTTATCGCGGGTGTTAAACTTCTGCATATTCACGATGTTTTCCGTCGTTTCCGGCTCGTAGGCGGCCTCGCCCGTGATTTTGTAGATCGTCATCAGGCTGTCGAGCGGGTAGTAGGTGATTTCATCGTTTTCGACGTTCCACAGCCGCGTGGCCGAGTAGTGGGTGCCCTGAAAGTCTGTCACCGTGATTGGCTCATGCGCGGCGCGGTCAAACGGCGTCAGGCCCTTGAGGCTGCAGAACTGCTCATAGGCACGGTACGCGCCGTTGGGCGTCCAGTGGTGGTCGGTCTTGAAATACAGGTATTCGTCCTTCAGGTCTGTGAACGTCCCGCGCAGGTCGATGACATCGGCGCTCTGGCCGACTTTGGCAAAAATATCATCGAGCATCGCGTTTTCATCCACCATCGGTGCGCCTGCGGGCAGTTCCTCCGGGTAGATGACGCTGGCCGACGGGGCCAGCAGGAAGGTGACCTTGCCCGGGTGGTTCGCGGCAAACTCGCTGACGGCCTGTACATTCTTGGCAAGCTGCTTCCGGGTGGCGTCGTCCACCGTGAACAGCTTTGTGAACATCCAGCGGTCCTTACCCAGCAGAATGCCGCCCTCCTCCGCCTTCCGGAACAGGACCTCGTCCGCCGCGCGCTGGGTGTTGACCGCCGCGTCACGCAGGGAGAACTGATCCTGCATCCAGCGGGCAAAGCCGCTCTGCCAGCTGCCGTCCAGCAGTGCGCTCACGCTGAACGCCGGGAGCTGTGCGGCCTTGCGGTTTTCCAGCTCGAGCTGCGTGCGCTTGGGCCACACAATATTGACGAGGGAGAACCCGAACAGCAGCACGGCGCAGAGCACCAGCAGCGGATACCCCGCACGGCGCCTGCCGCCGTTTTTACGGTACACAACCTTTGACATTTGTCCGTTCCTCCTCTCAGAAATTCGCGTACAGTGCGGTAGCGTTCGTGGCGGCCACTACGTAGCAGACGCACAGCGCGGTCAGCAGGGCAAACACAAGGAGCTTTGCCACAGTATTTTTGCTGATTTTCTCCCACAGCCAATGCGGCAGCGCGGACGAGCAGACACAGCCCAGCACCAGCAGCACACCGTAATTGCGCAGGTAGTACACGGGCGAAATACCGCCCTGGGGCACAAACAGCTTTTGCAGCAGCAGACTCAGCGGTGCGCCGGGCTGGTTGGCCGTAAAGATGCCCCAGCCCAGCACCACAAAGAACAGCGTATAGATATGCGGCCAGACCTTGCCCTTTTTGAGATATTTCAGCAGGAAGGTTTTTTCAATCGTGAGCAGCGCAAAGTAGTAAAGGCCCCAAGCAATAAAGTTCCAGCTGGCCCCGTGCCAGATGCCGGTAGCAGCCCAGACCAGGAACATATTGAGCAGCTGGCGCGCCTGGCCCTTGCGGTTGCCGCCCAGGGGAATGTAGATGTAATCCCGGAACCAGCCCGACAGCGTAATATGCCAGCGCCGCCAGAACTCGGTGATGCTGCCCGAGATATACGGCAGGTTGAAGTTGGCCGGACAGTCAAAGCCGAGCAGTGCGGCCAGGCCGTTGCTCATCTCGCTGTAGCCCGCAAAATCAAAGTAGAGCTGTAAACTGTAGGCGATGATGCCCAGCCACGCCAGCGGGGTCGAGACATTCGTCAGCCCAACGCCGCCCGCGCCGATGATGTCGGTCCAGAGTGCGCCGATGGAGTCCGCCAGAATGACCTTCTTCGCAAGGCCGAACACAAACAGCTCTGCGCCGTGCTCGGCCCTTGCCGGCGTGCAGCGGTTCGCGCCGTCGTGCAGCTGGTCAGCCATCTCGCGGTATTTGACGATAGGCCCAACGATCAGCTGCGGGAAGAAAAGCACATACACTGCAAAGGTGATGAAGTTTTTCTCCGGCGCGATCTTTCCGGTGCAGACGTCGGCCTCATAGCTGATGATCTTGAAAATGTAGTAGCTGATGCCCAGCGGCAGCACCGTGCCGATGTTCAGCGCCGCCAGCCCCAGATGCGCGACCTGGTTGACCGTGTCGATCAGGAAGTTGGCATACTTGAAGTACACCAGCACGCCCAAATTGACGAGCACCGCTGCCAGCGGCAGCAGACCGCGCAGTTTGGCCTTCGCCCGCGCTGTCAGCAGCGCCCACAGGTAGTTAAAGACGATCAGCACGGCGATCAGCGGCAGGAACGCAATACCTGTCCAGCAGTAGAAGATGAGGCTTTCTGCCAGCAGCACTGCATTTTTGGCGCGGCCCGGCACCAGATAATACAGCAGCAGGGAAAGCGGCAGGAAGCAGAACAGGAACACCACACTGTTAAAAACCATGGCGGACTCCCTTTCTTTCGGTGAATTTCATCGTTAGCAAAAAAGGCCGTTGCCGAACGGCAGCGGCCTGCAGGGTACAGGGATCAATCAGAAGTTCAGCGCAGTCTCCAACGCGGTATCGATGGGGGCGTAGTCGGGGTTGGCGATACCGGCAATGACGATGGCAACATAGTTGCCGTTGGTCACAATGCGGGCATCCTTGGCCAGTGCGACCTTGTCGGCAAACTCGGCGTACAGGTCATTGGCGGACAGGCTCTCCTTGTAGGCTTCCAGCTCTGCCTTGACGGCATCGATCTTGCCGTCCTTGGCCTGGGCAACAAAGACGAGACCGCAGTCCGCCTGGTCGTTCGTGACATCGCCCTTGTAGCCGACGAGGTTGTCCATCGTCAGCATCAGCTCATTCTCCACGGAGAAGTCATCCAGCGCACGGGGGTTGGCGATGGGGTTCACAGCCTCGATGGCGGCAACAGCGGCATCAAGGTTTGCGGTGTTGGCTTCGTCGCTCACGACGATGTCGGTCTCGCCGTCCGCGCCGCCGATGGTGCTTTCCGCAGAGGAGGCTGCCTCGGAAGATGCGGCAGCGGAAGTGCTCTCGCTGGCGGCGGGGGCAGAGTCTGCGGAGGAGCCGCAGGCGGCCAACAGCATGGCGCAGCACAGAATAACGGGGATCAGTTTTTTCATAGGTCAGGTTCTCCTTTTATTATAACACTGTGGTTATTTCCCTCACGTATGGGCATAGCTTGCCCTATACTTTTATAAGGATACACTATTTTCCTGTTTTTTTCAAGGCGTTTCTGGCAAAACCTGCCGCGATACCGGCACAGAATATGTAAATTTTTTATGCCTTGACAATCCCACCGCGGCAGGGTATAGTCAAAGAAAATTGTAATTTGCGGGGGGTATGCCTGTGCGCAGTCAAAAAGCCCGGGAGACAGCCTGGACCGGGATGCTGTTTGCCTTAGCCATCGCGCTGTCCTACCTGGAATCGCTCGTGTCGCCGCTGCTGGGGCTGATGCCGGCTATTAAATTAGGACTGTCCAACATCGTCGTCATGTACGCGCTGCTGTTTCTGCGCACCCGTACGGCGCTGCTGCTGGTTGTGTTAAAGGCGCTGTTCGCCTTTCTGACCCGCGGGGCCACCGCCGGGTTTCTGTCGCTGTGCGGCGGGGCGCTGTCTCTGGCCGTCATGCTTGTGCTGCTGCAGCTGCCGGTCAGCGGGTATATCTTCTGTGCCGGTTCGGCGCTGGCCCACAACCTGGGGCAGCTGGCCGGGGCCGCCGTGCTGCTTTCCAGTGCGATGGCACTGGGCTACGCGTCGGTGCTGCTGGCGGCAGGGCTGATCGTGGGCGGCATCAGCTGCACTTTGTCCCGGGCGCTGTTTGCTGCACTGCCGAAGCAGGCCGGGCGGCAGCGCCGGGGGAGTCCTTTTCAAAAATAAGAATCTTTCTTAAAATTTTTATTTTGCCTATTGACTTTTATGCGTACATGCCGTATAATAAAGCCATCGACACAGGAATGTGTCCTAGGAGCAATTACAAAATAACAGGAGGCAATTCTTATGACTAAGTATGTTTGCACCGTTTGTGGTTATATCGCAGAGGGTTCCATCCCCGAGTTCTGCCCGGTCTGCAAGGCCCCGGCATCCAAGTTCATTGAGAAGAAGGACAACACCTACGTCACCGAGCATGTCGTCGGCATCGCCAAGGACGTTCCCGAGGAGATCAAGCAGGGTCTGCGCGAGAACTTCAACGGCGAGTGCAGCGAGGTCGGCATGTATCTGGCCATGAGCCGTGTCGCTGACCGCGAGGGCTATCCCGAGATCGCCGAGGCCTGGAAGCGCTACGCATTTGAGGAGGCCGAGCACGCCGCCAAGTTTGCCGAGCTGCTGGGCGAGGTCTTGACCGACAGCACCAGGAAGAACCTGCAGATGCGCGTTGACGCCGAGTGCGGTGCCTGCGCCGGCAAGATGGATCTGGCCAAGAAGGCCAAGCAGCTGAACCTCGACGCCATCCACGACACCGTCCATGAGATGGCGAAGGACGAGGCCCGCCATGGCCGCGGTATGCAGGGCCTGCTGGACCGCTACTTCAAATAATCACTGACCAAGCCACCCGACGCCCCGGAGCCTGAACGCTCCGGGGCGTTTTTGCATAGGATACGCGGGGGTGGTACTATGCGGCGGTGCAGTGCAAAAGACAGGCGGCAAGCCCGGCGGCGCGGTTTCTGCCTGTTGGCCGTCCTTGTACTGACTGCGGGGGTGCTGTCCCTGAACCGCTACGTCAACACCGTCGTCAAGCCGACGCTGCACGAACTGGCCGAATACGAGGCCCGCTCTGCCGCCGTGCAGGCCATGAACCGCGCCGTTGCTGCGGAGCTGACGCGCTCCCCGGCGCTGTGCGACGCGCTTTTTACGCAGGGCTCCGGGCTTGTCAGTCTGGACGCCGCAGCCGCCGGGGCCGCGCAGACCCAATTTGTCAGCGCCGTGCAGACCGAGATGGACGCTCTGCCGGAGATCTGCTATGCCGTCCCGTTCGGCAGTCTGACGAACAATTCACTGCTGAGCGGCCTTGGCCCCGGCTGGCTGCTGTCGATCCAGCCCAAGGGGTATGTGCAGGGGGAGATACGCGAGACAACACAGTCGCTTTCCATCAATACCACACGGTACAGCGCGGTTTTGCAGCTGTCCGTCACCGTCAACATGATTTTGGACGGCAGCACGGCCACGCTGACTGTTGCGGCGGACTATCCGCTGGCAAGCCTACTCGTCTGCGGCGATATTCCGAACGCCTATGCCTCCGATTTGGATTGAATTTGCCCCCGCAGATGTGGTATACTAAGCTGATACCAACAAACGGAGTGTAGCAATATGGAATTAGAGCAGGCCCGCAAACGCGCCGAAGAACTGCGCGTCATCATAGAAAAAAACAACCGCTTATACTACGACCAGGACGCCCCCGAACTGGAGGATTTCGAATACGACGCTTTGAACCGTGAGCTCAAGCAGATCGAAGCCGAATACCCCGAGCTGGTCACGGCCAGCTCACCCACGCAGCATGTGGGCGGCACGGCCAGCAGCAAATTCAGCAAGGTGACCCATGCCGTCAAGATGGAGAGCCTGCAGGATGCGTTCTCGTTTGATGAGCTGCGGGAGTTTGACACCCGCGTGCGGGAGGCAGGCATCCGGCCCGAGTACGTCGTCGAGGCCAAAATCGACGGCCTGTCTGTCAGCCTTGAGTACCGCATGGGCCAGCTGGTGCGCGGCTCGACCCGCGGCGACGGTGTCGTCGGCGAGGATGTGACCGAGAACATCATGACCATTAAGGACATTCCGCACGAGCTGCCTGACGCGCCGGACTTTCTCGAGGTGCGCGGCGAGGTATATATGCCGCACTCGGCGTTTTTTAAATTAAAAGAGCAGCAGGAGCTGGAGGACAAAACGCCCTTCAAGAACCCCCGCAACGCGGCGGCTGGCTCACTGCGTCAGAAGGATTCCAAAATCACTGCGGAGCGCGGGCTGTCGATCTTTGTCTTTAACCTGCAGCAGTGCGAGGGCCGCACCTTCAGGACCCACCGTGAGACGCTGGACTATATCAAATCACTGGGCTTCCCGGTTTCTCCGCGGTACAGCGTGTTTGAGAATATCGAGGACGCTATTAAAGAAATTGAAGCCATCGGCGAGGCCCGCGGCACGCTGGAATTTGACATTGACGGTGCGGTCATCAAGGTCAACGACCTGGCCGCCCGCCGTACTCTGGGCAGCACGAACAAGTTCCCGCGGTGGGCCATTGCGTTCAAGTATCCGCCCGAGGTCAAGGAAAGCGTCGTGCGCAATATCGAGGTCACCGTTGGCCGCACCGGCGTGCTGACCCCGACGGCTGTGTTTGACCCGATCTTCCTTGCGGGCACCAGCGTTTCCCGCGCGAGCCTGCACAACGGCGATATTATCGCAAACTTAGGCGTCGGCATCGGGGACACCATCAAGGTGCGCAAGGCGGGGGACATCATCCCGGAGGTCATCGGCGTATCGGCCCGTCTGCCGGGCAGCAAGCCCTTTGCCATGCCCACGACCTGCCCGAGCTGCGGCGCACCCGTGGTGCATTTGCAGGACGAAACAGCCCTGCGCTGCGTCAACCCCGAATGCCCGGCGCAGAGCCTGCGCAACCTCATCCACTTTGCGTCCCGCAACGCCATGGCCATTGACGGTCTGGGCGAGGCTGTGGCCGTACAGCTCATCGACAAGGGGCTGGTCTCCACGGTAGCTGACCTGTACACCCTGACCGAGGAGCAGCTGCTTACGCTGGACAAATTCAAGAAAAAGAGCGCACAGAACCTTTTGAACGCAATCGAAGGCTCGAAGCGCAACAATCTTGATAAGCTGATTTTCGGCCTTGGCATCCGCAACATCGGCGACAAGGCCGCCGCGCTGCTGGGTGAGCATTTCGGCAGCATGGACGCCCTGCGCCAGGCCACTGCCGAGCAGATGTGCGAGATTGACGGCTTCGGCGAGGTCATGGCCCAGAGCGTGCTGGAATTTTTTGCAAAGGACGGCACAACCGACCTGCTGAACCGCCTTGCGCGCGACGGCGTGAACATGCAGTGGACCGGCGAGAAGAAGGGCACCGCGCTGGCCGGTATGACGCTTGTCGTCACGGGCACGCTGCCGACACTCTCCCGTCAGGAGGCCGAGGCGCTCATCACCCAGAACGGCGGCAAGGCGGCTGGCTCGGTCAGCAAAAAGACGAGCTATGTTGTGGCCGGTGAAGCCGCAGGTTCAAAGCTGACAAAGGCGCAAACGCTTGGCATCCCCGTACTGGACGAGGCCGGGCTGTATCATCTGATTGAGGATAACGGGCAATAAAACAGCACACACCTTTCCACAGGACATCCCACCACGGGATGTCCTCTTTTTTGTTCTACCCCGCGCCGCACCCTCATACACTGGCAGTGTGAGGTGAAGAAACGATGGACGAGTACTACCGCATTCTGGAAAGCCTGCCGCCCGCACTGCGCACACCGCTGGCCAAGCTGGACGCCCACTATGCGCCGCACATTCAGGAGATTCGTCTGCGGCTGGGCCAGCCCGTACAGTTCACGATTTGCGGCAGACTGTGCCCCGCGGCCAAATTTCTGCCCGGAACGGGTCTGCCTGCCGCGCTGGAGACCGACACCCTGCGGGACTGCTTTCTGCAGCTCTGCCGCCGCTCGGTCTACGCCTATGAGGACGAGCTGAAGCAGGGGTATTTCACCGTGCAGGGCGGCTGCCGCATCGGGGTAGCGGGCTGCCGCGGGCCGGGCGGCTTTTCCGCCGTAACATCGCTCAATCTGCGCATTGCACGCTGGCTGACCTGTCCGCTGCCGCCCGAGCTGGAGGCACTGACCGTTGCCCCCACCGGCGGGCTGCTGCTGGCCGGCCCGCCGGGCAGCGGCAAGACCACCCTGCTGCGCTCTCTTGTGCAAAAGCTCTGCGAGGGGGACGCACTTGTCAGCGTCATTGATGAGCGCGGCGAGCTGATGGCCTGTGAGGCGGGCAATCTGCCCCGCGCAGCGCAGATTCGGTGCGATGTCTACGCCCGCTGCACCAAGGCCGAGGGTATTGCCATGGCGCTGCGCTGCATGAACCCGCAGGTCATCGTCTGTGATGAGCTGGGCACGCCAGGCGACGCCGAGGCTGTCGCACAGGGGGTCGCCTCCGGCGTTGTATTCTTTGCCACGGTACACTGTGATGACCCGGCGGGACTGCGCAAAAAGCCGGCGCTGGCCGCGCTGCTGGATACCGGTGCCTTTGCAAGGGCCGCGTTCCTGTCCGGGCGCTCCCGTCCCGGTGCGGTGGCGCAGTGGGTGACGCTGTGACGCTGTTTTTGCGGCTGCTCGGCACGCTGCTTTTGCTTTTGGCCGGGATGGGTGGCGGCTTTGCCGCCGCTGCCCGCGCCGAGAACAGCCGCCGCCAGCTGCACAGCTTTGCCCGCCTGCTTACATACCTGGCCGAGCTGCTGGACGCACAGGCGCTCACCGGACCGGAGCTATTACGCCGCGCAGCGCAGGACCCGGCGTTTGCCGTTTTTTGTCCCGCACCGGGGGAGA
>ERZ857840.2557-NODE-2557-length-17061-cov-4.757439_pt1 | contig 17061 bp, 16 predicted proteins | sample MGYA00519760_ERZ857840 | MGnify/ENA primary metagenome ERZ857840 (study PRJEB31778, sample SAMEA3449371) | human gut metagenome | biome: human gut; feature: human-associated habitat; material: faeces | place: United Kingdom | collected 2010/2012 ... | reverse complement strand
GCCCGGCTTCACGCCGGGCTGTCTCGCGTTCTGCCGCTTCGGCGGTGGGATTACCACATCACGCTGATCCTGTAACTTTCGATGCCGTTGGCGATCGTCTCGGTTTCGACCTTGTTGAAACCCCAGAAGCGCTCTTCGGTGAGCAGGAAGATCGTGTACTGCGATCCTTTGCTGACTTCGAAGACGTTGAATCCGTAACTCGTGCCGGCGGACTGCCCTGCCGCCTGCAGCGATTCGAAGAGGTCGTTCTTGACCGTGCCGATCATCAGCAGCGGCATGTTCGTGTCGTAGAACGAGCGCAGCACGCCGTCGCCGCCGCCGAAGGCCGAGATCTGGTCGGCCGTTTCGAACCGAGCCGTCAGCACGTTCACGTCGAACGACACTTCGGTCGTGCCCGTGACTTCGCCCAGGTCGTTCTTGTCGGTGCGCACGCCCTTCATGCCCGTCGTCAGTCCGGTGACGTAGCAACCCGCGCCGCAGGCTTCGCCCCTCGACTCCGTGAGGCACCGGTTCACGAAGAGCATGCTCCCCTGGTAGGCGGTTTTGGACTGAATCCGGTTGAATGCGAAGGTCGTCCAGCGGTAGGAGTCGAACGCGGTGCCCATAAGCGACCGGAGATCGCCGTTGTCCGCACGGTCGAGGATCGTCAGCCACGAGCCGTTCCTGCCGTCGAGCGTCGTGACGATATAGTCGTGCACGGCTTCGTAATCGGACGCTCCGGAGCAGAGTGCGGCATCGTCCAGCCGCGAGACGAACTGTATTTCGGTGGTGAATTTGTCCGACGGAGCGGGAATCTGGGCGTCCGAGGGGTACTCGTCCAGCCCGTTGTCGCACCCCGTGAACGTCGGTGCTGCCACTGCGAGGGCCAGCAAAGCCGAAAGGTATTTCTTTGCGTTTTTCATCGTTTCTGGTTGTTTCCGTTGTTCTAATTGTTCAGTACGGCCGTGCCGATGATGGCGTAGTGGTCGGAAAGCTCGTAATATTCTTGGGAGTCGAGCACCCGGAAATCCGAACAGCTCCACTCGTTCTGCGGGAAGCCGATGAAATAGTCGAGTTTGCTGCCGCCGAACGTGCCGTCGTTGTTGCACAACTTCGTGCCGTAGGCCTGGTACTCCTTGATCGCATCTGTTCCCGGGCCGCAGTTCATGTCGCCCATCAGCAGCGAGGGGATGCCCGCTTCGGTGGCCGGGGCGACCGCGTAGGCGATCACCTCCTTGGCCTGTTCGTAGCAGGTTTCGTCACCGCCGAAGGCGTCGAGGTGGGTGCAGACGATGCGTACCTTCACGCCGTCGGGAGCGGCGTCGGTCGGTACGAGGATGTCGGCCCAGCCTACCGAACGCTGGTCGGCTCCCGTGAACATGCCGAGCAGCTCGGATTTCGAATTGACGATCGGGTATTTCGACAGAATGCCGTTTCCGTAGTAGCCGTTGTCCTTGTCGTAGGACCAGATGAAGAAGGGGAACATGCCGAGGGCTTCGGCGAACTCGGTCAGTTTCTCCTTCGAGCCCATCGTGCCACTCGCGGTTTCGAACTCGTTGAAGCAAACGATGTCGGGATCCTCTTCCCGGATCGCCTCGGCGAACCGGGTGATGTCGCGTGTCACGTTGGTATTGGCCCGCAGCTCCAGCGCCTTGACGTTCCACGACATGCACTTGAGTTTCACGTCCTGGGCCTGTGCGCCGGCCAGCGGCAGGAGCGTGCCCAGCAGCATGGCCGCTCCCAGTATCTTATTTTCGATTTTCATAATCCGTGCGAATTTTCTCGGTTAATAACCTTTGTTCTGCGTGAGGTTCACCGTGCCGTTGAAAGCCGTTTGGGGAATCGGGAACACCTTGTTGTAGGTCGGATTGAACGTGCGGCCGGGGTACACCTCCACCTCCTCGGTTTCGATCCTGCCATCGACCATCTTCGAAACGACGCTGTGCAGCGGTTTGGAGTAGTACTCTTCGGCCAGTCCCCAGCGTACCACGTCGATATGGCGGCTGGGCTGGAATTCGAAGGCCAGTTCGCAGCGGCGTTCGTTCTGCAACTGTGCCTTCGTGGCCCGGCTGTCGCGCGGCAGGCCGGCGCGCTCGCGGATGTCGTCGAGCAGATTCTTGGCCTCGGCGTCGCCTTCGCCTTTGGTCCAGATCAGGGCCTCGGCCTTCATCAGCATGACGTCTGCATAGCGCATCAGGCAGCAGTTGAGCGTGTTCCAGAGTTTGTCGCGCTGGTTCGAAACCTCCGAATAGCTGCCCGTCTCCCATGGCGAGATGAACTTCTGGTTGATCAGGCCCGCCGAGACGTGGCTGGTCGTGTACGAGGTGATCGAGCCGTCGGTGCAGTAGCCGCCGAAAGTGATGTCGCGGCCCATGAACCGTACGTGGTTGCCGGGGTAGAGAATCGTGGCTTCGCGGCGCTGGTCGCCCTCCTCGAAAGCGTCCCAGAGCTCCTTGCTCGGCGTGTAGTATCCCCACGTGTTGTAGAGGCCCCAGCCGGCATTGACGAACGTCACGCCGTGGTAGCGCGCGCCGTTCGTGACGTCGCCTTCCAGCGAGAAGATGTATTCCGAGCTGTGGTTCTGCTCCTTGCGCCAGAGGTTGGCGAAAGACTTGGACTTGTCACTCGGGTCGATGTAGAGCGAACGCTTGTCGGCTCCGGTCAGGGACATTACCTTGTCGCACATTTCGATCACGATGTCGTAGTACGACTGGTCGTATTGCGCGGCATAGAGCGCGGCGCGGGCGGCGAAAGCCCATGCGGCGGCTTTGTGCGGCAGGCCGTACTGGTCGGCGGAGAGCTCCGAGAAGTAGGGCAGCTCCTCGGCCGCGTCGCGGAAGTCCTGGATGATCTGGTCGTAGTTCTTCAGCACGTGGTCCGGACGCGGCGAGTCCATGGCGTCCATGGGCGTCGTGTCGAGGATGATGGGAATGCCGCCGTTCGTATCGTCGCCGTAGTAGGGAACCATCCAGAGCATCGAGAAGCCGCGGAAGAAATAGGCGGATCCGAGGGCCAGCTTCTTCACCGACGGGGTGATGCCCAGGTCGGGAACCAGCTTGATGATGTTGTTGGCCTTGGCCACGTTCTGGTACATGACGCCCCAGACCTCCTGCACGTCCTGGTCGTTGGAGGGGGACATGCGGAATTCGCGGATTTCGTCCACGGCCGGACGGTCGCGGCCGATGAGGATGTTGTCGCTGGCGCATTCGAACCACATGTGTCCGCGGCCGCAGATCTGCTCGCTCCAGTTGGGCGATACGAAGTAGTAGAGTGCATATACGGCCTTCATGACGTCTTCGTCCGTTTTCCACGACGTGTCGCGGCCGTAGGATTCCCGGTCGAGGAAATCGGAACAGCCCGAGAACGATAATACGCTGACGGCCAGACAAATATTCATTAATATCTTTTTCATGGTCGGTTGAGGTTTAGAAATTGACGTTCACACCAAAGTTGAAGAAACGCGACACGGGATACACGCCGGAGTCGATGCCGTAGTTGCCCACTTCGGGGTCGATGCCCGAATAGCCGGTGATCGTGGCCACGTTGTCGATGCTCATGTAAACACGCAGCGAGCCCTTTTCGAGACCGATGTGGCGGGTGACGTGTTTGGGCAGCGTATAGCCCAGCGTGATGTTTTTCAGACGCAGGTAGTCGCCCTTCTCGAGGAAAACGTCGGAGAACTTCACGTAGTTGCCGTTGTTGTCGTCCACCAGACCCAGCCGCGGATATTTGCTGCCGGAGGGGTTGAAGTCCCACGTGTCATAGACGTCGGAGATGAGGTTGCCCATGTCCGCACGGCCGTTCATGGCCATTTGCTTCGTGCCGTTGTAGATATAGTTGCCTGCGACGCCCTGGAACATGAAGCTGAAGTCGAATCCCTTCCAGTCGAACGAGCCGCCGAACGAGTAGGTCTGTTTCGGGGTGTAGCAGCCCGTCAGCACGCGGTCGTCGTCCGTGATTACGCCGTCGCCGTTCGTATCGACGAACTTCAGGTCGCCCACCTTGGCGTCGGGCTGCACCTGCGTCACTTCGCCGGTCTCGGCGTTCTTGCTGACGTAGCGGTCGATCTCCTCCTGCGAGCGGAAGATGCCGTCCGTGCGGTAGAGGTAGTAGGAGTACCACGGATACCCGGCCGCCGAGTAGAGGATCGGCGTGCTGTTGATATTCGGGTTCTCATGCTGCACGAGTTCCTGGGCGCCGTAGTCGTCCACCCAGCCCTTGTTGGTCGAGAACGTTCCCCATACGCTGTAGTTGAACTTGCCGTCGGCCGCGCTGTTGCGGTAGGAGGCCGAGAATTCCCAGCCGCGGTTGATTACTTTGCCCATGTTGCCCAGCGGCGGGTTCTCCACGCCGAGCGCTTTAACCAGCTGCGTCACAGGTCCGAAGGAGGAGTACATCATGACCCACACGATCGCAACTGCAACAACATTCGAAATGTATGGCATCAGCATCGCCAGCCGGATCGGCAGCTTCGCAAAGCAGTATTTATCAATGAGCACACTGAGGATCAGCGCCAGAAAGATCGTGATCGGGACGACTGCGATCGTATAGACCAGTGTATTTTTCAATGCGTCGACAAACCATTCGTCGCTCCACATATCGATGAAATTCTGAAAACCGACAAAATTCCAGCTTCCGAAGCCTTTGGTGTAATCCCAATCCGTAAAGCTGATGAACAGGGAAAACAAAACAGGAATAAACGTGAACAGCGCACAGCCGATGAGGTTTGGCAGCAAAAAAGAATAACCTGTTAGATCCGTGCGCGCCTGCGGACTGAGTATCTGCCGCTTTTTGCGCTGCTTGGGTTGTTTCATGGTAGCTTCCATATTGGTATCTCCTTGCAAAATGGGCAGGACAAGCGAACCTCGTCCTGCCCACAGGGTCTTATTGCGAATGCGAACTTATTGTGTGGTCTTAGCCAGCCAGCGCTGCGTCGCCGCGCGTCTTGGCGCTCTCCAATCCTTCTTCCACGGTCTTCTGACCGGTGTAGATAGCTTCAAGTTCCTCGTTGATGATATCGGTCAGCTCCGCATTCTTCGTAGTGATGCTGGGAGCTGCGTAGTTATCGTGCGGGGTGATGAGAACAGCCTTGGTGCTGTCGGCATCAAACAGGTTCTCCGCGCCGGAAAGGAAGGCGTTGACAACGTCGTCTGCGTTGTAGGTGTTCGCTGCCGGGACACGACCGCCGGAAGCCAGATACAGGCCGCCTTCGGTCAGATACCACTTGGCAAATTCCCAAGCCTCGTCCAGATGCTCAGAACGCGGGTTGATGCAGAGCAGGTCGCCATAGCCGCCCTGCGTGTAGTTGCGCTGATCCTCGGAAACAACGGGGTACGGAGCAAATGCAGTCACAAAGTCGTGCGGATAGGTCTCAGTATCCTTAATGTTGCGGACCATCCACGGACCAATCGTCATGGCAGCCTTGCCGCCGAGGAACATGCTCTCCTGCGAGAGCTTTTCGGTCACAGAGTCGGCATGCGTGGGGGCGTAGCCCTCGTTCATGGTGGTGGAGATCAGGGAGATGGTCTTCTGCCAGACGTCGTCGGTGAAGTTGGTGGCCGTGCCGTCAGCGGTGTACATATTGTCGCCGCCGAGCGTCTGCTGGATCATGAACTGTGCGTACTGCGCCATATCCTGCTGGCTGTTCCAGAACACGCCGTAGACCTTGTCCGTGCCTTCGCCGTGTGTCAGCTTCGCGCAGACATCCAGGAACTCGTCATACGTCCACTCGGTCGGGACTTCGATGCCGGCCTCGTCAAACATGGTCTTGTTGACCACCATGCCATACTGGTCGAGCTTGCAGGGGATGCAGAACGGCTTGCCGTCGACGTAATAGTTCTTGGCCAGATCGCCGAGATACTGCGTCAGGTCAAATCCATCGCGCTCGCAAAGCTCCGTCAGGTCGAGCGCCATGTTGCCCTCGGCACGCTTGGACAGCTGCGCCATCGTGTAGGACATGTAGACGTCGATCTCATTGCCGCCGAGAAGGTTGGTCTCCAGCTTGACGTTACCGGTGTCGTCGTTGACGAAACGCTCGTACTCAACCTGAATACCCTTGTCCTTGTACGCTTCGTTGAACGCGTCACAGGCTGCCTGCGGGCCGCTCTCTGCGGGGACGCCGCCCCACATACGGATAGTAACGACATCGCCGGTCTTGGCGGTATCGCCGGACTGCGCGGTCTCGCCGCTTGCATCCGGAGTCGTCGTATCGGTCTTGCTGCACGCCGCGAGCACGCCTACAAGCATGCACAGGCAAAGCAGCAGCGCAAGAATTCTGCTCTTTTTCATGTTTTGTTCTCCTTTCAAATGCTTTCAGAAATTTTCTCTCTGAACTGTACCTATTTTCCCAAAAACACCTGAAAACCGCAATGAACAGGTCTGCTTTTTTACTTTAAAATACAATGCTCTTTTTGCGTCTGCATCACGGCGTTATCATGATTTTACGTTTTGTCTTTCAAATTCTGCTCTTTTTCTGATTACGATACTCCTGCGGAGAAATACCGCGCATTTTGCGGAACATCACACTGAAGTAGTTGGAATTCTCCACACCGACAGCCTGTGCGATCTCGCTGATGCGTTTGTCGCTCGTGCGCAGCAGCTCCTCCGCACGGCACACGCGCTGCGTGTTCACGTAGTCCACAAAGCTGATTCCTGTCTCCTTTTTGAACAGGTGGGAGAAATAGCTTTCGCTCATGCTGCATAGCTCTGCCGCGTCCTTGACGGTCAGCTCTGCCGTCAGGTTGTTCTGCACATAGCGCTTCACCGCCACGATCTCGGCGCGTGTTTCGCCGCTGTACTGCTGCAATTCTCCTTCGGCGTGGGGCAAGTGCCGGTCTAGGGTCCGTTCACACTCCGTCAGCGCATCGGAAAATTGCTCCATGCCTGTATGCACAGTCGAAAGGCACCCCTCCAGATGCAGCCCCAAATACCGCGCGGCATATTCATAAAGCCGCGAAAAGGTTCGCCGGATTTGCTCAATTGGCTGCATGGTTCCGGTCTGCTGCACAATCACGAGGATAGAATTTGCGGTATAGGGATACGTCTCCGTGCAAAGCCCGCCTTCAAAGACCTCCTGCGTCATATTTTCCATCGCATATCGCAGCACTGCGCTGTCCTTTTCATGGATCTCGCGTGAAAACCGACTGAGCAGGACACAATACGGCTTTTGAAATTCTGTTTTCAGCTCCATCTGCCGGAATTCTTCCTGCAATTCCGCCCGGTACGGATACGATCGCTGTGCAGCCATCCGGATCAGGCGCTGCTTGATGGCGGAGCGGTTTTTCCGCAGCAGCTTTTCCGCCTCGTTCTCCGGCTGCTCATACGGGAGTTCATTCAAGATCCGCAGCAGCTCCTCTGGCTTGCTCGTCAGCTTGAAAATATAGTCGGCGGCTCCGAGCTTCATCGCCCGCTTCACATTCTCGCCGTCCTCAAAGCTGCTGAGTACTACGAACTGAACAGTGGGAAACCGTTTCCGGCTCACTTGGATCAGTTCAAATCCGTCCATGCCGTCCATTTTCAGGTCTGTCAGCACCACATCCGGCAGTTCCCGCTCCATGATCTCCAGCGCCTGCTTGCCATCCGCAGCCTCTCCGATTATGGTATAGCCGTTTTCTTCCCAGTTCAGAAATGATTTGATGCCCACGCGAACCAGAAATTCATCATCCACGACCAGTACTTTCCGCATCTATTTCCTCCTTCTGCCGCAGAACTGGCAGCGTAAATTCCGCAACCGTTCCGCAGACCGCACCGTTGTATACCAGAAGACCGTACTGCGCACCATAGGCGCTTTTGATTCTGGCGTCTACGTTTGCGATTCCGATACCCGTCACCTTTCGCCCGCTCTGCGCTTCTGCCTCGCCATTCTGCAATCCGCAGCCGTTGTCTTCTACATAAAGTTTCAGAACCCCGTTCTCCACATCTCCATAGATCATGATCGTCCCTTGTTTCTCGCTGCCCTTGAAACCATGGATGACTGCATTCTCTACGATCGGCTGCAAGATAAACTTTACGACCTGAAGTTCCAGCAGCTCCCGGTCCAGGTCTGTCTCCAGCGCAAACTGATTCCCATATCGGCAGTTATAAATGTAAATATAGCTGTTGATATTGTCCAGCTCGTCCTTCAGTGTAACCAACTCTCCACCGCGGCTCATGCTGTATTTGAGCATCGTCGCCAGCGCGTCAATACACTCGACAATGTTGTCTGCCTTTCGGATGATCGCCATCCAGCGGATCGCATTGAGCGTATTGAACAGGAAATGCGGATTGACCTGTGCGCGCAGCGCCTCATATTGGTATTTTTCCCGTGCCTCACTCTCCGTCTTCTGCTTTTCAAAAAGCGAACGAATGGTGTCCGACATTTGTCGGAACGCGCGGTTCAGCCGTCCAACCTCATCTTTACGCGTAAAGTCCAGCCCTGTGACGCCTTCTTCCATCTGATAGGAGAGCATTTTCTCCGAAAGCGCTACAATTGGGCGCGTCAGTACGTTCGTGACCCAAATCAGCACGCCTGCCAGCACCAACACGCAGACGATCAGCAGCGTATTGATCTGTGTTTGCAGCCGTGTTACATCGCTCGTCAGCATGGCATAGCTCGTCAGATGCAGAACCTTCAATACTTCTCCATTAAACGTAAACTGCCGTGAAAGCGTGTAATAGGACAGCAGTTCCTTTCTGTCGGACAGCGTAACGATTGAACTTCCTGCGCCAGCTGCACATTCCTCGCGAAGAATTTCTGTGATATCGTCATGCGTAAAAGTCCCGCTCCCGTCAAGTCCCAGCACGATCTGCCCATCCTCGGTACAGATATAAACAGCATCGTCTGGTTCACAGAAAAACGGCTTCAGCGCCCGACTCAGATAGTCCTGCTCCAGACTCACGATCACCGTAGCAAGCCGTCTCCCGCCGGACGGAGACATCAGAGATTTGGCAAGCGAAACATAATTGGTATTTCCGTTTTCCTCCAGCACATAGGACGGCGCGAACATATTCCACTGCACATAGCCATTCTCCCCAATGCTGCTCTGCACCCACGGCTGTTCAAAGAGAAACTGATAGTTGTTGTAATTCGTGCCCCAGTTGGCATAGACGTTGTTGTCCGCGTCAAAGCAGGTGATCTTGATGCCGCCCATGTCATAAAGATTGTTGATCTCGATGCCATTGACGACTTCATCGAACAGCAGCGTTTTTTCATAGCGGGACATCTGCTCATTTTCCAGTGCACGCTGAAACTCCGCATCATTACAGATAACACCGGCAATGTTCACCATGCGCTGGAAGAGCATGTAGATCTCGTCCTCGCTCTTTTGCAGCTGGCTGATCGTCCGCTTGCCAAGTTCGTCGCGGATATAATTTGCATAGCGTGAACTGGAATATGCCAGAAGCAAACTTAGCGGCAGCATCAGACCAAGCAGAATAATGATACACGTCTTTGTTGCGATCCTTTGCCAGAACGGCGTTGCCTTTTCCTGTTTCATACCGGTTCTCCCTGCTCCATTTCCCGGAGCGGTCTGCGCAGCACTTTTGCGGAAAGATACGTCATGAGCGAAAATGCGAACAGCGGAAATACAAAGCCGATCCGCAAAAACAGTCCCCGCCAGAAGATAAACAGAATGACCGACGGCAAAAATATCAGCAGATTCAAGATCGCACGCAGCGGATAGGCCGCCAGCAGCAGCGCCGCATTTTTCCAATACTGTCTTACGCGGTTTTCAAAGCGCGCGATCTGCGGATAGACCATGCTCCCGAGCAGCGTTACTGCTAACAGTCCCAAAACGCTTACCCATTCTACTGCGCCGAGCAGTCCCGGCGCACTCTTGCTGTATCGAATGGAAAACCAGAAATCAAACGCAGAAAATGCCGTAACCGCCAGCTGCATCAACCAGCACGCAATTCCATGGCGAAGATTCTGTTTCCAATCCTTCCAGAACGCCGCAAACACACCGCCGCCTTCTCCGCGCTGCCGCCGCAGCATTGCCGCATACAGTGCGCTCATCGACGCACCAACCGTTACGACCGGAAGGCAGCCGATCAGAAAGCACACATTCAGTACGATCATATCTGCGAATGCTCCCAGCACCTGCATCGGTTTGGAATCCGGGTCAAAGAACGGAAGGTTTCGTATTCTCTTTTTCATAGCAGTTTCTCCTGTAATCCGACGGCGTAAGCCCCGTGTCCTCTTTGAATATCTGACAAAAATAATTGGCGTTGCAGATGCCCAACGCATCTGCGATCTGACTGATAGACAGCCCCGTACCGCGCAGCAGCTGCTTTGCATTTTGGACTCTGAGATTTCGTAAATACTCTGGAATACTCTTTTCCGTCTCTTTCTTAAAAAGATGACTGAGGGTCGACACACTGCAATGGCAATACGCAGCAACATCCTCCGCTCGCAGCGGCTGTGCATAGTTTTTTTGAAGATAGACAATTGCGTGGCTCAGCAGACTGCTTTGCCGCTGCGATTCGAGCGCCTTTGGCGGCAGCTGCGACAGCTCCCGGTGCAGCAGCGCAAACATATTGCAAAGCGGCGCAATCCGCACCCGAAGTTCTTCTATCTGCGGCGCATCCGTCCGAACAGATTCCTGATACACTTCTTTTAGTTTTTCTAACTGCAAGTCATATTTTCTGGCGAAATGCCGCATCTTCTGCATTGACATTTGCTCGTCCATGCAATAGCCGCTGACACTGAGAAAGCACAGCACCGCGCCATCTGCATTCAGAACCGGAAACACAAATTCTCCCATCCCCGCATAGCAAGTCCCACAAAAAGGACCGCTTGCGCAGCAATTCACAACCTTCCCCTGACGGGCAATGCACGTGTTCCAGACCTCCGGTTTAGACTTTACATACAGACAATAGGGATTTCGATTGATGTTATATGGTGCAAGCTGCGCCATATAACCCTCCATTGGGATCTTTACATTATGGAACGCCACATAATCGCCATGCTGGTGTGCCAGATATTCAAAATACGCCGATATTTCGGTCAAAAGTTTCGAAACCACGCCATCCTCCTCTTGCACGAATCCGTAGATTCTCTGCATTGTAACGCATGGACTCTTTTCGCTTTTTATTCTAACATTGAATTAAATCCATGTAAATCTCACGATTCTTGGATACATCTTTCATATTCTGCTTTTTCATATCTATATTTTTATGCAAAGGAGTTTTTCTCATGTTTTATGAAGAACCCGCAAAAAAACTTCCTGTATCCGCCAGCGTAGATGTACTCGTTCTCGGCGCAGGCCCTGCCGGTGTCGCCGCCGCCATCAGCGCTGGGCGGCAGGGCGCAAAAACCATGCTCATTGAGCAGCTCGGCGACGTCGGCGGCATTGCCACCTCCGGCCTGATGAGCCACTGGACAGGCAACACAAGGGGCGGCATCTATGAAGAGATTCTGGATCGTTCCGCCGATCTGCCCGACAGCGCGGATTACGGTTTCAACGGTTCTCCGCGGCAGCTCATCAATCCGGAACGGCTGAAAACGGTCTTCCTGCAAATGCTGCATGAGGCACACTGTGAAGTTCTACTCTATACTTTTGTCTGTGAGCCGATCATGGACTCAGGCCGGCTGTCCGGCGTCATCATCGAAAACAAATCCGGGCGACAGGCGATCTTTGCAAAAATCATCATCGATTCCACCGGCGACGGCGATATTGCTGCCAAGGCAGGCGCCGCTTATGTCAAAGGTCGTGAGACAGACGGCGCGATGCAGCCCGCCAGCCTCATGTTCAAAATCGGCGGTGTAGATTACAGCCGCGCTGTTTTCCCCGGCAAATTTGAGGACTATATCCAGATCCCCAAGGGCGAAATTCAGGCGCTCGGCAAGTCACACCTGCCGTTCCCGGCTGGGCACGTTTTGCTCTACCGGTCGACGCTTCCCGGCGTTGTCACTTGCAACATGACGAACTGCACGGGCATTGACGGCACAAACGCCACAGATCTGTCCCGTGCGGTGCTTGTCTGCCGCAATCAGCTTCAGCCGATCCTCGATTTCCTGCACGAATTTGTACCCGGATACGAGAACTGCTATCTGCTGGAAACCGCTTCTTTGATCGGTGTCCGTGAGACCCGACATTTCAAAGGGCTTGAAACGATCACGGAAGAGGATATTCGTTCCTCGCGCGTCTTCCCGGACTGGGCGGTCACGCACGCAAGCTTCAATTTTGACGTGCACAATATGACCGGCAATGGTCTGGACGCGACCGGTGCGCAGGACGCTTTCACCGCCACCAGCTACACCATTCCGTATGGCTGCCTGGTTCCGGAAAAAATCGATGGGCTGCTGCTCGCGGGCCGCAATATCTCCGGCACACATATGGCGCACGCCAACTATCGCGTCATGCCGATCTGCGCCAATATGGGGCAGGCCGCTGGTATCGCCGCTGCGCTGTGCTGCAAAGAAGACATTCAACCGCGAGATGTAAAGGTTCCTGAGCTTCAGAAACTTCTCCTTCAGAACGGAGTGCTTCCTGTATAATCTTAAATCATTTTTCTTTCTGTATTGGTTCTCAGCTAGAGTTGGCCCTTCAAGCTGCGCCGTGGTGTCACGGCGCTGGTGACAGCAAAAGTGCGGACGTTCCCCCTGGCGGGGAGCGTCCGCTTTGCTATTTGTCCTCATTTATAATGTATAAGTTCGACGTGCAGCTTCCGTTTTCACGGTGGCGGCGTTGGCGCTGGATGTAACCGGCGTGTTCCAGATCGTTCAGTGCTCTTTGCACTGTGCGCGGCGAGAGGTGCAGGTCGCGGGCTATCGTCTTGACGCCCGGCCAGCAGCTCCCGCCGCCTGCACGGTCGCGGAGGTACATATAGACCGCCCTCGCTCGGTGCGGCAGGTCAGGATCAGCGTAGATTTCGCCGAAGAAGCTCATTTCTCGGCATAGCTGCTCATATAGCCGTCCGGCTTTGATGCCGTGACCGGCTGTGGTTGCGAATACAGGCTTTTCTTGATATTCATCAGCAATTCCTCCTTTCCGGCGTAGTAGACCTCGCGCTGGGCGCGCTCCGGCACCTGATATGGTTCTTCAAACGAAATGCCCCATTTGAAATATAATTGCAGCTTTGTGCGCATGGGATGCGTGCCGGTTTTCATGACAACAAATTCTCCCTTCGGGAGACTTTTCAGTTCATCCGGTGAGAGCAGAGCACGCTCTGCCATCTGCAAGCTCTGACTGTTGCTGTCCTTGCCTTTACTGATAGAACCGGTAAGGACTGTCCGGCTGCCGAGGGCTTTGGACAGCGTCTCCGCTGTCTGGCTGTTGGGCGCAAAGCCGCCGAAGATGGTATCCTGACAGTTATCGGCTATGATCTCCGCGCCCTCCTTACCGTAATTCTTTTCGAGCTGCGCGAGACTCTGGATGATCGGCACGAGCGTCAGCTTGCGGCTTCGGCCTGCGGAGAACAGCGGCAGAACGTCAAACGGCGGCATCGTGCCAAGCTCGTCGCAGTAGAACACAACACGGTTTTGCAGCTTGCCGCCGTGCTCGTCGGCTACAGAGAAAAGCTCCCGCGAAAGGTTTTGGATCATCAAACCTGCCATAAAGTTTTTGGTATTGTCTTCTTTCGGCAGCACCAGAAAGATCGCGGATTTCTCGGCGGCAAAATGTTCCGCGTCGATGGCGCTGTCAAAGCAAAGCACCTGCTCCAGCTCGGAATCCAGAAAAGCATTCAGCCGGGACAGCACCGTGGACATGACGGAAGCCATGCCTTGTTCCGATGTGTTGAGCGCTGCGCCCGCGAACCATCTGGCTTTGTGTGTTGAAGGAAGATTGTCCATCAAGACCTGAAAGCCAGTTTTCTTGCCCTGACCGCTGGGCGCGAGAAGCTCCTGCACCAGTTTGAAAACGGACACGATGTGTCGCTTTTCATGCCCCGCGCTGTCGGGCGGAACGTACTCGGCAAGGAGTAAGATGACCGACGTGAGAAGTCTCTCGGCGGCATCGTAGAAGAACGCATTCTGTCCGCGGTCCTGATCATCGCCGCCCGGATTGACGATGGTTTTGGCAAGAATCTTCGCGTATTTTTCCGCTTTCGCCCGCGCCGCAAGGTTGTCCGGATGCTCCCGCGCGATGTCCATGTAGCGGTTGATGAGCGTCAAAAGATTGCTCCCGTCCGAGCGCCTCGGGTTGCGAAGAGCGATCACGGAAACGTGGTAGCCATAGTACTTTTTCGCAATCGTACCGTAATTTCTTGCCAAATCCCCCTTCGTATCAAGCGCCAGATAGCTCATGCCGCTGGCACAGGCAAATTCGAGATTTGGGTACAAAAAGAAGGCGGTTTTGCCGACACCCGATGCACCAATCATGAGGCAATGCACATCGTCACGGTCGACCAGCGCATCGAGCTGCTTGCCGCGCTGTGTGCTACCGAGAATCAGTCCCTGCACCTCCGGCAAATTCTTTCCTGCGCGCCATGAAGCAACATCAAACGGCACGCTGGCATACGATTTTTTGATCTCCTGCGTGGTCGCCCAGCGCGCGGTTCCGTGCTGGCCGTCTCCCACGGTTTTGGATTTGATGCCGTTAAGCGAGTAATTACTTGTGAGAACTGAGAGCAGGACGATGAACAGGACGATCACCACACCGGCCGCGATCAACGGCGTTACAGACTCAGGCATGGCGCAAGTTCCTCCTTCTGAGCGTGGAGCAGATCGTCGTTCCAGTCTTTCAGTTCCGGTACAAGTCGTTCCGTCATAACGTCGCGTTCGCGCAGAAGCTCTGCCATCCGTTCACTTGCAGCATGACCAGCTTTGTCATTGTCGAGACACAGATAGACGATCTGCGTCTCCAGTTTCAGCATCTGCAAGACCGGACTCGGAGACGTGCCGCAGCAGGCCACATAGCTATGCTCCTGCCATTGGTGCGGGTTCATGGAGATACCGCTCGTCACCTTGTTGGGCCGTCTTTATGCAGAAGTAAGATCTTCCACACAGGTGGTCTTCGCGCATCCTCCGCATCGCTGTTCCTTTTCGGGCTTGTCCGCTTGATGTTATTCAGTCACTGGATATGTAGTTTTCAAGCTGCACGAGGAGAATTGAAAATGTCCCCTCAATGCATAGGCCACGGGAACGATCTTTTTATAAGGTCGTTTGAAAGATTTTTTTAATTTTTTGCATACGGATGGCAATTGCGGCTTGTGTACATCCCCACTTTTTGGCGAGTTCTTTCTGACCATGTCCTTCAAGCGTGACATAGGTAAGCAGTTCGAGATCTTTGTCATTCAGTTTCATAACCGCACGGATTAAACGCTCATTCTCCAAGGTATCAATCCATGCATAGCGGTTTTGAAAACCAGTTTCATCAAAGGTGGTAGACATGACCCCGCTTTTTCTAAATAGGGCAGAACGCCGATCATCGTCTGGACCATCAATTTCTATTGACGGCATTTTCGTTGCCCTGCGTTCATACGCACGATTCCGGCAGAAGCAGTGCCAGTCATACTCATATATTTTTTGAATGCTTTTTTCGCTCATTCCTGCGTTGGCGTATTCTTTTCGCAGTTTTGCCCATTCACGATCAAATTTTGCTTTCTCTGCTGCACAGTTGAATCCCATACGGATTCCTCCATTCTTTTGAAATTTTGAGAAAACCAAAATTTCAAAAGCGGAGGGGCGCGAGGCTGGTAAAAAACGGCCAATGGCGCAGTTCTGTTATCAAAAACAAACCTGCGCCATTGGCCGCTGTAAAAAATTACGAAGCAAACCATCTTGTCTTGAGAAAATAGCCGCATCTTGCTGCAGCCCATTTTGTTTTACAATATGGTTAGCCGCTTACCTTTCGTGTCAAGAAATTGAGTCTGTTAACTGTAAGTATATAGTCACGGGTAGTCTGCCTACCTATTTTTCCTTCATCCCTTTGCTTTTTCTCAATAGCGCCTCGACTATAGCCATTCGCTGACGCTATCAGGAGAGTCCTCAAATAAGAACGCCACGCTTTGTAATGTTTGTATGAAGCAGTGTCTCTCCAATGCATGATTCTCTGGGAATAAGGATTAGCGTTGAAGAGAAGTGCAGTGCAATTTTCGCAAGCAGCGGAAATCGCTTGCTGCAACGAGCGGAGAAAGTGCAACGTGTAAACGCCCCTTGAACCAACAGGGATTCTGCTCCTTCTCTTTATACGGTGTCTTCATAATCTCATAGCAGTTTGATTTTACATTCACGGCAGCAAATGCGTTATCTGAGGCGTCTCTACAGCTCAAGGGGCATTTTATACGTCAGCGTCAATTGCCCACTGGCATTCTCATAGGCATCGCCGTATGTAAAGCCGCAGCCCATGGAGCCTGGAAGCACGGATTTTCTAAAAATGTCCATCTCCTTGTAGGGCGAACGACTGATCCGTTCTTCAATGGCGGATGTTGTCTTGGCCGAGCCGCGGGACAGGGTCAGCGTCGGAGACAGCTTCACCAGCATATTGCTTCCAAACACCAGCGCCACTGTCACCGGGAAAAACTTGCTGACGCGGCGGCGCGGCCATGCAGCACAGCTACTGCACGGATATTCCTTGGGGCGAAGCCCAACCCGGCGATCTGGTCTTTTATCCGGATGATTCCCACGTCGGCATCGCTGGAGGCACAGACGCAGACGGCAATCTGCTGATCGTCCATTGCAGCGGCGGTGCAAACGGCGTGGTTATTACTGGTTCGGCGGGATTTACGGCAGTGGCAAGTCCGAATTTGTTTAAAGCATAAAATCTACGGTGAGACACATTGCACAAAGCAATGTATCCCACCGGGAGAACCATGCTGCCCGTTCTGACAGGACGTACGTTTTTTTTGCAACAATGCACGTCTGAGTCACAGCTAGTACAAATCTCCATCTATCACTTCAAATAGATCCATCCCAGCGATTTCTTCATGCGAAAGTATGTTCTCAAGTACATAGCTATCTTCATTAAAATATAGAATCTACTGAAAGAACGTCTCATAACAAACTACGTTTTCCGTTTGATCTATCTGCGCTTCCGTGTCAGTTGCGTTTCCATTTGATGCAGCCACAGCAGGTGACAGTGCCGACAGCAGGAAAACTAAAGACAAAATATCGTTGCTTTGTTTTCATTTTTTCCTCCTGCTTTATGCGATGGAATTCTTATA
>ERZ857840.2552-NODE-2552-length-17081-cov-7.655233_pt1 | contig 17081 bp, 16 predicted proteins | sample MGYA00519760_ERZ857840 | MGnify/ENA primary metagenome ERZ857840 (study PRJEB31778, sample SAMEA3449371) | human gut metagenome | biome: human gut; feature: human-associated habitat; material: faeces | place: United Kingdom | collected 2010/2012 ... | reverse complement strand
TGTAAAGGTTCCGTTCACCCATATGTCTCCGCCATGATCCAACGCTTTCCGAGCGTTATCCAGCAGATTGAGCAGCAGGGAATGGATCAGATCACCTTCCAGGCAGCAGACACCAGGCGGACAGCAGGCGTGCAGGCGGATGCCCGCCTGAGCGTACTGGGGACGCAGAGGAACCACCAGGTCGGTGATAAGCTCCTGGAGGGATACGGGCGTTCGGGTTAGGCTGCCGTTCTCCAGGGAGAAAATGTTCAATAGCGTCAGGGACAATCGCTCCAACCGCCGCCCTTCCGAAAAGATATAGTTCACGGCGTCCCGTTGTTCTTCCGCAGACAAGGGCTGGCTGCGCAGCAGGTCGGCGTAGCCGATCAGGCTGGTCAGCGGCGTTTTCAGCTCGTGGGTCAGGTCGGCCACAAAGCGGCTCCGGGCGGCTCGTTCATCTGGCCGAAAACCAGCGTGGCCTGCGATTTGGCCACCTCGTCGTAATCGACCTTCGAGAGGTCCCAATGGCCCTCCTCCATGCTCTTTTTGAACGCCTCGCCGTAGCGGATGACGCCCGATTCGATCATCTCGCGCAGCAGGTCGTTGCCCTCGCGGGTGCGCTCGCCCACGCCGGCGAAGACCGAAAAGCCGTTGTGGCCCTTGGCGATGTTGTTGATCAGCTCCATGATGAGCACCGTCTTGCCCACGCCTGCGCCGCCGAACAGACCGATTTTGCCGCCCTTGACATAGGGTTCCAGGAGGTCGATCACCTTGATGCCCGTGTAGAGCACCTCCTGCGAGGTGGCCAGTTCGTCGAACTTCGGCGGCTCGCGGTGGATCGAAGCCTCGCCCGTGCGGTCGAGCCCGCGCATGCCGTCGATGCTCTCTCCCGTGACGTTCATCAGACGGCCTTTGATCTGATCGCCCACGGGCATCGAGATCGCACGGCCGAGCGGCGTAACCCGCATGTGCCGCCGCAGCCCGTCGGTGGAATCCATCGCCACCGTGCGCACCGTATGCTCGCCGATGTGCTGCTGCACCTCGACGACGAGCTCCGTGCCGTTCTCGCGACGGATCGACAGCGCCTCGTCGATGGCCGGAAGCTGCCCCTCCGTTTCGGGGAAGCGAACGTCCACCACAGGGCCGATGATTTGTGAAATGTATCCTTCCATCTGTTTCGTCTTGTTTGTTTCGTACGGCAAAGCAACTGATTCCGCGCGACATGGCGGTTATCTTTTCGGCTCATAGAGTGTCCGATATTTCCCGCCCGCTCCGCAAAACGACCTATCGAACATATCTGCATCCGAAACGGACTTATGCACGGTAGTGCCGGTCCGCGATCAAACGGATCTGCCTGCGGTAGATCAGGCAGGCGAGGAGGAAATAGACGCCGGTCTGAATCCAGAGGCCGCGCAGTTCGAAAACAACGTCCGAAAACGTCGCACCCGTCGATTGGATGCGGACATAGCCGTTCATGCCGAAAGTCGAGGGGAAGAGGCAGGCCACCCCTTTCCAGAAGGCGGGAACGGAGGGCCACGGCCACGACACGCCCGAGATGAAGAGCAGCGGCACGGAGAGGCATACGAACAGCAGGATGCAGTCCTCGCGCCGCCAGACGAGCGACGACAGCACCATCGCCAGGAAGATGCACGCGAGCAGGAACGGCACGACGAAGGCCGTGAGCGTGGCCAGGTCGCCCAGCCGCGGCAGCGAGAATCCGTGCGTGACGATCGTGAAGGCGTAGAGGGCCATCACGATGTAGATGCCGAAATAGGCCGCCGCCTTTCCCAGTACGATGCAGACGGGATTCTTGTAGTCGCGGTGGAACGGCACGAGCGACCCGCGGAAGCGTTCGCGCATGCGGCCGGCCGACATGCCGACGCCCAGCAGCAGCGTCTGCTGGAGAATCAGCATCAGCACGGGCGGTATGAGAAACGCCGCAAAGCCGCTCTGCGGATTGTACAACGCGACGTAATCGTACTCGATGGGCGTGTGCTGTATCTCGTCCTGCCGGTCGGTCGTGCCCGGCAGGTGGCGCCCGACCTTGATGTCGGCGTTCATCTCCAGCGACACTTTGGTCGCAGCCAGCAGCAGGGCTTTGTAGTAGAGCATACTGCTCATGTCGCTGTATACGCCGACGAAAGTCTGGTCGCCGCGCCGGATGTCCTTCGTGAAGCTCTCGGGAATGCGGATGATGCCGAAGACCTCGCGGCGGCGCAGCAGCTCTTCGGCCTCGGCGACCGTCGTGCAGTGCGCCGCGACGGCAACGTCGGGCGTGGCGTCCACCATGCGGATGAACGCACGGCTCTGCGGCGTGCGGCTGTCATCGACGACCGCGGCCGGCACCTCGCGCACGACCTCGTTGGTATAGACCCACGAGTAGAGGAGCGGATAGGCCAGCGGCACGAAGAGGATGAAGATCAGGATGCCCTTGTCCCTGAACAGGTCGGTCAGCTCGTCGTACCAGATGCGGAAAACAGTGCGGATCGGTTTCATGGCTTATAATGATATTTGAGGAATGCGGCGCGATAACGGCCGTTGACCGCAAGCGGCAGCATGATGAAAAGCAGCAATGCGACGACCGAGGGCCATGCGCAGGCAATCGGATAGCCGTTCAGCGCCTGATCGACATAGAGCAGATAGTAATGACGCAGCGGGAACAGGGCGGCCAGACGTCCCAGCACGGGGGCCATAGCGGTCGTCGGATAGGTGAACCCCGCCAGCGAGAACGAGAGGATGCCCCACAACGACGACAGACACATCGCAAGGCGCATCTGGCCGCTGAAAACCCCGAACAGAAAGACGCCGAACGCCTGCGAGGCCAGCACGGTCAGGATGCCGATGCCCATCATCGCCGCGATCCCGCAATTGCACGGGAACCCCATGAAGCGATAGAAATATATGTCGTAGAATACGATCATCAGCGAATACAGCACCGTCTGCGGCAGCAGTTTGCCGACGAGTGCCGTCGTTACGGAATAATCGGCCATACGGAACCATGTCCGCTGCGTTTTCTGTTTCCATTCCAGCCCGATCGTGTAGGTCGTCGAAAGCATGATGAGCAGAATCAGAATGCCCGGCAGCACGATGTTCGAGAGGTAAACGGAATAGTCCAGCGTCGGGTTGTTGAGCGGGTGCGCCTCGGTGACGATAGGTTGTACGACAGCCATTGCCTCCCGCTCGTTGTACCCCTTGGCATAGAGCGTCTCGCGGGTCAGCGCCAGCGAGAGAATCTCGGAGGCGGTCATCATGTCCTTCATCAGCAGGGTCCCCGGCACGAAATAGGCTTCGTTGGTGTAGAACGACACGCAGGGCTGTTTGCTGGCCATCGCCTTTTCGGTCGTGCCTTTCGGAATGTAGAAGAATCCGTATATCTCGCCCCGCTGCACCGCTTTGCGGGCTTCGGAGAAGGAGTCGTACTGATCCGCGAAGTCCGAAGCCTCGAACGCCTCCATCGTGCGTGCGAGGATGCGCGTGATGTGCGTGCGGTCCTCATCGACCAGTCCCATCGGGAGGCCGGTCGGCAGACCGGCCCGCATCAGCGACGTGAAGAAGACGACGCAGACCACCGGCATGACGATCATGCAGAACAGGAAGATGGGCCGGCGGGAGAAGATGCCCAACTCCCGCCGGAAAATAGCCGTCAGCCGTTCGATGGTTCCACGGTGTCTCATTCGATCTCGCTTTTACGAAGTACGGCCGACATGCCCGGGTGAAGCCCTTCGACGGGCGATGCGGGGCGGGCCCTCACCTCGAATGTCTTCAGGTCGAAGCGGTCGAGCGCCTTGGTGGCCTTCCACACGGCGAAGCTGCCCACGTCCTTCATGCGCGTGATCCGCACCGGAACGGCGATGTCGAGCGCCGGGAGGTAGGCCGTCAGCTCCCGTCCGACAGCGATGCCCGGCAGCAGGTCTTCGCGGATGTTGAACGTGAACCACACGTCGTCCATACGGGCCACGTTCATAATCGGCGCTCCCGTGCCGACCAGCTCGCCGACTTCGGGGAAAATCTCCGTCACCAGTCCGTCGTCCTCGGCCTCGATGCGGATGCGGCGCACCTGCCCTTCCGCCGTGCGTATCAGCCCGCGTTCCGCCATCGTCGGGTAGAAACTGTCGGGCGCGCCCTCCAGCTGGGCCAGGCGGATCGCCTCGTTGCGCGAATTGATTTGTATCGGGTAACAGCTCACGGCATCGCTGCAACGCGATATGTCGTAGGTGAAGCTGTCCATGCGGAATTCGAAGCAGGGGATGCCGTCCGCGAAGGCCGTGACGCGCCATACCCCGAAGGTGTTCCAGACATCGTTGCGGCGGTCGGTGACTTCGGCCACGAAATAGCCCCTGCGGCCCACGCCGACGGGTCCGTCGTGCGTCAGGGCGTAACGGCCTGCGGCCGTGCGGACCACGGCGTAGCTCTCCGGGACGCTGCGCACGGGCACGCCCTGCACGGTGTCGACCTCGACGTAGTGCAGACGCACGATGCGCGGCGGATATTCGTCCCTGGGGCGGATGATTCCTTCGCGGACGGGGTTGTAGAGCCGCTGGGTCTCCGTGTCGCGGATTTCGTAATGGAGGTGTGGGCCGCCCGACGAACCGCTGTCGCCCGAGTAAGCCACCACGTCGCCCTGCTTCACGGGCCAGGTTCCGGGACCGAACCAGAGGTTCACGCCGTTCGAACGGCGTTCGTAACGCTCCCTGCGCACGTGCCGCTCGATGTCGTCGCGGAAACGCCGGAGGTGGCCGTAGACGACCGTCGTGCCGTTGCGGAGCGTGAGGTAGACGGCGCGCCCGTAGCCGCCCGCCTGCAATACCACGCGCGAAACGTAGCCGTCGGCCGCGGCCACGACCGGTTTGCCCTCCTCGGCGTCGGTCTTGATGTCCACGCCCGCATGGAAATGCCCGGGACGGATTTCGCCGAAATTGGCCGAGTAGAGCCGTTGTTTGAGCTCCCGCAGGGGGTAGATGTAGTCGTTGGGGTCGAGTTGCTGGCCTTGTGCCCCGAGGCAGGCCGTCGTAAGCAGAAAAAGTATTAGAAATCGTTGCATGTGTCCGTCTCCCTGACCATTGCCGAGGCGGCGTCCATGACGGCCTCGTAGTCGTACCCGAGCGAAAGCCCGTAGCGTATCAGTTTGGTTTTCAGTTCGTATTGCGAGGCGTATTTCACCGTCCGGGCCTTGCGTTCGAGCTGCTGCGCGAGCCGCTCGCCCATTGCCGGACGGTCGGCCTGCGACAGCGCCGCGTCGATCCGTTCCTTCGAAACCCCCTTGCGTTGGAGCGCCGTGCGGATTTTGTACTCGCCCCAGCCGCTGAGCCGCAGTTTTTCGCGCACGAAGGCCTCGGCGTAGCGGCTGTCGTCGATAAAGCGGTCGCGCACCAGCCGGCCGAGCACCTGCTCGGCATCCTTTTCCGCCACTCCCCAGCCGCGCATCAGCCGCCGGGCGTCACCCTCCGACTTTTCGGCGCGGGCGCAGAGGCGCATCAGCGCCGCGAGCGCCTCATCGGGCGTCTTGTCGCGTTTTTTCCTTATTTCAGCCGGGTGCATACCATGCGCGGTTTTCCGAAGAGGTCCTCGCGGACCTCGGTGTCGGTGTATCCTTCGGCGCCGAGCATGCGGACGATCTCCGCCGCGGCGCGTTCGTAAATCTCGAACCAAAGACGTCCGCTGGGCGTCAGCATCCGCCGTCCCGCCCGGGCGATGGCGCGGTAGAAACGGATGGCGTCGTCGTCGGGGACGAACAGCGCCAGGCCGGGTTCGTGGTCGCGGACGTTGGGGCGCATCGTCGCGCGGTCGCTCTCGGGAACGTAGGGCGGATTCGATACGATCACGTCGAACCGCTCCGGAAAAGCCTCCTCCAGCCCGTTCAGGGCATTGGCTTTGCGGAGCGTGACCGCTGCGCCGAGTTGTTGGAAATTCTCCGCCGCCACGGTCAGCGCGTCGTCCGAGATGTCGGCGGCGAAGACCTCCGTCCCGGGCATCCCCAGAGCCAGCGAAGCCGCGATGCAGCCGCTGCCCGTCCCTACGTCCAGCAGCCTCCGGGCTTCGCGCTCCCCGTGCAGGATCGCGTCGACCAGCTCTTCGGTTTCGGGCCGCGGGATCAGAACCCCTTCGCGTACGGCGAAGCGGCGGCCGTAAAATTCCGTGTGTCCGACGACGTATTGCAACGGCTCGCCCGCAGCCAGACGGGCTGCGGCCTCTTCCAGCCCTTCGACGGCGAGTTCCGCTTCCGGGTCGGTCAGCAGGGCCGACGGCGAAAGCCCCGAAAGCTCCGCCACGGCGGCCAGCGCGATGCTGCGGGCTTCGCGTGCGTCGTAAAGTCCCGTGAGCCGTGCGGCCAGCGCGTCGATGGTCCCGCGGCGCGTCATTGGCGGATGAAGTTGGCCAGGGCGATGGCCACGGCGGCTTCGACGACCACCGCGCCGCGCAGGGCGACGCAGACGTCGTGGCGGCCGTGGATTTCCAGCGGTTCGACCCTGTTGGTCGCCAGGTTGTAGGTGATCTGTTCGCGGCCGATGCTCGGCGTGGGTTTCAGCGCCGCGCGCACCACGATCTCGTTGCCGTTGGTGATGCCTCCGTTGATGCCCCCGGCGTTGTTGGTCGCCGTCGTGCCGTCGCAGTCGGTGAAGCAGTCGTTGTTCTCCGAGCCGCGCAGACGCGCTCCGGCGAATCCGCTGCCGAATTCGACCCCCTTGACCGCCGGGACGGCGAACAGCAGGTGGGCGATCATGCTTTCGGCCGAGTCGAAGAAGGGCTGTCCCAGGCCGAGGGGCACGCCCTGCACGCGGCATTCGACGATGCCGCCCACCGAGTCGCGGTCGGCCGCCGCGGCATGCAGCACCTCGTTGAAACGTTCGGGGTCGGTGCAGCCGCCGATCTCGGTCAGCCGGGTCGCGAAGCGGATGCTTGCGGGCAGCATCTTTTTGGCCACGACGCCCGCGGCGACCAGCGCCACCGTGAGGCGCGCCGAGAAGTGTCCGCCGCCGCGCGGATCGTTGAATCCGGCGAATTTGTGGTAGGCCACCAGGTCGGCGTGCGAGGGGCGGTAGTGGCGCATGACGGTCGAGTAGTCCTGCGAGTGGGTGTTGGTGTTGGCGAATTCGATGGTCAGCGGTGCGCCTGTCGTGTAGCCGTCGTAGACTCCCGACACGATCTGCGGTACGTCGGGTTCGCGCCTCGGCGTCGTGCCGGGCGCTCCGCTGCGGCGTCGCGCGAGGTCTTCGGCGAAGTCCTCCTCCGAGAGCGGGATGCCCGCCGGGACGCCGTCCAGCGAAATGCCTATCTGGTGTCCGTGCGACTCGCCCCAGATGGCGAGCCGGAAATTGTGTCCGAATTGGTTCATGGGCGGTTTGGTGTTTTAGACCCGAATATGTTCCAGGTCCTCGAAGAACCCGGGATAGCTTTTGGCGACGCTCTCGGCCCCCTCGATCTCCACGGCTTCGTCCGAGCGCAGGGCGGCGACGGCCAGCGACATGGCCATGCGGTGGTCGCCGTGGCTCTGCGTGCGTGCCGCGCGGACCTTTCCGCCGCGTATTTTCATCAGATCCTCCTCCGAGGTGTCGACCTCGATGCCCAGTTTGGCATACTCCTCGCGGATGGCCTCCGAGCGGTTGCATTCCTTGTATTCGAGGCGCGAGGTTCCCCGGATGACGCTCACTCCGTCGGCCGCGGCGGCCAGCGCGGCCAGCGCCGGGAACAGGTCGGGACAGTTCGTGGCGTCGAATTCGAAGGCCCGGAGCGGCCTGTGCAGGGCCGTCACCGAGTCCTCCTCGTTGATCACGGCGGCTCCTGCGCGCACCAGCGCGGTGCAGATGGCCGTGTCGGCCTGCTTCGAGAGCATCGAGACGTTGCGCACGGTGACCTCTCCGGCCGTGGCGCCCGCCACCAGCAGCATCGCCGCGGCGCTCCAGTCGCCCTCGATGCTGAAATAGGTCGAACGGTAGCGCTGCCGTCCGGGGATGTAGAACTCCTCGTAGTCGCGCTGGCTGATTTCGATGCCGAAGTGCGCGGCCGTGTCGAGAGTCATATCTAAATAAGGTGTCGAGACCGCTCCGCGTACATGCAGCGAGGTGTCGCGCCTGGCCAGCGGCAGCGCGAGCAGCAGCCCCGTGATGAACTGCGACGAGACCGACCCGTCGACTTCGGCCTCTCCGCCCTGGATCGGGCCGCAGACCTCGATGGGGAGGAATCCCCCGTTGTCGCGGACCCGCACGCCCAGCCGGCGGAGCGGTTCGAACATCATCTGCATCGGGCGGCGCAGCAGCGAGCCGCGCCCCTCGATGGTGACGGGTGTGGGGCAGAGCGATGCCACGGGCGTGAAAAGACGTGTCGAGAGGCCCGATTCACCGACGTTGAGCACGCAGCCCTTCGGGGACAGTCCGCCTTCGATCGAGAGCGATGTGGGGTCGACCCGGCGCACCCGCGCGCCGAGCGTCTCGATACATTGCAGGGCGGAACGCGTGTCGTCGCAGAATTCGATGTTGCGCAGCACCGAAACCTCCTCCGAGAGCAGTGCCGCTGCGAGGGCACGCTGTGCATAGCTTTTCGAACAGGGCGGCGTCAGCGTGCCTTTGACGCGGCCCGGCGGAACCGTTTTATCCATATTTACTCATTAACCTCCTGTCCCTTGCGGTTTTTCATCTCCTGCGTCAGCTGATGGCTCTTCTTCAGCTCGAAATGCTGCCCGAGGTAGACCTTGCGGACCATCGGGTCGGCGGCCAGCTCCTCGGCCGTACCGGTTTTCAGAATCTTGCCCTCGTAGAGCAGGTAGGTGCGGTCGGTGATGGCCAGCGTTTCATCGACGTTGTGGTCGGTGATGATCACGCCGATGTTCTTGTGTTTGAGCGTCGCCACGATCGACTGGATGTCCTCCACGGCGATCGGGTCCACGCCGGCGAACGGTTCGTCCAGCAGGATGAACGCCGGGTTGATGGCCACGGCGCGCGCGATCTCCGTACGGCGGCGTTCGCCGCCCGAGAGCTGTATGCCGAGGCTTTTGCGCACCTTTTGCAGCCGGAACTCCTCGATCAGCGCTTCGACGCGTTCGTTCTGGTACTCCTTCGAGAAGGAGGTCATCTCCAGCACGGCCCGTATATTGTCTTCCACCGAGAGGCGGCGGAATACCGACGCCTCCTGCGCCAGATAGCCTACGCCGAGCTGGGCGCGGCGGTATACGGGCAGGTCCGTCAGTTCGGAGGCCTGGCCTTCGTCGCTTTCGAGGAAAATGCGCCCTTCGTTGGGCTTGATCAGTCCCACGATCATGTAGAAGGTCGTGGTCTTGCCGGCTCCGTTGGGACCCAGAAGGCCTACGATCTCTCCCTGGTTGACGTCGATCGACACGTGGTCGACGACGGTCCGGGCCTTGTATTTCTTGACGAGCTCGCTGGTGTAAAGACGCATTGCGTTTCGATAATTTTTTTACAAAGTTATGCTTTTTTCCGAAAAGTTTTTTATCTTTACATTGAATTTTATGATTTTTAAAGCATACTATCGGCGAAATGAAACAATTTGATTCTTCCCTGCTGCATGACAAGCTGAAGGAGTACTTCGGCTTTTCGTCGTTCAAGGGAAACCAGGAAGCGGTGATCCGCAATGTGCTGGAAGGCAAGGATACTTTCGTGCTGATGCCCACGGGCGGCGGCAAGTCTTTGTGCTACCAGTTGCCGGCCATGCTGATGGACGGCGTTGCGATCGTCATATCGCCGCTGATCGCCCTGATGAAGAATCAGGTCGACGCCATGCGCACCTTCTCGGCCGAGTCGGGGATCGCGCATTTCCTGAATTCGTCGCTCAACAAGACCGCCGTGGCGCAGGTTCGGCAGGACGTGCTCGACGGCAAGACCAAATTGCTCTATTTCGCACCCGAGTCGCTCACCAAGGAGGACAACGTGGCGTTCCTGCGCAAGATAAAGGTTTCGTTCTACGCCATCGACGAGGCGCACTGCATTTCGGAGTGGGGACACGACTTCCGCCCGGAGTACCGCCGCATCCGGCCGATCATCAACGAGATCGGCTCGGCGCCGCTGATCGCCCTGACGGCTACGGCCACGCCCAAGGTGCAGCTCGACATCCAGAAGAATCTGGGCATGTCCGACGCCTCGGTCTTCAAATCGTCGTTCAACCGCCCGAACCTCTACTACGAAATCCGGCCCAAGCACAACGTCGACCACGACATCATCCGTTTCATCAAGCAGAACGAGGGCAAGAGCGGCATCATCTACTGCCTGAGCCGCAAGAAGGTCGAGGAGCTGACCGAGTTGCTCGTGGCCAATGGCATCCGGGCGCTGGCCTACCATGCCGGTATGGATGCGTCGACGCGCGCCGCCAATCAGGACGACTTCCTGATGGAGCGCGTCGAGGTGATCGTGGCGACGATCGCTTTCGGCATGGGCATCGACAAACCCGACGTGCGCTATGTCATCCACTACGACATTCCCAAGTCGCTCGAAGGCTATTACCAGGAGACGGGCCGTGCCGGCCGCGACGGCGGCGAGGGCTACTGCCTGACCTTTTACAGTTACAAGGACATCCAGAAACTCGAGAAGTTCATGCAGGGCAAGCCCATCGCCGAACAGGAGATCGGCAAGCTGCTGCTGTTGGAGACGGTTTCCTACGCCGAGAGTTCGATGTGCCGCCGCAAGACGCTGCTGCACTATTTCGGCGAGGACTATACCGAGGACAACTGCGGCAACTGCGACAACTGCCGCAATCCCAAACCGAAGGTCGATGCCCGGGCTGCGCTCAAGATGGCGCTCGAAGCCCTGCGCGACATCGGAGACAAGTTCAAGGCCGACTATCTGGTCAACGTTCTGGTGGGCAAGACCACGGCCCTGATCAAGAGCTACGGGCACAACAAGTCGAAATGGTTCGGTGCGGGCGCCGAGCACGACGCCCGTTTCTGGGGCGCGGTGCTGCGTCAGGCTTTGATACTGGGCCTCATCGACAAGAATATCGAAAACTACGGGCTGATTTCGGTCAACAAGAAGGGCGAGGGCTATATCGCCCTGCCGTTCCCGGTGACCGTGACCCTCGACCACGACTACGACGAGGAGGAGAAGGAGTCCGAGTCCGTGGCTCCGATGGGCAAGGGCGGCGCGGCCGACGAGGAACTGTTCTCGATGCTGAAGGACCTGCGCAAGAAGGTCGCCAAGCAGCACGGGCTGCCGCCGTTCGTCATTTTCCAGGACCCGTCGCTGGAGGACATGGCCGTGCAGTACCCGATCACGTTCGAAGAGATGCAGAACATCACGGGCGTCGGCGTGGGCAAGGCGCGCAAGTTCGGCGAGGAGTTCATCCGCCTGATCAAGGCCTATGTCGAGGAAAAGGAGATCATCCGTCCGCAGGACATGATCGTCAAGGGCGTGGCCAGCAAGTCGGGCAACAAGATCTTCATCATCCAGTCGATCGACCGCAAGATGGATTTCGAGGACATCGCCCGCGCCAAGGACCTCGACTTCGACGAACTGCTGACCGAGATCGAAGGCATCGTCAACGCCGGAACGAAACTCGATATTTCCTACTATCTGAAGGAGTTCATGGACGAGGACAAGATCGAGGACATTTACCTCTACTTCAAGGAGGACGCCGAGAGCGACTCGCTCGACGCGGCCATCGAGGAGCTGGGGGCCGATTATACCGAGGAGGAGATACGCCTGGTGCGCATTAAGTTTATGTGCGAGCAGGGCAACTGATTTTCGGTTTTACAGGGTGTTTTCCGCTCTTCGTCTGCGGCCCGGGACCGTCCTGCTTTTGCAGCTCCTGCTCGGGTCCGAAGCCCGGAAACCGTTCCTCCGGAATCAAAAAGCAGATGAAACGGGGTTGGCCTTCGGGTGCCGCTGGCAAGGACGTAACTAACCGATATAACCTAATTTTGACGCCTATGAACAAGAAGACTTTTACTTTAGCCGTGATTTTTCTGATCTGCGCGCTGGGGTGGCTCGGGGCCAATGTCTATTGGCGGGTGACGCGCTCCAACTGCGTGAATGTGTTCGATCTGGTCGTAGGCGTGCTGTTCGTCGCGGCCGGAGTCGGAATGGTGTATAACGAATTCAACAAAAAGAAATGCAGACACCTCGATGAGGTGAACAAGCACAAAATTCCCTGACCGATGCGTGCGATAGACCGTTTTCAGGCCGTCATGGCCGTCGTATTTTTCATAGGGACCCTGGTTTCGGCCTGGCGGGTCGCCGTCGCCGACGGAGGGGACATCTGGTACGTTCCCGTGATCATGGCCCTGGCATCCGCCGCGATGACCGTCGGCGCGTTGCAGCACCGGAAAAGGAAAGTTACTCAAAATAAGGATTGACATGAAAACCAATCTTATGCAGCTCCTGCGCCTCGTACTGATGGTGCTGGCTGTCGCGGGCGTCATCTATGCCATCGAATTCATGGAGCGCGGCATCGCCGTGTGGTTCTGGGTTGCGCTGCTCGGTATCGGGTTCGTGGGCCTGCTCTATACGTTCCGCCTGACGCAGCGCCGCGTGGCCCGGGAAAATCGCGAGCGGCAGCGGCTCGAAAAGAAGCGCAGCCGCCGTTCGAAACGCTGACCGGGGCTGTAACCGGAGGATGTCGGTCGTTTTGCCGGTTTCGGGTGCGTGACCCGGCCGGAATCGTTTTCCGGGGTCCGCAGGTCCCGTGCGGCTCTTTCGTCCGGGACCGCTCGTCCGGTCGTTTGGACGTTGACCCCGGCTCGGAGCGTCGCTCCAGATCATCGGTTCTGTCCGATCAGCCCCCCCCCTGCAGGCGCCGGCCGCCGGACAATCTTGTCCGGCGGCCGGCGCATGTTCAGTTCTGAATCGAGGCGAGCGTTCCGTTTTCGAAATAAAGGTAGCTGTTTGTTCCGTAGACCCATTGTTCGTGTACGCCCCAACTGCCCGACATGGTGTTGACGTCTTCGGGCGACCCCCATGCCTCACGGCACATTTCCCGGGTCATACCGATCCGGACTTTGCCCTCCAGGATCAGCTCGGCAGTAGCCTTGCCGTATTTCCGGTAGAGCGCAGCCTTACGCTCCTTCTGCTCTTTTTCCTGTTGCAGGCGGGCTTCGGCGCGCTTTCGGGCCTCCTCGGCGCGCTGGGCGTATACCTCTTCGGACGGGGTGAAGATCAGCTCTTCCATGAAGGCGCGGTCGCTGCCGAGGGTGTATCCTTCGACGCCGAAAGGTGTCGGGTAGCGGCAAAGCGGGATGTAAGTCCGCACGCTGTCCTCTTTCCGTTCGAATACGAACGCGGGCACGGCGTAACCCGTTCCGTCGCCGATCAGCCGGAGGTCGAGGCACTTCAGCTCCGTGCCGAAATTCAGCCGGTTCTCTTCGCCCTGCATGGTCTTGGCCTGCAATCCGAAGTATCCGGAAACATATCCCGGAGCTTCGGGCTTGCGCTTCGTGAGGAAGAACTCCCTGCCGACGTACGCCGCACGGTACTTCTCGATCAGCCCTTCGACGACGACCGGATAATATTCGTCCCGCAGGTTCGTTGCGTCTCCGCCCATGTGCGCATACCAGCAGCATGTTTCTCCCTCTTCGGATCGTAGCCGGAAAACCCGGAACGCCTCTCCCTGGATTCTGTGTGTCTTGAGGCCGATTATTTCGAAGGTTTTTCCTTCGATGGCTTCCGCCGGGGTGAACCAGCCCGTTTCGGGAGCCGTCGGAAAGAGGTCCCGTCCGAGAACGTGCGACTCCATTGTCGTGCATCCGCAGGCGGCTGTCGTTTCGTCTTTGTAGAACCGGGGACGGTAGGTATCGCTGTAAAGGGTGTCGATCCGAAAATCCTCGGGGCGGACCTTTCTGCGGGGTTTGCGCAGCCACACCGTGTCGATGCGCACGACGGCGGGCGTTTCCGCGAGGAAGTTGAAGTAGGCGACCGGGCGGAGATCGGCGTGAATGTCCCGGGGATAGAACAGGATGCGTTGCCCGACGAGGCTTTCGTAATAGGCGGCGTCGCCGCCCGTGCGGATGTTTGCCGTCGAATCGTATACCGCCGGCGCGGTTTTCTCCGGCGCGGCGCCGTGCGGCAGGACGGATTGGACTTTGAGTTGTGCCGAAGCGTCTGCAATGCAGCAGAGACCGAGCAGGGTGGGGAGGAGGCGTTTCATCTTTTTGTCGTATGGACCCAAAGGTAGCGATAATTCCTGTTTTTGGCGCCGCAGCGGCGCTTTTGTTTGCCGGAGTGCTTTGCAATTCGCCGGCGATTCGGTTTTGAGCCGGCTTTTTCTTATCTTTGTTGCCTACAATGTAAAGTTTATGGGAGAAGTGAAGGCAAAAAAGGCGCTGGGACAGCATTTTCTGGTCGACCTGAATATCGCGCGCAAAATCTGCGATTCGCTTTCGGGCGGCAGTGCGGCCGGCGGACCGTGTACGGTGCTCGAAGTGGGGTGCGGCATGGGCGTGCTGACGCAGTTCCTGCTGCGGCGCAGCGACATCGTGATCTGGGGCGCCGAGATCGACCCGGAGAGCGTCGCATACCTCCACGCGCACTACCCGGAGTTCGCGCCGCGGCTCGTCGCGGGCGACTTCCTCGGGATGAACCTGCGCGAACGCTTTCCCGAAGGACTGAAAATCATCGGCAACTTCCCCTATAACATCTCGTCCCAGATTTTTTTCAAGGTGCTGGAAAACCGCGATCTCGTTCCCGAGTGCGTGGGCATGATCCAGAAGGAGGTCGCCGTGCGGCTGGCCGAGCCTCCCGGTTCGAAGGAGTACGGCATCCTGTCGGTGCTCCTGCAGGCGTGGTATGACATCGAATACCTTTTTACGGTGAACGAGACGGTTTTCAACCCGCCTCCGAAGGTCAAGAGCGCCGTGATCCGCCTGCGCCGCAACGCCACGGAGCGTCTCGGCTGCGACGAAACCCTGTTCGTGAAGGTGGTGAAAGCCTCCTTCGGCCAGCGGCGCAAGATGATCCGCAACTCGCTGAAGTCCGTGTTCGGCGATTTCGGCGGGGCCGAGCACCCCTTCTTCACCCGGCGCGCCGAGCAGCTGGGCGTCGCCGAGTTCGTGGAGCTAACGAATTGGGTTTCGCGATTTTCGATTTTATAGGGCATCTTTGCACTTGCATTCGTGCGGCACGAATGGGACGTATTTCGATACTACCCATCCGTGCCGCTCTTCGTTTAAGCACAAATCTGTTCCTCTAAAATCGAAAACGCATTTTGCTCCGGCCTGCCGTTACATGCCGGCCGGTTTTTCCGCCCCGGCGACCACCGTCACCAGGTCTTCGCGGCGGAGGTATTTCCGGGCCAGCTGCTGCACCCCGGCGGGCGTCATCTCCCGGATACGGCGTATGTTGCTGCCGATCACCGTGTTGTCGCAGCCGCAGAGGATGTTTTCGATCGTCACGTCGGCGATGCCGAACGGCCCGTCGAGAATGCGCATCATCTCGCCCGTCATCATGTTTTTCACCAGCTCCAGTTCCGCTTCCGGCATCGGCTCCGCGCCGAGGCGTTCGATCTCGGCGTAAATCTCCCGCAGAGCCTCCTGCGTCACGTCCGCGCCGACCTGGGCCGCTATGGCGAAATAGCCTTCGCGTTCGAAGTTGACCATCGCCGAGACCACGCCGTAGGTGTAGCCGTGCTCTTCGCGGAGGTTCTGCATCAGGCGCGAGCCGAAATAGCCGCCCAGGGCCGTCGCCACGACCTGCATGCCCAAAAAATCGGGATGCGTGCGCGGGAACAGCAGGCGGCCGATGCGCAGCGACGACTGCACGGCCCCCGGGTACTCGACGAACGCCGTATGCGTGGTCTCGGGCGCGGGGAAGGCGGGCGGCGCTTCGGCCGCGCCGCGGGGAATCCGTCCGGCAAGCTCCGCCACGGCCTTCAGCTCGTGGTCGCCGATGCGCCCGCTGCACACGACGAAGCAGTTTTCGGCGGTGTAGAACCGGCGGTAGAATCCCGCCACGTCGTCGCGCGTGAGGCTGTCGTAGGCCTCTTCGTGCGACGAGACGCCGTAAGGATGCCGCTCCCCGAACAGCGCCCGTGCGAAGGCCTCGCGGGCCTTCACGTCGATCTTCGCCCGCTCGACCGCCAGCCGCTGTCTGCGTTTGGCGGCGTAGGTGCGCAGCTCCTCCTCGGGGAATGCGGGGCAGAGCAGGATCTGCTCCGCTACGGCGAGCGTCGGGTCGAAGAATTTCGAGAGGGTGGCGAAATTGATGTAGGCGTAGTCGCGGTCGACGTTCACGTCGTACCACGAGCCGTAGTAGTCGAGTTGTTCGGCGATCTGGTGCGCCGTCATGTCGCGTGAGCCTTCGGAGAGGAGGTTGGCGGCGGCCGACGCCGAGAAGGGCGCCTGCTGGAGGGCCGATCCGGCGCGGAAGACGAACGAGATGCGCAGCACCTCGAAATCGTCGGAGGCGAGCGTGTAGAGTCCGATGCCGTTGGGCAGCGTCGTGCGGCGGGCTTCGGCGACCTCGACCTGCGAGGGCGTTATGCGGGGTTGTGTCATTTCCTGGCGTTGTAAATGAGTGTGGAACTGTTTTCGGGCCGCAGCGTGCGGCGGCTGAACGAGCGGATGTCCTCGTCGGTGACGGCGCGGTAGCGGTCCACCTCGCGGTTGATCAGGGAGAGGTCGCCCAGCATCTCGTAGAACCCGAGGTTCATCGCCTTGTTCATCACGTTCAGTTCGCCGAAGAGCGTGTTGGCTTCGAATTTGTTCTTGACCTTTTCGATTTCGTATGCGGTCGCGGCGGTCGTTTGCAGGGCTTCGATCTCTTCGCGGAAAGCCGCTTCGGCCGCTTCGGGCGTCACGCCCGGGAGCAGCTGGCCCGTGAAGACGAACAGTCCCGGGTCGACGTCGCCCGTGATGTAGGCGTTGACGCTCGACAGCAGGTTGCGTTCTTTGACGAGGTGCGTGTAGAGGCGTCCCGAGTCGCCGCCCGAGAGCAGGTCCGAAACCAGGTCGGCGGTGTAGAAATCGGGCTTGGTGCGCGCGCACATGTGATAGGCTACGGTGACGGTCGAGGCCGGCACGTCGCGTTCGACCTCCTGGCGGCGGGCCTGTGTCTGCACGGGTTCCTGCGGGATGGCGGCCGTCTCGGACGGGTGGTCGGCGAGCGGCGCGAACCACTTTTCGGCCAGCTCCAGCATCCGCTCCTCCTCCATGTCGGCCGAGATCGACAGAA
>ERZ857840.2551-NODE-2551-length-17083-cov-2.590792_pt1 | contig 17083 bp, 14 predicted proteins | sample MGYA00519760_ERZ857840 | MGnify/ENA primary metagenome ERZ857840 (study PRJEB31778, sample SAMEA3449371) | human gut metagenome | biome: human gut; feature: human-associated habitat; material: faeces | place: United Kingdom | collected 2010/2012 ... | reverse complement strand
GATCGGCGCGGCCGCGGCCGTGATCTTTCTTGTTCTGCGGCTGCTGCGGCAGCCGGATAAACGGCGCGCGGCGGCGTGTCTGCTCGTCCCGGCCGTGTGCCTGCTGCTGCGCCCGGCGGCTTATGCCGTGTTCACCGCCGCGACGGGAGCCGAGATCGGCGACGGGATGCCGAGCATCCTGTGGGTCGCCATGGGGACAGACCCGGATAACCGCCATTTCGGGCCGGGATGGTATGACGGCTACACCGAGCAGGTCTATGCCGGCAACGGATACGATACGCTGCGCGCCGCCGAAACGGGACGGGAGAAGCTGCGCGAGAGCCTTGCCCGTTTCCGGACCGATCCGGCGCTGGCGGCCGACTTCTTCGGGCAAAAGCTGATCTCGACCTGGTGCGAGCCGACGTTCCAGTCGATCTGGTCCGGGCCGCTTTCGTGGTGCGGGCAAAGCACGCACAACGCGCTTGCCCGCTCCATCTACGACCGAGGAACAGCCTACCGGGTGCTCTCACATGGGATGAAAGGGCTGCTGATCGTGCTGCTGCTCTCCGCCCTTGGCGGGGTGATCGCCGAACGGCGGCGCCCGGAGCGCTTTGCCGTGCCATGCCTGTACCTGATCGGCGGGGGGCTGTTCCACATGGCGTGGGAAACGAAGAGCCAGTACGTTTATCCGTACATCTTTCTGCTGATCCCGCCGGCCGCGTCCGCGCAGGTGCGGCTGTACCGCCGTATCATGCGGGGGAAGGCCGATCAGGCGTAACCGTATTTTTTGCGTTTGGCAAGCAGGAAGGCGACCGCACGAACGGCACGGCGGCCGATACCGCGCCCCTTTTGCCGGATCGGTCCGAGAGCAGGCCGAACAAGCGCACAGCATAGCGCGGTCGAACGCGAATATCGACCGCGAACATCGACAAAGATTTGCAAATGCGGGCAGGATCTGATATAATATATCGGATAAAAAATGACCGTCGGAAAGGACATATGCTCATGCTTCGCCGTTTCATCCGTTATTACAAGCCCTACCGGGCGATGTTTTTCTTCGATCTGTTCTGCGCGCTGTGCATCTCGCTGGTCGATCTGGTCTATCCGATGATCTCGCGCCACGTGCTCAACGACCTGCTGCCCCAAAGCGCATTCACGGCATTTTTCGTCTGGATGGCGGTCTTGGTGGGCGCATATCTGCTTAAAGGCGTGTTCCAGTTCATCGTCACCTATTGGGGGCATATGCTGGGCGTGAACATGGAGATCAGCTTCAACAACTGGGATATCTTCTATGACAACGTGCAGAAGGGCAACTTCCAGATTGGCTACATGGCCTGGGGCGCTTACTACAACGATCCCTACGATATGCTCAGCCTGTTCAACTCCGCCAACGACTCCATCCAGACCGGCTGGGCCAACGCCGAGTTTGACCAGCTGGTAGAGGCCGCTCTTTCCGAGCAGGACGAAACCAAGCGTCTGGAAATGTATAAGAAGGCCGAGGATATCCTTCTGCGTCAGGACTGTGCCGTTTGCCCCGTGCTGACCTTTACCAACAACAGCTTCTACCGCAGCTATGTAAAGGGCTACGGCGAGCTGGCCTTCAGCATCACCGGTTACAAGGGCCTGTCTACCGGCGAACGTCCCCAATAAAAACTAATTCCTCCTGTGGGGGGCGGGCCGTGGATTTCCCCGGGCCTGCCCCCCGCTTTTTACCCCAGCGTCCCCAAAGAAAGGAGCCTTTTTATGGGCAAATACATCCTCAAGCGCGTGGGATATATGTTCCTCACCCTGTTTGTGGTGGTGACGATCACCTTCTTTCTCATGCGCGCCATTCCGGGCGATCCCCTGGCCACCATGGCCCGGGCCCTGCCCGAGCAGACCCGCCAGGCCTTTTATGCCCGCTATGGGCTGGACAGGCCCCTGTTTGAGCAGTACCTGACCTATATGAAAAACTTGCTCCGGCTGGATCTGGGTGAAAGTTTGCTGTACGCCGGCCGCTCCGTCAGCGGCACCATTGCCTCCACCTCCCCCATCTCCGGTCTGGTGGGGGGCATCGCCCTGCTTATCGGCACGGTGATCGGCGTGTTCATGGGCATTATGGCTGCCCTAAACAAAAATAAATGGCCCGATTATCTGGTCATGTTCATTGCCATACTGGGCACTACCGTGCCCGTATTCGTGCTCATCTCCCTGCTGCAGCTGCTGCTGAGCGTGAATCTGGGCTGGCTGCCCTCCTCCGGCTGGGGAGAACCCAAGCACCTGGTCATGCCGGTGATCGTCCTTTCCTTCGGCACCATTGCCACCTATGCCCGCTATGTAAAGGCCAGCATGCTGGAGACCATGGATCAGGACTATGTGCTCACCGCCCGAGCCAAGGGCCTTTCCGAAAGGCAGGTCATCACCCGCCACGTGCTGCGCAACTCCATGATCCCCGTCGTCACCTATCTGGGCCAGGATCTTGGCGCACTGATGGGCGGCGCGATGATCTCCGAAACCATCTTCAACGTGCATGGCATCGGCTACCTGACCTATCAGAGCATCCTCAAGGGTGAAGGCAACCTGGTGGTGTCCATCGTGACGCTGCTCATGCTGATCTTCGTGGTCTGCAATCTGCTGGTCGACATGCTGTACGCCGCGCTTGATCCGCGAATCCGTTACGCGTGAGTCGAGGGAGGGAACAAGAAATGACCGAAATGAATGAGACCAATCCTTCCACCGTGCTTCCGGGACAGGAACGCTATGTGGCACCGCTCGATGAGACGCCCCTGAAGGCCGTCGACTCGATGGACGAATCCGCACCGGCTTCGAACATGTGGGCCGACGCATGGCGAACCCTGCGTAAGAACCCGTTGTTCATCATCTCCGGACTGCTGATTATCTTCATCGTGTTCGTGGCGCTGTTCCCGAGCGTATTGACCAAGCAGAACCCGAACTACTGCACGCTCGACAATTCCCTTGATCCGGCTTCCGCTGGCCATCCGTTCGGCTTCGACCTGCAAGGTTGCGACGTATACTCCCGTGTGGTCTACGGCACCCGCACCTCGCTGAGCGTCGGCGTGTTCGCCACACTGCTGGTGGTGCTGCTCGGAACGCTGATTGGCGCAATCGCAGGCTTCTTCGGAGGATGGGTCGACGCCGTGCTGAGCCGACTGACTGATATCTTCCTCGCGCTGCCGATTCTGCTTGGCGCCATCGTGGTGCTCCAGATGTTCAAGACGAGCAGCTCCATCTGGAAGATCATCCTGGTGATGACGCTGTTCGGCTGGACCTCCGTGGCACGAATCGCGCGAGGCGCGGTGATGGAAGCCAAGAACCTCGAATTCAACACGGCATCCACCGCACTGGGATCCACCCCGATCCGCAACCTGTTCCGCCACATCCTGCCGAATTCGCTGGCTCCGATCATCGTGGTCGGCACCACCTCGCTGGCCACCTACATCGTGCTCGAGGCCACGCTGAGCTTCCTGGGCGTCGGTCTGCCCACCACCACGGTCAGCTGGGGCGGAGACATCTCCAACGCGCAGTCCATTCTGCGTACCGACCCGATGGTGCTGTTCTACCCGTCCGCCGCACTGGCCATCACCGTGCTGGCATTCATCATGATGGGCGACGCCGTCAAGGACGCGCTCGATCCGAAGAGCCGTACGGCCTGAGTGTAAGTGAAGGGATATTCGATGACTGAAATGAATACCGAGAACAACCTCGAGGCCATGCAGCGCGCCCACGGGCCGCTGTTGGAGGTCAAGAACCTTCAGGTCGACTTCACCACCGATGAAGGCAAGGCCGTGCATGCCGTGCGCAACTCGTCCTTCAGCGTGTATCCTGGTCAGTGGGTGGCCATCGTCGGCGAATCCGGTTCCGGCAAATCCACTTCCGCCATGGCCGTGCTTGGCCTGCTTCCGGGAACCGGCCATGTTGTCGGCGGCTCCATCAAGCTTGATGGACAGGAGATTTCCGGCTTCAAGCAGAAGGACTTCGACAAGCTCCGTGGCAGCAAGATGGGTCTTGTCCCGCAGGATCCGATGAGCAACCTGAACCCGGTGTGGCGCATCGGCACCCAGGTCAAGGAAGCGTTGGTGGCCAACAACATGGACATCGACCACGAAAAGCGTTCCGAATTCGCCAAGGCTTTGGCCGACGACGAAGTAGAGCTCAAGGGCAATGACGACGAGACCTTCCTCGGCTCCAAGGAACTGCCTGATCTGACCGCCGCAGCCAAGGAAGCTCTTGTCAAGATCGGCAAGAGCGGTGACGAGCTTGACAAGATCATGGCCCGGTTCGCCGAGGAATGGGTTCCGGGATCCGAAACCCGCTGGCGTGTGGCTGATGGCCTGATCAAAGCCGGTGTGAAGGACGATGACGCATGGTACATCGCCAAGAAGTATGTGGTCGGCTCCACCATGGACGACCGCATCGCCGGTCTGCTGTCCGAGGCCGGCCTGCCTGACGCCGCCACCCGTGCCCGCCAGTTCCCGCACGAATTCTCCGGCGGCATGCGTCAGCGTGCGCTGATCGCCATCGGTCTGGCCTGCCGTCCGGAACTGCTCATCGCCGACGAGCCGACCTCCGCGCTTGACGTGACCGTGCAGAAGAAGATCCTCGACCATCTGCACATGCTGACCGATTCCCTGGGAACCGCGGTGCTGTTCATCACCCACGATCTCGGTCTGGCCGCGGAACGCGCCCAGCACATCGTGGTCATGTACAAGGGCCAGGTCGTGGAATCCGGGCCTTCCCTGGAAGTGCTGCAGCATCCGCAGCATCCGTACACCAAGCGTTTGGTCGCCGCTGCGCCGTCCTTGGCATCGCAGCGCATCATCTCCGTCAAGGAACATGGCGGCGACGCCACCGCGGTCATGGAGCACGCGGTGAACGAGGATTCCCTGAAGAAGGGCGAAGCCATCATCACGGTGGACCATCTGACCAAGGAATTCAAGCTGCCGCGCAAGAAGGAGATGTTCAAGGCGGTCGACGATGTGAGCTTCTCCATCAAGAAGGGCACCACGCTGGCCATCGTCGGCGAATCCGGTTCCGGCAAGTCCACCGTGGCCAACATGGTGCTGAAGCTGCTCGAACCAACCGCCGGCACCGTCACCTATGACGGCAGGGACATCTCCGGCTTCAAAGGCAAGGAGCTGCTTGACTTCCGACGTCACGTGCAGCCGGTATTCCAGAACCCGTACGGATCGCTCGACCCCATGTACTCCATCTACCGGTCCATCGAGGAGCCGTTGCGCATCCACGGCATCGGAGGCAAGAAGAGCCGTGCCAAGCGCGTGCGTGAACTCATCGACATGGTGGAACTGCCGGAATCGGTGATGAGCCGTTACCCGAACGAGCTTTCCGGCGGCCAAAGGCAGCGCATCGCCATCGCGCGCGCCATGGCCCTCGACCCGGATGTGATCGTCTGCGACGAAGCCGTCTCCGCATTGGACGTGCTGGTGCAGGACCAGGTGCTTCGCCTGCTCAACGACCTGCAGGCGGAAAAGGGACTGAGCTACCTGTTCATCACCCATGATCTGGCGGTGGTACGCCAGATCGCCGACGAAGTCGTGGTGATGCAGCACGGCAAGCTGGTGGAACACGCCACCACCGACGAGGTCTTCGACCATCCGAAGAAGCAGTATACTCGCGATCTGCTGGACGCCATCCCGGGCGGCAAGCTGCAGCTCGGACTCGACTGATCGCGTCAGCCATCTGGAAAACCTCCCTTCCCACAAGGGAGGTTTTCTTGTATTCCGGCTAGGCTAAGGCGCTATGACGATCACAATCACGACATCGAATGTGAATGGAATCCGCGCGGCGAAACGCAAAGGCATCGAGCAATGGGCTGCGAAAAACACGCCGGACGTATGGTGCATGCAGGAGGTACGTGCCCCCCAAAACGAAATCGATCCCATCTTCGACGAATTCGGTTTCGAATACGCGACCGCCGGACGCATCGCCGACCAAAGCGGGCTTGATCGCATGAACGAGATCTGCCGTATCAAGGGACGCGCCGGCGTCGGTCTGCTCTCCGCGCTGCCCGTCATCGACAAGCGCTACGGACTGCCGGGACTTGCCGAGGACGTCGATTCCGGCCGTTGGATCGAAGCGGATGTGAAGACCCCGCAAGGGTACACCGTCACTGTCGTATGCGTGTACGTGCACGCCGGCAACACCGACGATCCGGAGAAAATGAAGCAGAAATACCGTTTCCTCGACACCATGCTGGTACGTATGGGACAACTGCGCGATGAAGCGGCGCACGGCGGCAAGCAGGCGGTATTGTGCGGCGATTTCAACATCGCGCACACGCCGCTCGACATCAAGAACGCGAAAGCCAACGAGAAGCACGCCGGCTTCCTGATAAACGCAGGCTCGGCGACCTGCAACGACGTGTTGGCTCTTATCAAACACTGTCAGGATACGGTTTTTAAGGCTACGGGCGTCGAACTTGAGCCGGAAGTCAAAATCATCTGAGGAGGATCAGCGTGTCTTTTTCATCAGAAATCAAAAGCGCTCTTTCCAAAACGGAAAATCTGCCGCCATGCTGTTACCACGCACAAGTCTATGGGCTTGTGCTTTTTGCTCATTTCTCAAAATATAACCTATCCATCACAACAGAGAATTCGGACGTCTTTGAGCTTTATAATTCATACATCCGTGATTACTGCGGCGTTGAGACGGTAACAAGCGCAGGCGGCGCAAAGAAGCTGACCGCCTATGTGCGCTCCGACGCGGATAAGGAAAAGGTCTTTGACAAATTCGGCCACACGCTCAACGAGTCGAATTTGCGTATAAACCGCGCAAATATATCCTGCGAACAGTGCCCCGGCGCATTCCTGCGCGGCGTTTTCCTCTCCTGCGGCACGGTCACCGACCCAGAGAGGGGATACCATCTTGAATTCGTCGTGCCCTATAAAAAGCTCTGTATGGACTTAATGAAGCTCCTCGATGAGCTGAATCTCAATCCCAAGTACATAATAAGAAAAGGCAACCACGTTATTTATTTCAAAGACAGCGAGAGCATAGAGGATGTGCTGGCGATAATCGGCGCTCAGGAAGCCTCGCTCTATGTGATGAATGTTAAAATCGAAAAGGACGTCAAAAACAAGATAAACCGCATAGTCAACTTTGAACTGTCCAATATCGGCAAGACCATCGGAGCCTCCAACATCCAGATAGAGGCCATAGAATATATTGAAAACACCGTCGGCATATCCTCACTGCCCGATAATTTGCAGGGCGTCGCCCGCCTTAGGATAGACAATCCCGAGGCGAGCCTCAAGGAGCTTTGCACTCTCTCGGACGAGCCCATAACCCGTTCGGGAATCAATCACCGTCTTGAGAGGATAGTCAAATTCGCCGACGAGCTTAAAAACGGAGAGAAATAAATGTCTTTTGCCCATCTGCACGTTCACAGTGAATACAGCCTGCTCGACGGCGCTTGCAGGATAGAACCTATGCTCGACAAAATAAAGAGCATGGGTCAGACGAGCGTTGCCCTGACGGATCACGGCGTCATGTACGGCGTCGTTGATTTTTATAAGGCTGCAAAGGCGAGAGGGCTGAATCCTATAATCGGATGTGAGGTCTACGTTGCGCCGAGGTCGCGCTTTGATAAGGTTCACGGCATTGACAACGAGCGTTATCATCTGATCCTGCTCTGCAAGAACAATACAGGCTATAAAAATCTTATAAAGCTGGTCTCGGAGGGCTGGGTCAACGGCTTCTATACCAAGCCGAGAGTCGATAAAGAGCTTCTTGAGCAGCATCACGAGGGGCTTATTGCTCTTTCAGGCTGCCTTGCAGGTGAGGTCGCCCGTGCCCTTGAGCGAAACGACTATGAAGAAGCAAAAAAAGTCGCCGAATGGTATAACGGCGTATTCGGCGATGGAAATTATTATCTCGAGATACAAAACCACGGGCTTGACGAGCAGCTGCGGATAAATCCGATGCTCATCAGCCTCTCAAAGGAGCTTAATATACCGCTTGCCGCCACGAACGACGCACATTATGTGGACAAGCAGGATTCAAAAATACAGCAGGTGCTCATCTGCATACAGACCAACCACACTCTCGGCGAGGATACCGGGCTTGAGTTCGGCACGCAGGAATTCTATCTTAAAAGCGAAGAAGAAATGCGCGAGGCATTCTCCGAGTGCCCGCAGGCCGTTGATAACACAGCTAAGATAGCCGAGCAATGCCATGTGGAGTTTGAATTCGGCAAAACTAAGCTGCCGCACTTTGACGTGCCCGACGGCTGGAGCCATTTTGACTGGTTCGCAAATCTCTGCCGCAAGGGCCTAAAGGAGCGCTACGGCGATTCTCCGCCGCAGGAGTATATTGACCGTCTCGAATACGAGCTCGGCATAATCAACAAAATGGGCTACACGGATTATTACCTGATAGTCCACGATTTTATCCGTTACGCAAAGAGCGTGGGCATCCCCGTCGGCCCCGGCAGAGGCTCTGGTGCTGCAAGCATCTGCGCCTACTGCATAGGCATAACCGGCATTGACCCGATGAAGTATAACCTGCTCTTTGAGAGATTTCTGAATCCCGAGAGAGTCAGTATGCCCGACTTTGACGTTGACTTCTGCTTCGAGCGCAGGGGCGAGGTCATCGACTATGTTATAGACAAATACGGCGCGGATCACGTCGCCCAAATCGTCACCTTCGGCACCATGGCCGCCAAAGCGGCTATCCGTGACGTCGGCAGGGCTATGGGAATGTCTTACTCAGCCGTTGACAATATCGCAAAGCAAATACCGAACGAGCTGAATATTACGCTCGAAAAGGCTCTCAAGCGCTCCGCCGAATTCAAAGCTCTTTATGACAAGGATGCGGAGGCTCACGAGCTTATCGACACCGCGATGAAGGTCGAGGGTATGCCGCGCCATGCCTCGACACACGCGGCGGGTGTTGTCATAACGCACGATCCTGTTGTTTCATATGTGCCCCTCGCACGCAATGATGAAGCGATAGTGACGCAGTTCACAATGACCACTCTTGAGGAGCTGGGTCTGCTCAAGATGGACTTCCTCGGCCTGAGAACCTTGACCGTTATCCGCAATGCGGAGAAAGCTATCCGCAACACCGACCCGTCGTTCAGCATAGAAAATATCGACATGGAGGACAGACAAGTATTCGATATGCTCTGCGCCGGTCAGACCGAGGGCGTATTCCAATTTGAATCCGCGGGCATGCGGAGCGTGCTCTCGCAGCTCAAACCCGAGAGCGTCGAGGATCTGATAGCCGTCATTTCGCTTTACAGACCCGGGCCTATGGATTCGATACCCACATACATCGAAAACCGCCACAATCCCGCCAAAATAAAATACAAAACGCCGAAGCTGAAAAGCATTCTCGACGTCACCTACGGCTGCATAGTCTACCAGGAGCAGGTCATGCAGATATGCCGTGAGCTTGCAGGCTATTCCTACGGCAGAGCCGATATAGTCCGCCGCGCAATGAGCAAAAAGAAGCATGACGTGATGCTGCGCGAGCGAGACAGCTTCGTTAACGGCGCGGTCGACGAGAACGGCAATATTCTCTGTGAGGGAGCGGTCAGAAGGGGAGTGCCCGCCGGTGTCGCAAACGAGATATTCGACGAAATGATATCCTTTGCTTCCTACGCTTTCAATAAAGCTCACGCCGCAGCATACGCTTTTGTTGCCTATAGGACGGCATGGCTCAAGTGCCACTATCCCTGCGAATTCCTTGCAGCTCTGCTCACGAGCTTCCTCGATAACAGCGGCAAGGTGGCGCAGTATATCAACGAATGCTCCCGTCTCGGGATAAAGATACTCCCGCCCCATGTTAACCGCAGCACCGAGGCATTTGAAGTCTCCGACGGCAACATTCATTTCAGCCTGCTTGCCGTCAAGAATCTCGGCAGAGGCTTCATACGCAGAATGGTCGATGAACGCACCATGAACGGCAATTTCAAGGATTTCTACGATTTTTGCCGCCGTATGCACGGCAAGGATTTCAATCGCAGAGCCATCGAGAGCCTTGTTAAATGCGGAGCTTTTGACGGCATGGGCGCCAACCGCCGCCAGATGTGCGCGGTCATAGACCCGATAATAGAGGAGCTTGATAATACCAAGAGGCGCAACGTCGAGGGGCAGATTGGCTTCGGCGACCTTTCTTCGGGCTCTGCCGCCGAACCGACCGAGTCCAAATCATCTTTTGCATATCCGCCCGCCGAGGAATTTTCGCCGGAGATGCTTTTGAAATACGAGAAGGAAGTTGCCGGAATGTATCTCTCGGGGCACCCGATGGCGCAGTACCGAGAGCTTTCTAAAGCGCTCAAATGCGCTCAAATCGGCGATATAGCAGCCGAGGAGAGCAGATATAAGGATAACGACCGAGTGCTGCTTCTCGGGCTTATAACTTCGGCAAAAAAGAAGATAACCAAAAGCGACGCCACAATGTCATTTCTGAATTTTGAGGATATGACAGGCTCAATAGAGGTTATTGTGTTCCCCAAAACGCTCATCGAGAAGCCGACCATGTTCCACGAGGGCAACATTTTGCTTCTCCACGGCAGAGTCAGTATGCGTGAGGATGAGGACACCAAGGTCGTTTGCGAGGCTGTCGAGCCTTGCCCGTCATCCGTGCCCGCCGAAGCGGCGAAAGCGCCGACTCAGGAGAAAAAGAAGGCCGCACGAGGGCTTTTCCTACGATTTGACACTGCTTCATCGCCTCAGATCGAATACTGCCGCAAGCTGCTGAATATTTTCGACGGCGCAGTGCCGCTCTACTATTATTTTGCCGACACGAAGGAATATAAGCGTAACCCTATCGGGCAGAATATAGACGTTAACGACGTTCTTCTCCGTGAATTGCGTAAAATTCTCGGTGAAAGTAATGTTATATTCAACGAATAAGCTCTTTTTTCCCTAAAAAACGCTATTTTAATTGACATTACGGGAGAAAAAGTGTATCATACTATTTGAACTTTTTTCAAGGAGAGTAATTACCCATGAAAACTATAGGTGTTTTAACCAGCGGAGGCGACGCCCCCGGCATGAACGCTGCAATCCGTGCGGTCGTCAGAACTGCCTGCGAAAACGGCATGACCGTTATCGGTATCAACAGAGGCTATCAGGGTCTTATCGACGACGACGTTCGCGAGCTGAATATCAGAAGCGTTTCAGATATCATCCACAGAGGCGGCACTATGCTTTACTCCGCACGCTGCCTTGCATTCAAAGAGGAATCCGGTATGCAGCAGGCCATAGCCACCTGCAAGAAGCACGGCATTGAGGGCATCGTCGTTATCGGCGGCGACGGCTCATTCAGAGGCGCTCGTGATCTCTCGCTCAGAGGTATTCCCTGCATCGGCATCCCCGGCACTATAGATAACGATATTGTCAGCACCGATTACACCATCGGCTACGACACCTGCCTTAACACCATCATGCAGATGGTCGACAGGATCAGAGACACCGTTGAATCTCACGGCCGCTGCATGGTCGTTGAGGTTATGGGTAACAAGTGCGGCGATCTTACCCTTAACGCAGGTATCGCCGTCGGAGCTACCGCGATCGTTATTCCGGAGATCCGCTCTGATATCGAGCAGCACGTTATCAACCGTATCCGCAGAACGCAAAAAACGGACAAGAAGCACTTCATCATTATGGTTGCCGAGGGCATCGGCGGCGTTGAGGAGCTTGCAAGAAAGATAGAGAAGGAATGCGGCGTTGAGTCGAGAGCCGTTATTCTCGGCCACGTTCAGAGAGGCGGCTCGCCTACCGTGCGTGACAGAGTCGTTGCCAGCCAAATGGGTTACAAGGCAGTCCAGCTCCTTATGCAAGGCATCGGCAACAGAGTTATCGTTCTCAAGGATGACCACATCATTGACTATGATATCTATGAGGCTCTCAATATGCAGAAGAAAGTCGATAACGAGCTTTATAAAATCGCTCACGAGATTTCGATTTGAGGTAACAGATGATTTCCAACGAATTCGTTTCACTCAGGCGCAAGATAATCGAGAACGAGTTTTCGTCACTTAATGATATGCAAAAGAAAGCGGTCCTCTCTACGGAGGGGCCGCTTTTGGTGCTTGCGGGCGCAGGCAGCGGCAAGACGACCGTTCTTGTCAACAGAATAGCCAACATAATGAAATACGGCAGGGCTTATTACAGCGACGAGGCGGCATATGAGCCGTCAGAAAATGAGCTCAGTCTCATGCGTGCCGCCGCAAACGGCGAAATCAGCGCGGATGAGCTGTTTGACATCGAGCCGCTGCTCAGCGTGTCGCCCGCAAAGCCGTGGGAGATACTTGCCATCACCTTCACCAACAAGGCTGCAGGGGAACTGAAAGAACGCCTCGAGCGTATGCTCGGCGAGCAGGCAAGAGAAATCTGGGCAAGCACCTTCCACTCCGCCTGTGTCAGAATGCTCCGCCGCAACGCCGAAAACATAGGCTATTCTTCAAATTTTACCATATACGACACTGACGACAGCAAGCGTGTGATCAAGGATTGCATCAAACAACTCGGCTTCAGCGATAAGATCCTGACCCCTAAGACCTGCCTCGGCGAAATAAGCCGCGCAAAGGATTCCCTGCTTTCGCCGGAGGAATACACGCAGCAGAACTATGTTGATATTATGAAGCGCAACGTCGGCGCGGTCTACGCCTCATATCAGGCGCGTCTTAAAGCTGCGGACGCCATGGACTTCGACGATATCATCGTCAACGCCGTGCGCCTGCTGCAATCGAACGACGAGGTGCTCGGCTATTATCAGCGCAAATTCCGCTACATAATGGTTGACGAGTATCAGGACACCAACCACGCTCAGTATCTGCTCACCTCGCTGCTCGCAGGCGGTTATAAGAACCTCTGCGTTGTCGGCGACGACGACCAGAGCATCTATAAATTCAGAGTCGCAACAATTGAAAATATCCTCAGCTTTGAGCACCAGTATCAGAATGCAAAGGTGATACGCCTTGAGCAGAATTACCGCTCAACTCAGAATATTCTGGACGCCGCAAACAGCGTCATTGCAAACAATACAAACCGCAAGGGCAAAAATCTTTGGACGGATAACGGCGCCGGCTCGCCGATATCCTATCATATCGCGGAATCCGACCGTGACGAGAGCTTCTATATCGCCGATAAAATTCTCGACGGCATCAGAAACGGCGGCAAATACAGCGATTTTGCCGTTCTCTACCGTATGAATTCGCAGTCGAACCTTATCGAGCAATCGCTTGTGCGAATGGGCATACCCTACAGGATAATCGGCGGCCACAAATTCTATGACCGCAAGGAAATAAAAGACGCTCTCGCGTATTTGAGCGTTATTGTCAACCCCAACGACGTTGTCAGGCTCGGCCGCATAATCAACGAGCCGAAGAGGGGAATAGGCGACACATCTCTCGCCTCCGCTCAGGAGATATCAAACGGTCTCGGCCTCGGCATATTTGAAGTCATCAGCTCCGCCGATCAATTTCCGAAGCTCAGCCGCTGCGCCAGGAAGATGATGGATTTTGCGGCTATGATCCGTGACTTTGCCGATAAATCCGAGCTTATGCCGCTGCACGAGCTTTTCAAAGAGGTCATGTCAGTCAGCGGTTATATTGATTCCCTCGCTCTTGAGCCTGAGACACGCGAGGACAGGCTTGCGAACCTTGACGAGCTTGCCAACAACCTCATGCGCTTTTCCGAGGAAAACGAGGGCGCCACTCTCAACGACTTCTTGCAGGAAGTTTCGCTGATGACCGATATAGATAACTACAATGCCGATGCGGATACCGTCGTTATGATGACCGTGCACTCGGCAAAGGGGCTTGAATTCCCGACGGTATTCCTCGCAGGCATGGAGGAATCCATCTTCCCCTCGGATATGTCGCGCATGGGCGGCAATGAGCAGGTGGAGGAGGAGCGCAGGCTCGCCTATGTCGGCATCACAAGGGCCAAGCGGCAGCTTTATCTCACCAGAGCGCGAACGAGGATGCTTTTCGGCTCGACGAAATTCAATCAGCCGTCGCGTTTTGTCGGCGAGATCCCCGAGAAGCTGCTTGAGGTCAGCGGAGACGATCAGCCGAAGTCGTCACCCTCCGTATTCAAGATAGGCGGACAAAACAAAACTCCCGCCCCCGTTTCAAGAGGCTTCTCCGCGCCGTCGTCGTTCTCACCGCCGAAACAGAGCAGCGAGACCTACAAGGTCGGCGACACCGTCCTGCACAAGGCATACGGCGAGGGAGTCGTACTCAGCGCAAAGCCGATGGGCAACGACACCATGCTCGAGATAGCCTTCACCAAGGCCGGCACAAAGAAAATTATGGCAAATTACGCAAAGATAGAAAAAGTATAAAAGGTAACGCCGCTGTAGTCTCTGTTGAGCTTACGGCGGCGTTTAATTATGTCATAATAATCGGACTTGCTCATATAATTTAACAAAGAAAAAATCGGAGGTCAAAAGATGAGCAAGCTGAAATACGGAGTTTATAACGGAAGAACCATTAAACGTATCTTAGAGAATTCACGGCTGTATTTCCTGACTGCATTTTTTATAATCGGAATAATAATCGGAGCTGTTTCCATTAAAAGCGACGCCGGCGGAGTTACTGACAGCCTGCGGCAGGTAGTGGAATCCTATACAAAGCTGCGTGCGGAGCAGGGGATAGCGGCGAATTTTTGTAATTCCTTTGCGATAAATGCTCTGTTCTCGGCAGCGGTCATATTCCTCGGCTTCTCGCTTATCGGATATCCGTTTATAATGCTCACGCCGATAGTTAAAGGAATGGGCATCGGCATGGTCAGCGGATATATGTATTCCGTCTACAAATTCATTGGGCTCGGCTACAGCCTGCTTATAATATATCCCGGCGCCGTTATCTCGGTATTTGCCTTTATCCTCGCTTGCAGCCACAGCTGCGAATACTCGCGCAATGCCTACGCCAAGGCGATACAGGGCAGGGGACAGTTTGAGAAAGACGAAACAAAACTATTCGCAGTACGTCAGCTTATAATGCTCGGCGTAGCAGCCGCAGGCTCGCTCGTTGACGCGCTGTTCGCCGCAATGTTTTCGGGATTCTTTGAGCTTTAAGCGAAGAGCCTTCTGAATTCCGCATTCCATTTCGCGGGTTCTTCCCATTGCGGTGAATGAGCCGAATTCTCAAACCATATCAGTTTTTTAGACGGCGCATCTAGCTTATCGAACCATTTCTCCGCAAGCTCAAAGCTGCAATTACAATCATGGCGACCAAGCAATAAATACACCGGAACATCAAAGTCAACGGCGGTATTCATAAAATCCGGATTAGTCGCCGCGAGAGGTGATTTAGTGACATACTGTAAGCCCTTAATATATTTTATCAGTCCACGAAAGCCATACTCGGGATACATAATAGGCACATCGTCAAAAAGCAGCTCCTGCCAATACGGCTTTCTGTTCGCATAAGTAGCGCCGCCGAGTTTGTGCAGGACTGCGCGCTGCTTCATAAGGCTTTTGAAATGATCGTTTTTATATTGACCGTTGCTGTCAGGCGCACCTATGGACTTCAAAACCGCCATTGACTTTTTGTCGCCAACCCGTTCGGCTTCTTTTAACACATAATTATATGAGAATATTTCATTCTCAACATAATCAACGCATTGACCGACCCCGACATAAGCCTCGATATCGTTCGGATATTTACAAGCTAACCAAACGCCGAGAACACAGCCGAAAGAGTGACCGACTATTATTATTTTATCCTTATTGAATCGCTTCTTTAAGTATAGAACGACATTATGAGCATCCTCGGTATAATTCTCTTTTGTCAAGACAAGCGTTTTAGCTTCATGCGGGTCATACGCTAAACCGGAGCCTCGCTGATCCCACGCAACAAGAGTAAATTTGTCGGCAAGAGGGGATTGATACCTCATAATTTGTCCTCTGTCCGGGCTTCCGCAGCCACCGTGCAAAAACAATACAACAGGATTCGTTATATCAGCCGTGCGTATACGGACAAAATATTTTTTATTATCCAGCGTTATTGCTTCAGCAACATCGATTGCATATCTCATCAAGGTTTCTCCTTTTTTTAAAAATCAAGACTTAAATTAAAAAAATTTAGGATCAAGCAGAAACAGAGAAAACCAGAACACTTCGGCTGATAAACAGCCGAAGCGCCTTCGCGTGACAATCAAAGAGGAAGTATTCCAAAAATACTTTGGATGAGTTTAATAATTAAATCAATAATTCCGGCGGCCTTGAACTCGCTGAGGTGCTCAAGGAGTTCTTTAATAAAAGAAAGGATAGCATTGATATTCATCTTTTTGTCCTCCAATTATAGAATTGTAGCGGTTACTACACTTAAATTATACATACAATATCGATGCTTGTCAATAGTTTTTTAAATTGACGTGAATGAAACAACACCCTCGGATAACTCCGAGGGTGTTGTGATGTTATGCTATGCTATGGTCAGAGGGGCATTATTTCATAGAGTTTCTTGAAAAACCCTATGATTATTTCAATGATACCTGCGGCCTTGAACTCTTTAAGATATTCAAGAAGCTCTTTTACAAAGGGAAGAATCGCATCGGGAATAATATTCATCATTTTGTCCTCCAGTTATAAATTTGTAGTATTAACTACACTTAAATTATACATACAATACCGATGCTTGTCATTAGTCACTTTGGTTGATTTGTCTAAAAATTTACAAAATAGCCATAATATTTTTACTTTTTCGCTATTTCAGCATATCCATTATGGCGCTCTTACCCGTTACTCCTATACTTCGGTTTTTAATTTCTCCGTTTTTAATGACAACTACGGTGGGAATGCTCATAATGCCGAAGCGTTGCGCCAGAGCTTTTTCTGAGTCGACATTGACCTTGCACACTTTTATATCGTCGCCCGCATTCACGGCTATATCCTCAATGACGGGTGACATCATTTTGCAGGGCTTGCACCATTCCGCAAAGAAATCTATCAGCACCGTTCCGTCATAATTCTCTATCTCGTCTGTGAAGCTGTCGCCCGTTATATCAAAAATCTTCATAAAAACTATCCTTTCGCTTTTAAGGTTTTACCTGTCGCTTTTCATAGTTTTAACGCTCACGGGCGATTTATACTTATTATTATTTGGCGCACGGGATAAGCAGCATTC
>ERZ857840.2550-NODE-2550-length-17093-cov-4.887017_pt1 | contig 17093 bp, 10 predicted proteins | sample MGYA00519760_ERZ857840 | MGnify/ENA primary metagenome ERZ857840 (study PRJEB31778, sample SAMEA3449371) | human gut metagenome | biome: human gut; feature: human-associated habitat; material: faeces | place: United Kingdom | collected 2010/2012 ... | reverse complement strand
ACTCGTCGATCATGCCGGCGATCTTGCAGTATCCGCCCAGCGGCAGCCAGCCCAGGCCGTATTCGGTGTGTCCGCGGCGGAACTTGAAGAGCGAGAATCCCAGGTCGAAGAAGATGTAGAACTTATCGACGCGGATTTTGAAGACCCGCGCCATGATGTAGTGTCCCAGCTCGTGAATGCCTACGAGGATGGTGAAACAGAGGAAGAATTGAATGATCTTGGTTAGAATATCCATTGTCGGAAAGTGGTTACAGTTTCAGAAATTCCGCCGCCAGCGCACGGGCTTCGGCGTTCGCTTCGGCATAATCGGCCAGGGTGGGCGAGGCGATGAACGACGCGCGTTCCAGCGCATGACGGATGGCGCGCACGATGTCGAGCCACGCGCACTTGCGGGCGAGGAATGCGGCCACCGCCACTTCGTTCGCCCCGTTCATCGTGCAGGCCGCCGTGCCGCCGCGTCGCAGGCAGTCGTAGGCGATGTCCAGCGCCGGATATTTCGCGCGGTCCACCTCGGCGAAGGTCAGCTGCGGATGGTTCAGGAAGTTGAACCGCTCGCCCGGACGGTTCGCCCGGTCGGGGAACATCAGCGCGAAGCTGATCGGCATGCGCATGTCGGGCGTTCCCAACTGGGCCTTGATCGCCCCGTCCTCGAATTCGACCATCGAGTGCACGATCGACTGGGGATGGAGCAGCACCGAGATCCGCTCGGCCGGGGTTCCGAAGAGCCAGTGGGCTTCGATCACCTCGAACCCCTTGTTCACGAGCGTCGAAGAGTCGATCGTGATCTTCGCGCCCATGTCCCATTGGGGATGGCGCAGCGCCTGTTCCACCGTGACGTTCGCCAGTTCTTCGGCTGCGAGGTCGCGGAACGCGCCGCCGCTGCACGTGACGATCAGCCTTCGGACCGGGGCGCGTTCGCCCACGAGGCATTGGAAGATGGCCGAGTGCTCCGAGTCGATCGGGATCACCGGGGCTTTCCGTTCGCGCGCCAGCGGCATCACGCAGGCGCCGCCCACCACCAGCGACTCCTTGTTGGCCAGCGCGAGCTTCTTGCCCGCCTCGATGGCCGCCACCGTGGGCGCCAGCCCCGCATAACCCACCAGGGCGTTGACCACCACTTCGGTGTCTCCGCCTCCGGCGACCTGCGCCACGGCCTCCTCTCCGGCGTAAACCTTCGTGTCGGTGTCCGCAAGTGCTTCGCTCAGGGCGGCGTAGCGGCTCTTGTCGACGATCACCACCGTGTCGGCGTCGAATTCCCGGGCCTGCTGCGCGAGTTTTTCCCAGTTGCGGTTTGCCGTGAGGATGCGGGCTTCGAAGCGGTCGGGGTTCTCGCGGACGATGTCGAGCGTCTGCACGCCGATCGAACCGGTCGAACCCAGTATGGCAAGTCGTTGTTTCATGCGTTTGTCAGAAGACGATGTATCCCTCCGGGTCCACGGGCTTGCCGTTGTTCCAGAGTTCGAATTCGAAGAGTTTCACCTCGCCGTTCTCGGCTTCGGCGTTGTATCCGATCAGCTCGCCCGAGCGGATGGTCTGTCCCACCGACACGAGCGACTGCGAAAGATTCTTGTAGATCGAAATCAGGTTCCCGGCGTGTTGCAGGACCACCGTGTAGCCCGCCTCCGGGGCCCAGAGGCTCTGCACGACCGTTCCGTTGTCGATGGCCGCGATGCGGTCGCCGGCCGCCGCCGCGATCTTCACGCCGAAATTCCCCTGTTTGATGTCGAAACGCCCGGTGATGATCCCTTCGACGGGCGTCGCCAGTTCGATGGCCTCGCGGATCTTGCGGCGCGACCCCTCGCTGCGCGGGGCGATGGCATACTCCCCGTCGCCCTCCATCTGGGCCCTCAGCAGCGAATCCTCGGGCGAGGGCATCACCAGCACCTTGCTGATGCGCGACGAATCCGACGCGGCCAGCGTCCGCGCCACGGGGGTGCGTCCCTCCATGATGAGGGCGATGTTGCGGTTGTAGGTCATCATGTCGTTCATCATGCGCTCCATCGAGTCGAGTCGGATGATGTTTTGCAGCAGGCTTTCGCGCGAGCGGTCGGCCTCGGTGCGGTATCCGGGCAGGAACTCCAGCACGGGGCTGTAAGCCACCAGCGACAGCGTGAGGATGAACAGCAGCAGGACGAACGCCACCAGCCCGGCAAAGACGCTCGCGGGCGAAAGGTGTATGTGCCACTCCTCGGAATTGTCCGTGGCGTTGAGCATGCTGAAGCGGCGTTTGCGGAACAGCCCGCGCCACCACGCCCGTATTCTCTTCAGAAATTTCATTTTCCGGGAACGTTTTTTCGGGGTTACGTCTGACAAAGGTAGCCAAAATTCCAAAAAACCTTTGGCATCGCCTTGAAAATTTTTACCTTTGCAGATGCTTTGAACCTAAACGTCACAAACACATAAAAAAGTATGGTCAAACCTACACTCTTGGTCCTGGCGGCGGGCATGGGCTCCCGCTACGGATCGCTCAAACAGATGGACGGCGTCGGTCCCAACAACGAAGCCATCATCGACTATTCGGTCTACGACGCCATCCGCGCCGGTTTCGGCAAGGTGGTTTTCGTCATCCGCCACTCTTTTGAAAAGGAGTTCCGCGAAGTCTTTTCGGCCGACCGCTTCGGCGGGCGCATCGCCGTCGATTTCGTCTTTCAGGAGCTGGACTACCTCCCCGAGGGGCTGACGGTTCCCGAAGGCCGCGTGAAGCCGTGGGGCACGAACCACGCCGTGATGATGGCCGCCGATGCCGTTCACGAGCCGTTCGCCGTGATCAACGCCGACGACTTCTACGGCGCCGAGGCTTACAAGACCATCGGCGAGTACCTCTCGAAACTCGGCGATTCGAAAAACAGCTATTGCATGGTCGCCTACGACCTGAACCGGACTCTTTCGGAGAACGGTACGGTTTCGCGCGGCGTCTGCGGCGTCGATCCGAAGGGCGACCTCACGTCGATGGTCGAGCGCACGCAGATCGAGCGCATGCCCGACGGCCGGATCGTCTTCCACGACGGTGGCGCCGACGAGGAGCTGGCCGAGGATACGCCGGTTTCGATGAACCTCTTCGGGTTCACGCCCGACTTCTTCGCCTATTCGAAGGAGTACTTCGCGCAGTGGTACGCCGAGAATCACGAGAATCTCAAGTCGGAGTTCTACATCCCGACGATGGTCAACAAGCTGATCGGCGACGGCACGGCTACGCTCCGCGTGCTGCGTTCGGCCGCCCAGTGGCACGGCGTCACCTACAAGGAGGACAAACCGGCGCTGATGGCCGCCATCGAGAAGATGATCGCCGACGGGAAATATCCCCGCGATCTCTGGAAGTAGTTTCCGGTGGTTGCGGCGGCATCTGCCGCGGATTTTCAGACAGGGTCGTAGCTTGAAAAAGTTACGGCCCTGTCTTATATATATAGGGTCGGTCGGTCTTTGCCTGCGACGCGAACGACAACCCGTGCGAAAAACTCATTTCCGGTTTGTTTTCCGATAAATTTTTTATATCTTTGTAGAGGTTTGTTAGGTTCCTCGTGGAGGATGGCTCCTTTCGATAGCGAGAAAGGGCTCTCTGCGGGAATTTTGTCGGTATTTCTTTGGTTAATCTGCTTGTTCTAACCCTGTTTGAATGATGAAGTTTTACGTTCGGACAATTTCGCCCCTTTTTTTGCTTGTGGTCTTGTCGTTATGCGGCTCGCAGCAGGCGTTCGGACTTTGTGGAAAACGCAGCCGCAAGGCGCCCGCCGAACAGCGTGACACCACGAAAAGTTCGGCATACGACAAATTCTTCAAGGAGGAACACCGCATAGCCCGGGGCCTTTTCACGCTGCATGAGATGAAAGGACGGGTCTATTTCGAGATTCCGCTCCGGCTGATGGACCGGAGCATGCTGCTCGGAACGACCATCTCGGCTACCAGCGACAACGGTCACGGAATCGTGGGCTCCAAGCCGAAAGATCCGCTTCATTTCGCATTCACGCGTGCGGGAGACCGGATCGCCATGCGGCTGATTTCGGAGCGGACTGTCTCCCCCCCCCTCCCGGATCATGCTGAAATAGGGCGGGCGCTCGCAACGAGCAATATCGGCGCTATTTACCGGTTGTTCAAGATCGAGACCTTTACGCCCGACAGCTCGGCGGTGGTCGTGGACGCCACGAATCTGTTTGTCAGCGATGACGAGCGGCTGTCGCCTTTCGACAAATACAGCCAGCACACGCTTTCGGGACGCCTCAAACGCAAGGAGTCGTTCGAAAAGGAGAAGTCCTACGTGACCGGAATCAAGTCCTTTTCGGATAACGTTTCGGTCAGCAGCAGTCTGAATTACCGGGTGACGATCTCGGAGCGCGGGCTGCGGGATGTGCCGGTTACGATCGCTGCCACACGTTCCATCCTGCTGCTCGACAGCCTTCCCGTCAGCCCCCGGATCACCGACAGCCGCATCGCCGTTTTTCCGACGGGCAAGATGCTCTATTCTCCCACGACCCAGGGGGCCCGTCCGATATGGTATGCCAACCGTTGGCGGCTGGAGCCCTCGGACATCGAAGCCTACCGGCGCGGGGAATTGGTGGACCCGGTCAAGCCGATCGTCTTTTACATCGACCGTAATTTTCCCCGCACGTGGCTTCCGTACGTCATCGAAGGGGTGAATCAGTGGAGCGAACTTTTCGAGCAGATCGGTTTCCGCAATGCCGTCCAGGCGCGGCTTTTTCCCGAGGACGATCCCGAATTCGACCCCGACAACCTCAAATATTCGTGCGTGCGGTATGCCCCGGTGACGATTCAGAATGCTATGGGCCCCTCGTGGACCGATCCGCGCAGCGGCGAGATCGTCAGCGCTTCGGTCTATCTTTATCACGATGTGATCGAGCTGATCAACAACTGGCTTTTCATACAGACCTCGCCGGCCGATCCGCGCGTGCGGCAGAAGCAGATTCCTCAGGAGATCATCGGCGACGCCCTGCGGTATGTGCTTTCGCACGAGATCGGGCATTGCCTGGGCTTCATGCACAACATGGGCGCATCGTCCGTGATCCCCGTGGATTCGCTGCGGAGCCCCTCTTTCACCCGCGAGACGGGAACGACCCCGTCGATCATGGATTACGCCCGTTTCAACTATGTCGCCCAGCCGGGCGATTTCGAGCGCGGCGTGCGGATGACGCCTCCGCGGTTCGGGGTTTACGACCGGTTTCTGGTGAAGTGGAACTATACGCCGCTTTTCGCCGGGAGCCCCGAGGCGGAGTATGTGATCACCTCGCAATGGCTGCGCGAGGCGTCGGCCGATCCGGCCCTGCGCTACGGCAAGCAGCAGTTCTCCGAGCCGCTCGACCCCCGGTCCCTCTCCGAGGATCTGGGCGACGATCACGTCAGGGCTTCCGAATACGGCATCTCCAATCTGAAATACGTGCTTTCGCACCTCAATGCCTGGACCGAATCCGACGACCGGGATTACAGCTACCGCAAGACCATCTACAACGGAATCGTCAACCAGTATTTCACCTATCTGAACCATGTCTATGCGGACGTGGGTGGAGTGTATCTGTACGAGAAACACGTCGGAGACTCGGTCGAACATTACCGGAGCGTTCCCCGCGAGCGTCAGGTCCGGGCGCTGGAATTCCTGTTGGGACAGCTCGACGACATGGAGTGGCTGGACGACCGGAGTGTGACGGGCAATCTGGGGCTGGTGGCCTCGGCCGCGGACGCCGTGTGCGAGGCTGTGATGAAAGCCGTCGTGGCGTCGCCCTCGAAAGTGGGGCTTTCGGCTGCGCTGGCCGAGAACGACGCCTTCACGCCCGAAGCGTGCATGTCGTTGATTTACGACCGGATCTGGGCTCCGACCCTTCGCCGGAAGGCGTTGAATCTCTCGCAGATCAAGCGGCAGCGTCTTTTCCTGGAGACGCTCGGCAAGGTGGCCGCATTGCGTGAAGAGGGAAATTCCAAGAGCCTTGCGGCCATGCGGCGGATGGAGGTTCCGGAGGCGTTCCGCACGGACCGGTCCCTGCTGCCGAACGCTTCGGCAGGTTGTCCGGGAACTGTGGCGGGGTATGACGATCCCATGCCGCTGTTTTACGAAGAGCGGCCGATGGAGGGACTCGCCTATGACTGCGTGCTGAAGATCCGGCGTTTGCTGGAGGGGCAGCGGAACCATCCCGATCCGCAGACCCGGCTGCACTACCGTTCGCTGTTGCATACGATCGAATCCTATCTGAAATGACGGCGGTTATGAGAGAAAGATACGATATGCGATGGATCGTGACGCTGTTGATGCTGTTGTCGGTGCTGTGCGACGCGACGCCCGCGGCGGCCCGCAAGCGGCGCGCGACGGCTCCCGAACCGCGTAAGACGGCTTACGAACGGCTTTTCGCCGGTAAGAATCCCCGAACGGTGCAGGGGTTGTTCACCCTGCATCTGCTCGACGGGGATGTCTATTTCGAGGTGCCCGATTCGATGCTCGGACGTGACCTGCTGCTGGGGGTTACGGTGCTGTCGGTCAGCGACGGCGAGGAGTCGTCGGTCGGAATGCAGCCTTCGCGTCCGCGCCATGTCGTTTTCCAGCGAACCGATTCGCTTTTGCAGATTGCCGCACTCGACAGCCGTTCGCGCAGCGACGATCCGGCGATCGGGCGGGCGCTGGCCGCGAGCCGGCAGCCCTCCGTGATCGCGTCGTTTCCCATCGAGGCGGTTACGCCCGACAGCAGCGGCGTCGTGGTGCGTGCGACATCGTTCTTCCGGAACGGCGAGAGTTACCTTTCGCCCAAGGACCCGAAGAGTTACAGCAGCCGCGACGGATTCGTCCTGCGGAGTTACGAATACCGTTCCGAAGCCTCCTGGATACGCGATATAGCGGCCTTTAACGACAATGTCTCGGTGGTGAGCGAGCTCTCCTACGAAGTCTCGTCCTACGCTTTCGGCGTGATTTCGCGGGGCGATCCCGAGCTCTTCACGGCGGCCGTGCGGACATCGTTCCTGCTGCTGCCCGAACCGATGACGACGGTCCGTGAAGCGGATCTGCGCGTGGGCACCTCCACGTCGCGTTACGTCGAATACAGCGCCGACCGGCAGGGCGCCGAAGTCCGTTATTACGCCTCCCGGTGGCGGGTGGATGCCGGGCGTCCCATCGTCTTCTATCTCGACGAGCGTTTTCCGGCGGCGTGGAAACCCTATATCGAACGGGGCATACTGCTCTGGAACGATGCCTTCGAGCGGATCGGTCTTCCGCGGGCCATCGAGGTGCGGCGTGTTTCGGCGGAGGGGCTGCCCGACGTGAACGACATTCGCTATTCGGCCGTACGCTACGTTCCTTCGCCGGCCCGCGATCTGCGGTTCAACGCCTGGACCGATCCGCGGACGGGAGAGATTCTGAGCGCCAACATCTACATCAGCCACAATATCGGACCGCAGATCCAGACCGAACGGCTTCTTCAGACGGGAGCCGCCGATCCCCGGGCGCGGCGGCTGGAACTCGACGAGGCGCTTTTCGGCGAGAGCCTGTCGGCGAAGGTGGCCCGTTATACGGGTTTTTGCCTGGGGCTGCTGCCCAACATGGGGGCTTCGCAGACGGTGCCGCTCGATTCGCTGCGCAGCGCGCATTATACGGCCGCGAACGGACTTTCGGCCTCGATTCTCGACGAGCTGCCGTTGAACTATGCGGCGCGTCCCGAAGATTTCCGGAACGGCGTGAAACTCTGTCAGACATCGCTGGGGCCGTACGATTACCGCGCCGTCGAGTGGCTTTACGGCGACGGGGCGGTGAGCGACGATCCGTCGTGCCGTTTTTTGCGGGAACAGCCGGGAAAATTCGCGCTCGATCCCCGGGCCCGGGCCTCGGATCTGGGCGACGATCCGCTGCGGGCGGCCGATGCCGGGCTGGCGAATCTTGCCGTTGTTCTGCGCCATGTCTCGGAGTGGATCGACGACGAGGATGTCGATTATGCCTACCGTTCGGCCTTCCCCGAGTCGGTTTCGTTCTATTGCAATGCGTTGTTCGGCTCCGTGATCGCCCGCTTGGGCGGAGTGCGGATCAACGAACGCTATGCCGGAGATGCGGGCCGGAGTTTCGAGCCGCTTCCCGCCGGGACGCAGCGGGAGGCGATGCGGTGGCTGCTGTCGCGGCTCGACGATCTGCAATGGCTCGACAGCCGTTCGCTGATCGTGGGGGAGGGGCTCAACCCCGGAATCGCGGATTTCATCCGTACGGAGACCTTCGACCGGATTCTGGGAAGCCTGGACCGCATTGCGCTCTGCGCTTCGTTGACCGACGGGGAGGCTTACACGCGCGCGGAGGCGCTGGACGACCTCTCGGCCTATCTTTGGGACAATGCGGACCCGGCGGACGAACTCGTCAAGCAGCCGCTGCAACTGCGATTCCTGAATCGGTTGCTGGCCCTTGCCGAACAGGCCGCGGGCCGGAAATCGAAGCTGCGTTCGGACTATTTTGCCGAGGCTGTGACGGCGGAGAATTCCGCAGGCTTCGCTCCGCTTGCCGGGGTTTCCTACCTCACGCGGCCCGAGGACGGCCATCTGCTCTACGGCGTGCTGCTCGACTGCCGGGATCGGATTGCGGCCGCCCGGAATCGGAGCGCCTCGCCGCAGATGCGGGGACACTACGCATTGTTGCTGCGTCGGGTGACGCACTTTCTTGAAAACAAGTGACGATAAGTTTGTACACCTATAACGATTGAGGCCTATGAAGATGATTTTACGTCAAGCCTTGGTTCTGCTGTCGGTTTTGTTGCAGTGCGGTGCTGCGTTCGCACAGCCGCGGTCCGTCACGGGGCGGGTTGCGGATGTGAACGGGATGCCCGTGGTCGGGGCGACGGTGGTCGTGAAGGAGGCGCGCAGCAGCGGGGCGATCACGGATTCCGACGGACGCTACCAAATCCGGATTCCCGAAGGCGGCAAGACCCTTCTGTTTTCATTTGTCGGTTATCAGACGCAGGAGCAGGTCGTGGCTCCGGGGCGTACACGTTTGGACGTGGTCCTGCAACCCTCCTCCACGGAAATCGAACAGGTCGTCGTGACGGGATATTCGCAGACCACGGTCAAGAAGGTTACCGGTTCGGTGGGAATCCTGACGGCCGATGAATTGAAACTCAAGCCGCAGACCTCGGTGGATGCCCTGATGCAGGGCGAGCTGGCCGGCGTTTCGGTGACGCCGACGACGGGACGGCCGGGGGCCAGTCAGCGGATTCGTATCCGCGGCATCGCCAACCTCTCGGGAAATACGGCGCCGCTGTGGGTGGTCGATGGGGTCCCGATGCAGAACGAGGGTCCGAGTACGAATCTGAGTTCCAACGAACTCAAGGCCGGAGGCTTCGACGATATTTTCATTTACGGTATCGGCGGGGTGAACCCGAACGATATCGAGTCGATCGTCGTGCTGAAGGATGCCGCGGCTGCTGCGATCTACGGTTCCCGGGCGGCGAACGGCGTCATCGTGGTGACTACCAAGCGGGGCAAGGCCGGCAAGATGAAGGTCAATTTCTCGTCGAATGTCACGGTTTCGTTCCGGCCGCAGCGGCAGCCGTCGCTGATGAATACGGCCGAGAAACTGGCCTGGGAGCGGGAGCTTTGGGACGAATTCGCGGCTGAGAAATATGCGCAGTCGCTTCTGGACCCGTCGGTGATCTATCCTACGGTGGGCATCGTGGGGCAGGTGCGTTTGGGGCAGCTGGCCTTTTCGCATCTCAAGGGCGACCCGGCGGCGCAGGAAGCCTATCTGAACAGTCTGGCTGCGACCGACACCGACTGGTACGACGTGATTCTTCGCAACGCCGTGTCGGTAAACGGTCATGTTTCGGTGAGCGGCGGCGAGAATGCCTACAACTACTATCTTTCGTTGGGTTACACCAATGACCAGGGCATGCTCATCGAGGACAGCGCCGACCGCTACACCTTCAAGGCGAATCTGGGATTCAAACCGACGCGGCGCCTGTCGTTCGACGTGGGGGCCGACATTTCGTACCGGCAGGCCGATACGCCGAATCCGAGTGTCGATCCCTTCACCTATGCCTACTTCGCCAATCCCTACGAGAAACCCTACAACGACGACGGAAGCTATGCGAACGACCAGACGTGGCTTTCGCTGCCCAACTACAACCGCGATACCTATGAGGACCTGCCGGAAAAGGGCTTCAACATTCTCCGGGAGATCGAGGGCAACAAGACGAAGACCGATTATGTTTCGACGGAGGTGCGTATGGGGCTCGAATACAAGCTGCTGGAGAATCTGAAATTCGTCGGTCTGGCCTCCTACAATTTCAATAACAACGATACGCAGACCACGCGGGAGGAGGACACCTACGGGGCTTTCAAGGACCGGTTGAGCATCCACCGTACGCATAACGGCAATCTCTACGGCTCCATTCTGGAAAACAAGAGCCGCCGCACGGGGTATCTGCTGCGCGGTCATCTCTCCTATGTCGGGGAGTACGGCGAGGGGCATACGCTGAATGTCGTGGGAGGAGCCGAATTGCGGGGCAACGATTCGCATACGCTCTTCAACAAACGGTTCAACTATGATCCGCGGACCGGGAATACGGCCCTTCCGCCGATCGAGAAACCCTCGGAGAGCACGCTGCGGGAGATCGAGCGTCTGACGGGCGAGTATTTCACCAAGTCCCGTTATGCGTCGTTCTACCTTTCGGCCGACTATTCGTTCCGGGACCGTTATATTCTGAGCGTCACGGGGCGCGCCGACGGCAGCTCCTATTTCGGCACGCATGCGCAGTTCAATCCGAACTGGAGTGTGGGTGGAGCCTGGATTCTGACCGAGGAGCCCTTCATGGCATCGGCCCGCAAGGTGCTCCATTACGCCAAGCTGAAAGCCTCTTACGGCTTTACGGGAAATATCGTGACGAGCGCCTCGCCGCAGCTGATGATGAACTATTCGTTGCAGACCTACCGCGAATATATGAACCAGAACCATTTGGTCGGAACGATCTCTTCGGCGCCCAATCCGAATCTGGGGTGGGAGAAGGTCAACGACGTGAAGGTGGGTCTGGACCTGGGATTCCTGGACGGCCGGCTTTCGCTCGAAACGGAGTATTACAGCCGTCTGACCAAAGGCGCTGTGGACGACAAGCCGCTCTACGTGACCACGGGATTCACCCATCAGGCGGCCAATTTCGCCCGCCTGCGCAACCGGGGTATCGAGTTCACGCTCCGGGGCGGGATCGTTCAGACCCGGGACTGGACGCTGGATGCTTCGGTCAATTTCGCTTTCAACTCGAACAAGGTGCTCGAATATGCGAGTTCGGTATCGTTCCAGCATATGAAGCTCAACTACTACGAGGGCTATCCGGCCCGGGCGCTCATCGGCGGCAAGGTGGTCGGGATCGACCCCCTGACGGGTCTTTACGAATTCAAACTGCGCCCCGATGCGGTCATTTCGAGCGATGCGGACTACACCGACGAAGCCAACTACCTCTACTATCTGGGGAACCGGGAGGCGCCGTTCAACGGCGGTTTCAGCCTTTCGGCCGGATACCGGAATCTGCGTCTGTCGGTCAACGGCGTCTTTTCGTTCGGGTCTTACGCCTATGACCGCAACGAGTCGCCGGCGACTTACAGCCAGATCGCTGCGGGAAGCGTCTCCACGATGGACCGGGCGCAGACGGAGTACAGCGACCTGTATTCGAACCACCTGAATGTCTGGAAAGACCGCACCGACCGTTGGACGGAGGCGAATCCTACGGGGACGAAGTACCCGCGGATCTACGACTCGTTCGACGCGAAGTACCATTTCGACCAGTCGAATCCGACCTCCAATGCCGTGGTCGATGGAATCTATATCTACAAGATTTCGTACGTGCGGATCAAGAACATCACGCTTTCCTACTCGTTGCCGCGCAAGGTGGTCAACCGGGGCGGATTCGATGCCGTGAGCTTCAACGTAAGTCTGGCCAACTTCTTTACATTCACCGATTACAAGGGCATGGACCCGGAGGTTCCGGGCGCGATCTATCCCACGACGCGCTCCGTGACGTTCGGCGTGACGCTCGGATTCTAAAAACAGCGGATTATGAAACGGAAAATATGGATGATAGTCCTGGCAGCGCTGCTTTTCGGCGGATGCAAGCGTTATCTCGACGTGACGCCGCAGGGAAAGATCATCCCTGAAACGGAGGAGGATTTCGAAGCCTTGCTGAACAACATGCTGTATGCCATCGAGGAGGGTACGGACGAAGATATTCTGGGCTGCTACGACCGGGTGATTCTCTACGAGTCGATCTCCGACAATCTCGATGCGAACATCTCGGCCGGGCGTCTGACGCTCTATGCGGGCGATGTGGCGAACAACTTTCAGAAGGGGTATTACGAGGGCCTTTATTCGGCGATCAAGGATTGTAACCTGATTCTGGAGCACATGCTCGAAAAGGACTCCGCGAAGGCCCGGGCGTTGTGTGCCGCAGCCTATGCCATCAAGGGCGTATGCTATTACAATCTGATCCGGATCTACTGCGAGCCGTACGATGCGGCGACGGCCTCCTCTCTGCCGGGCATTCCCATCGTCGAGCGTTTCGATGTGGAAAGCGATGCGGTGCCCGATCGCAACACCCTCGCCCGGAGCTACGAGTATGCGGTTTCGCTCTTCCGCAAGGCGATCGATTGCCACATGACCGACGAGTCGTATCTTTTCACGGAGGCGGTGGCGAAGACCTACCTGGCCAAGCTCTATTTCTGGGCGGAAGAGTGGTCCGAGGTGATTCCGCTGTGCGAGGAGCTGTTGGCCGTACCGTCCTACGCCCTTGCGGACAGAAGCGTCTATACGGAGTCGATCCAGTCTTACGGCGAGCGGTTGCAGGAGGTCATCATCCGCGACCGGACGACGGGCGACGACGACGTGAAGACACTCTACGACGAGACTTTTCAGCGATACCTGAACACGCGGCCGGTGAATGCCACGCTGTTGAAACTTTTCGGTGCGGAACCGCAGAAGGATGTGCGTTGGAGCATCATGTGCGATGCGAAGCGGGTTAACCGGAAGACCGTGACGGCGCGGGTCCGGGGTTCGGAACTGCATCTGATGCTTGCCGAGAGTTATGCCCACCCGGGGGCGCAGCAGGACGAGGCGAAGGCATTGTCGCTGCTCAACGAACTGCGCCGCAAGCGTATCGAAGATGTTGAGGATTACACGCTTCGGACGCTTCCCGAGCCGGACCCCGGGGCGCTGATCACGGTGGATGCCGCGGGCAAGCCCCTCACGCCGTTGATTTCCGCCATTCTGAACGAGCGGCGCAAGGAGCTCTACATGGAGGGCGACCGCTGGTTCGAACTCAAGCGCAACGGCTGTCCCGAATGGTGGGTGATCCAGCAGTCGGGAAGCACGCTGCCGGTCAAATACGTGGTGCGGCGGTATCTCTATACGATGCCCGTGAGCGTCCGGGACATCCGGAACAGTCAGGGAAAGATCGCCCAGAACCCGGGTTATGAATTTTGAATCGCAAAGCTATGAAACGAAGGAAATGGATGTTTTTCGCAGCGCTGACGGTGTTGGCGTCGGCGGGACTTTTTGCCGCGGGATGCGACGAATACGACGATGTGCCGCCGCGGAGCTCGGGCGGATCGTACGATCTGCTGCCGATCGTCGGCGAATCGGCATCGGCCGAGGAGCTCGAAACGTGGCGGGAGATTCGTTCGGAGTACGAATCGGCGGTCGGAAATTGATACTCTGATTGTTTCACTAAATAAAGACGGATTATGAAAAAGTATTTGTATTTGTCCGTGGCGCTTCTGACGACGTTGTCGCTGGGCGCGTGCGGCGACGACGACGAACCCGGATCGGGCTCGGCTGCCAATGTGCAATTCTCAGCATCGTCCTATACGCTGGACGACGAACCGATCGAGATCAAGGTGGTGGCGTCGCAGGCTGCGGCGTCGAATCTGAATATCGGATTCACGGTCGGCGGTACGGCCACGACGGCCGATTACGAGCTTTCCGCGCAGAGCTTCCTGCTCGAAGCCGGCAAGACCGAGGCGACCGTCACCGTAACGCCCAAGCAGGCTTACAAGGAGGCCAAGACCCTGACGTTCAACCTTGCTGCCGGTAAGGGATATGTGATCGGGCGGGTCGCTTCCACGACGGTAAATCTGGTCGAGTCGAGCGTTTATGTTTACAGCTTCACGACGGCGGCGGCAGAATTGCAGGAGTCGCTGGATGTTACGCTGACCGTGGGCGACGAGAACTTCAAGGCGCCTAAGGATCTCGAATTGCCGTTCAAGGTCCTTTCGGGCTCGACGGCCGAGTTGGGCAAGCACTTCCTGGTGAAGGACGAAGCCACCTCTTTCATCGTTCCGAAAGACGGCAACACGGCGACGCTGACGCTGCTTCCGGGTCCCGATGCTGACCTTGCCAATCCCGCGACGCTGAAGCTCGGCGTGGATGAGCAGGGCGGACGCTTCGTCGCCGGAGAGACCGCGAGCGTAACCGTCACGGTCAAGGGGCTGCTCTCCTATGCGGCTCTTGCCGGCACGTGGCATTGCAAGGAGCTGATCGGTCTGGAGGAACTTGAAATCTATGCCGAGGATGACGGCATGGATGCGTCGATAATACCGAGTCATAACGATGACTTTACGATTACGATTACGGCCGGGGGCGAGAGCGCGAAATTCACGCCGTCGGGCACGGGTGATCTGGCTCAGCTCTTCCGGACGTGCGACATGACCTATACGGAGCCGATTAACATATTGGAAGGAACCAAGAGTGGGTCCTGTACGACGGTCAAAGAACAATATATGTGGGATGACGATGCTTTTTTCGATCTGACTTATTTCCAGTTGAGCAGCGGAAACCGCTCTTTCGACAATTCGAAGGAGAAGCTCGGCAAGCTGACCATTGCGCTCATGCTGGACAAGGACGGGTCGATGATCCTCTTCCTGCGCGATTACGACCAGCCGCCGTTCTTGTCAGATTGGTGGGATGATCCTTTCGATTCGTTCTTTTTCGGTCTGGGGTATCGTTTCGAGAAGGCCGCGCAATAGCCGTCTCTGCAATTCGGGAAAGCACCTCTCCTCTTACGCGAGGTGCTTTCCCGTTTGTTTTCGATCCGGAGTCGCCCGGATCGTTTCGTTCGCATAAAAAGAGTTTGCCATGAAGAGTTATTTACGGTTGTTGTGGGGCATCGCGCTGCTCGGGTGCTGCGCCTGCACGACTTCGCAGGATCGGACGACGCTGCTGGAGGTTTCGCCCCGGAGTGTCGTGTTGCCGCACGAGGGCGGGGACGAATGGATCGAATTGCAGGCCGACGGAGCCTGGACTTCGGAGGTGTCGCCTCCGATAGCGCGGGAGTGGCTGACGACCGAACCCGCCTCGGGCGGAGCCGGGAAACATCGGGTCCGGCTGCACGTCGCACCGAACGCGGATTTCGCACAGCGCGATGCCTCGGTCTATTTCGATGCGGCGGAGCTTTCGCAGGTGGTTGCGGTTACGCAGGCTCCGACCCTCGTGACTCCCGGACGACTCGAATTGCCGGCTCTCAATACCACCGAGTATCTGACGGTCGGATCGGCTTCCGAACCGCTCGAAGTCGCGCTCTCCTCGCAGGCGGAGTGGTGTACGGCCGTGGTCGAGGGGGCGCGGATGCGCATCCGCGCCTCGACGAATCTCGGCGCGGAAAGGTCCGTGACGTTGCATGTGACGGCCGGCCGGTTCACGCAGGATGTCGTGCTCGTGCAGCGGGCCTTCGATCCGGTGAGAAACTACGGCGACGGCGAGGTCGTTGCGCTGCAACGGGCCACATCCGGAAACGGCGTGTGTCTGGTCGTCGTGGGGGACGGCTACACGCTTGCCGAGATGGCCCGGGGAACGGGGAAGTATGAAACCGACATGCGGCGAGCGGCCGAAGCCTTCTTCTCGGTCTATCCTTACAGCGCCTACCGCTCCTATTTCGATGTCTACATGCTGACTGCGATTTCCGAGGAGGCGGGCATGAGCTGTGTCTCTCCGTCGGAGATCGTGGATACGAAATTCTCGACGCTGTGGCAGGGGGTATCGACCTCGATTTCGTGCGATGACGGAGCCGTCCGCGACTGGCTGACGCGGGTGACGGCACTGACGGGGCGCCGCATGCAGGATTTGACGGTCGTCATGCCGATCAACCGGGCGGTGTATGCCGGGACCTGTCTGATGTGGACCGACGGTTTTTCGATCTCCATGATTCCCGTCGGAAGCAGTTTCGACAAACTTGTGGTGCACGAGGCCGGCGGACACGGTTTCGCCAAGCTGCTCGATGAATACGTCTATTACGAGACCGAGATTCCGGCGAAAACCCGGAGCGAAATCGAGAGTTTCAAAAACTTCGGATTCTATATCAATGCGGACTTTTCGCCCGACATCTCCCAGACGACGTGGCGGGATTTCGCCGCGCGGCCCGATTATCCGATGGTCGGAACTTATCCCGGGGCGGGCACCTACCGTTCGGGGATCTGGCGTCCGGAAGAGAACAGCTGCATGAACGACAATGTCGCCTATTTCAACGCCCCGAGCCGATGGGCCCAGATCCGGCGTATCCGGAGGCTCGCCGGCGAGCCGGATTATACGTTCGACGCGTTTCTGCTCGAAGATCAGCGCCCGGCTTATCCGGTCGGAACGCGCTCGGGAATCGGGGATTTGTCCCGCTTCGTGCCGTCGGGGCCTCCCGTGGTCATCACGGAGCCGTCGGACCGTTGAGCGGCGAAGTTCTTTGTTCGGAGCGGACGGATGTCGGGAAAAAATCGTATCTTTAACCTCCGAAATTACGAAAAATGATCGCTTGCTGTCTGTTCGATCTCGACGGAGTTATCGTCGATACGGCCCGTTATCACTATCTGGCATGGGCCTCGCTGGCCCGGGAGCTGGGTTTCGAGTTCACGCCCGAGGCGGGAGAAGCCACCAAAGGCGTGAGCCGCATGGCTTCGCTCGACATCGTGCTGCATGCCGGGGGACTGGATGACCGCTTCTCCCCGGCCGAAAAGGAGCGTCTCGCCGCGGAGAAGAACGCCCGCTATCTGGCTTATGTCTCGGCGATGACGCCCGCGGAGGTGCTTCCGGGCGCTGCCGCGTTCCTGCGCGACGTGCGCGCCCACGGCGTGCTGACCGTGCTGGGCTCCGCGTCGAAGAACGCCGGGAC
>ERZ857840.2539-NODE-2539-length-17181-cov-3.964849_pt1 | contig 17181 bp, 15 predicted proteins | sample MGYA00519760_ERZ857840 | MGnify/ENA primary metagenome ERZ857840 (study PRJEB31778, sample SAMEA3449371) | human gut metagenome | biome: human gut; feature: human-associated habitat; material: faeces | place: United Kingdom | collected 2010/2012 ... | reverse complement strand
AGGAACTGGGCTGCAAATGTGACCTGCACATCGTTCCCTGCGCCGGTCTGACGCGGGATATGACCTTCCGGGACTGGGAGCATTATTGGGTAATGCCCAGCCCGAACATCCCCCGCTACGAAACGGCGCTGCTGTACCCCGGCACCTGCCTGATCGAGGGAACCAACTGCTCCGAAGGCCGCGGGACCGCCGACCCCTTCGCCATCATCGGCGCGCCTTTCATCAAGGCAGAGGCTTTTTCGAGAGCCTTCAACGCTCTGGGCTGTCCGGGTGTGGAATCCACACCGGTGTATTTCAGCCCCACGACCTCCAAGCACGAGGGCACCCTGTGCGGCGGCATTCACCTGCACATCACAGACGAAACGCTTCTGCAGCCCGTGGCCCTGGGCGTAAAGCTTCTGGATCTGCTGCGGAAAATGTACCCGGAGGATTTTCACTTCCTGCCCCCCGTTCGCGAGGATGGCAAGCCTTTCCTCTCCCTGCTTGCCGGGCACCGCGATTTTGAGCGCCTCGACTGGGATGCGGAATCGCTGCTTGCGCGGTATCGGAAGGAAAGCGAAGATTTCCGTCAGAGAAAAGCGCCTTACGAGCGTTATCCAAGGGGCTGACCGATCAGTCCCGCCCCATGGTGTGCGGTGCAAATAACCCGAAAGCCGCAATACTGAAAAAGCGCCTTCCTCATCTATCCGCAATTTTTTCTGCACTTCTTTCTTTTGTCATATCTCGATGTCTGCAGCCAACTACCCCTCCGCACAAAAATAGGGGTTGACAAAGCATCCTGCCCATGCTATAATATGTAAGCACTTAAGGAGTGCAACAGAATATCGCGGAGTAGAGCAGTTGGAAGCTCGTCGGGCTCATAACCCGGAGGTCGTAGGTTCGAGTCCTGCCTCCGCAACCATAAAAACACCGGATTTCGATAAGAAATCCGGTGCTTTTCTAACTTTTTCAGTAATTTTTAAACTTTGACTGTCGGGATAATTCAACAATAATTCAACTTGCTTTCAAAATCACGCTTTCTTCAAAAATATTTCCGATAGAATTTCCGCGTTTTGTTGGTCTGCTGCTTCCATCACATGGGCGTAAATATTGGCAGTGGTGGAAACCTGAGCGTGTCCTAAGCGTTTGGAAATGCTGACGCTGTCCACACCGTTGAAATACAGCATGGAGGCCATCGTGTGGCGGAACGCGTGGGGATTGATGTGCGGCAGCCCGTGGCGGACAGCGAACTTTTTCAACCAGTCCGTGACTGTATCCGGGTGCATGGGCTTCCCGTTGTCCTGAGCAAACACGAAGTCCTGATTGCTGTAGTATTCACCCAGACGGAGGCATTCGGCGGTCTGCCATGTTCTGTATTTTCGCAGAAGCTGCATCGTTTCCACCGGCAGGGCGATGAACCGTTTCGACCGTTTCGTCTTCGGCGTGCTTTCGTAAATCCCGATATCGGGAGAATACAGGATGCTGCTGCAAATGTAAATCCTGTTTGCTTCGAAGTCCACCTTATCCCATTTCAGGCCGAGGATTTCGCCCCGGCGTGCGCCCGTAATGAGAAACAGATGCACAAGGCATTTCCACTTGATTGGCTCCTGCTCCAACGCTTCCCGGATAGCCGCCACCTGTTCCGGCTGGAAATAGTTGACCTCTTTACGCTCTACTTTGGGCAGATCGGCACGGCTGGCGGCGTTGAACGGTACAAGCCCCTCTTTTACTGCCTGTTCCAGAACGGTGGAGATCAGCCGGTGGTGTTCCTGCACTGTTTTTGCGGACAGCGGGCGGTTGTCCGCTTCAATGGTAAACACTTTTTCCAGCTTGACCCCCATAGCCCCGGCAGCAGCGGCAGCCACTTGCAGGCTGACGGGCTTCCCCTTGACCATAGCGGAAATGGTGGAGGCGGCAAGGCCGGAATCTTCGGCTATCTTCGCCCGGCTCAGTTTCTTTTCTTTCAGGTAGGCAGCAAGGTCTATTTTGGCGGTGGCGCGTTCACCGCCTTTTCTTGTGCCATTTTTTGACAAATCGGTGTAAAGGGTATTCAGGTGGTCAACCCGCAAGTCTTTTAATTTGATATGCCCGATGGCGGGATAAATCCGGGTGGTCAGTTCCCTATACCTGACGGTGGTGGAGTGCTTCACGCCCCGTTGGGATTTCAGGTCAATTACATAATCGCAGTAGCTTGCAAAGGTCTGGCGGGTATCGGTGGCGGTTCCCTCTTTGCACTGCTTTTCAAAGGTTGCGGCGAAAGCCTCAGCCTTTTTTCTTGCGCTTTTTTCTGTCCATGTAAGGGAAACATCAAAGGTGGCGGTAAAGGGCTTGAGTTGCTTCCCATCAGCCCCACGACCACGAAAAACCCGGATGGAGTAGGAGATCAGCTTGCCGGATTTGTCCCGGCGTTCTTGAATGTTAGCCATTATTTCACCTGCAAATCCATAACGGTGTATTTCTTTGTAACATGTGTTCAACCTTTGACATGCAATTCATCCTCCATCAGAGAAAGAATTCTGGTTAATTGTCTGAGAATACGTGTATACACCAAATCGGTGAGGGGGCTTTCTTCAAGTCCCACACGCGCCGGAAATTCGGTGTTGCTAACTGCTTTAGCACACAAAAAATCATATAGATCAATATCGGTTGCTCTGTATTGATTGGCAAGTTCGGTTATTGTCTTGCTTATTTCACTGCATGAGCAAATACCGCGACTGATTACACTGGTGCATATATCTTCAGCTTGAACAGCGGTGTAATACTCATGCATCAAGAATAATAATTTCCAGATGTTATCGTTCTCGAAAAGATGGTTTAATTTGCCAATGGTGTCACAATCGGAATACGAATGCTCTTTGTAGTGCTGTATTTTACCAACTACAGCAGGAGAAAGGCCCAAATCATCTACAGCGCATCGCTGGGGAGCAGGGTCATCTGTAAGTTCAAGTAAATAATCTGTTGTAACGCCATAATGTCTAGCCAGCGTCACCACTTTGTCATATCCGACCGATCTTTTAATTGAGTCGTCCTCCAATACTTGAATCATAGATTTACTTATGCCGGTTTTGATGGCTACTTCATCCATGGTTTGTTTTCCATGCTGATTATGCACGACCCGCGCATCCTTAAACCTTTCTGCTCTTGTCAAATTCATAACAGCCTCCGTATCTAAATATGAGACAAAACAGCATAAAATCCTGTATTTGCGGTTTTGCGGGACATATGGCACATCCGTGAAAATGTGGTATCCTATATTCAGAACCAGTGTTGTTGTAGTCCTGAATATAGGATATCATTTAATGTAGCACCTGTCAACAACAATTTTATAGAAACGGAGGACAAAATGTGAGCAACAAGGAAATTCGAGAGGCGGCGAAATATGCCGGTGTGTACCTGTGGGAAATCGCGGAACGCTATGGGTGCAATGATGGGAACTTCTCCCGCAAATTGCGGCGGGAACTGCCAGAGGACGAGCAGAGGAGGATTCTGGTCATCATTTCGGAGCTTGCAGCGGAGAAAAAGGGGGCGATCCGATGAGCGATGTTCTCACCATCCGCGAAGCCGTCCAGCGCTCCAAAGATGAGGGCGTGCCGGTTTCCGAGTACACATTGCGTCGTTGGGTCAAGATCGGAGCCATTCCGACCCGGCAGGCCGGAACAAAGACGTTGATCTACTTCCCGCGCCTGGTGGAGTTTCTGACCTGCGTGGACGGCTGCGACAACGCCCCCGCCACCATGGGTAAATCTCCCGTTATTTGCCGGGTTGATGAACGGGGGTGATTCTATGCCAGTACTTAGGCAATCACACGTCCGGAATTTCACAACGTTGCCAAATGAACTTTTACAGGATCAGCGGCTTTCTTGCCGTGACCGTGGATTATTGGTCTGGATGTTGTCAAAGCCGCCCGATTGGAGTTTTTCAAAGAAGTCCATAGAAGCAGAGCTTGCAAATGATGGTGAAAGCTCCATTCAGGCAGGAATGAAGAGACTTCAAAAGGCTGGCTATTTGCGCATTGAGCGCAGGCGGCAGGAGCGGGGCAAGTTATCCGCCTCCATTTGGACGGTGTTTGACTGTCCACAACTGGAAAACCAATCTGTGGGTAATTCACCACAACTGGATTTTCCCCAGCTGGATAATGCCGCTTATACAAAGGATAGAAAGAACAAAAGAGAAAAGGCTGCGCCCGCCTTAGAGGGCGGGCGGCAGCCAGAGATTTACTTTGATCAGGAGGCGGGGGAGTGGAAAAGGAGGGGGACGGCTTGACGGGGAACGAAAGTTATTTAGCCGGTGCCATTCTGGTTGACGGGACGAATGTCCTCCCGGTGGTTCGGGGACTGGTCAAGCCGGAGGACTTCCAGGTTGAAGCGTACCGGGCGGTATTCACCGCCGCTGCTTCCCTGGCGGCGGACGGTGAACCGGTAGACCCCTGTTCTATCAAGGCCAGAGCGAAGCGGCAGGGAGTGGATTTGTCAAACCAACTCCTCACGGAACTGATGGAAATCGTGCCCACCTGCTCAAACGCGGCGGACTACGCCCACCGTGTGGCGGAGGACGCACGTGTACGGCAAATAAAGGAGCTGGCTACCCGGATTCAGGAGGACAGCGTTTCCGATGCTGACGAGTTGCTGGCGACACTACAGCGGGAAGCCGAGGACATCCGGGGCAGCAGCTACCGGCGGGGGCTGCTCAGCCCCGCCGACACCCTCCACCGGTTTAATGATCTGGTGGTCGAAGCGGGAGAAGGGCGGGACAACTTTGTCCCCTCTGGCTTTCCCCGCCTCGATGAGATTCTGGGCGGCGGTTTCATCCGGTCTGGCCTGTACATTTTGGGGGCGCGTCCGGCAATGGGCAAGTCCACCTTTGCCGTCAATCTGGCGGACAACATCGGCGGAAACGTTCTGCTTGTGTCGCTGGAAATGTCGCCGGAGCAGCTGACAGCAAAGCGTGTTGCCCGTCTGACAGGTATTCCCGCCGGAAAACTGCTGCGCGGCGCCGTGACCGACGAGGACTGGCAAAAAATCGCCGTTGCGAACTCAGCACTTTCAGAACAGGGCGTTTTCATCAATTCCAGGTACGGCCTGACTGTGCAGCAAATCCAGCTCTTGGCGCAATCCGTGCCGGAGCTGCGGGCGGTGATCATTGACTATTTGGGATTGATCCAGCCCGCCACCCGGGGCGGAAACACCTACGAAAATATTTCCGCGATCAGCAGGGAACTGAAATTACTTGCAATTTCTTTGAATGTTCCGGTGATTTGCCTTTGTCAGCTGTCCCGGTCAGTCGAGAGTCGGGAAGATAAACGCCCCCGGCTGTCAGACCTGCGGGATTCAGGAGCCATTGAGCAGGACGCTGATGCCGTGTTGTTCCTCTGGCGCGATGGCCGGAACGAGACTCCCCCCACCGACGGGAATCCGCTGCTTGCGCAGCTGGACGTGGCCAAGAACCGCCACGGCGCGACCGGCGAAACACAGTTTTCTTTCTGGATGAGGACAAGCACGTTCAAAGAAATTCTATAATTGCCAGAGCCAAGAGCCAGAGCAGCCCAATTCACGGGGGCTTAGGCTCATGCCTAGCCCCCCACATCAGGAGGTTAGGCAATGAGCAAATGGGAAAAATACGAGGGAGAGAAGAATGAGCTTAAGAAAATGGGGCTTTCTCATTCTGAATATGAGAAAGCTATCATAAATCTGTGTAAAAAGTTGAAAATTTGACATCAGGAGGTCACGAACATGACAAACACAAAGGAGTTTTCCTACACCATCGAGAAGCATTTCGGAACCGTGAGCGTTGCCGGTTCCCTGCCCCTTGAGCTGAATCTGGTATCGTTCGCCGGAGCACCTGCCCGGTACGATCTGCGGAAATGGCGGGACAAGGCGAACGGAGAGCACACCATGCAGAAGGGCATTACCCTGACCCGGGAGGAGCTGTGCGATCTGCGCGCCTTCCTCAACGGCATAGAGGACATCTGACGGATACATACCGGGAGCTATTGGAGGGTTTATTATTTTTTTGGGGGTTTGATTTCAAAGGCCCCCCGCCCTTTTCCCCTCTACCCCCCCACCGCGAACAGGAGGAAACCATGAACAACGAAAGCGCAAAGAGAACGCTGATAGGCTGCATTCTTCGGCAGCTCAAGAAGATGGACGCTGAGACGCTGCGGGAGGCATACGCCGCCGTAAGCCGGATATCGGACAGAGGAAAGAAAGGCTATTAACGCCCCACACGGTTCTTTTTGGACGTGTGGGAAACCCCTGTATGTATCCAAACAAGCCGGAAAACACGCCGCAGCGCGTCATTTCCAAGTGAGCGATACTAAGGCGGCAGCTATTGCCATCGGCAGTAAACCATACACGGCGGTAGCCTGCACCTGTGGCAGCATAACATTTGCGCTTCGTTCTTTTCCGAACTAAATATGAATGAAATGCAAACAAAATATGAATATAATGTGAACGAAATAGAGGGGATTATCGAGAAACGATAAGAGAGGGTGTGTCGCATATATCTATACCTTATCGAATGACCCCACCCCCTTCCCCGCTATCCCCCCGGGGGGTGGGTGGCTCAAAAGAAAGCCTGTTAGTGCTAGCCCATATTTCAAGCCTGCAGGGGAGTTATTGCCAGGCAGGCAGACCGCACGGCAGCCACAAAGGAACCGCCGGGCAGCATTTCAAGATGCTTGCCCGGCTTGCTTCTGTAATTCCCTCTGTAGCGCCCAGAGACGGCCTGTAGCAGGCAAACTCCGGTTTCAGGGTGTCACCCATACTTTTCTCGTCAATCTGCCTCAGCTGTCCGTGTGCGGGATATCGCCATAATTGGCGGTATAAGATTCCTCGTTGCCGTTCAGATATTACAATCTTCCCTTGCTTTTTGTCATTCTCTGTGCTATGCTGTCGATGGTGCTACCAGTAACGGTAGGCGGTCAGCCCCCATCATCGGGGGTAGCTTCTGCGCCCCCGCTTTTCAGAGAGGGGGTGTGCGAATGGTTACATACTCCGACCTTATCCAGATCGGCATTTTAATCGTTGGCATTATCAGCCTGTTTATTGCGGCTAATAACAAGAAGTAACCGCCCCTGTCCCCACAGTTTGGCGGTTACTTCTCGTAACTAAACCACGGGGCTGACCGTCTACCGGTAGCACCCTCGTTTCCTATACTATACCTCGATTTTGAGAGATTGTCAACACTCCCGCCACTCAGGCGGGAATTTTTATTCCGTGGGGTCGGTGGCAGGTTCTTTCTCGTCGATACATTGCAGAACATAGTCACGCAAAACGGCGTTAGAGGTTTTGCCGATGTCGGCACAATATACCTTGAACCTGTCGGCCTGTTCCTTTTTGACTCGGCAAGCAAGACTTGCAATGTTTTCACGCTGGTATTTTGCCGAAGCCCTTTTCTGTGCATTGGATGGAGCCATATATGCACCCCCTTTCTGTTGATGGTATTATATCACATTTTACTATGGTTAACCATATACAAAATACCTAAAATATATGGTTAACCTTTGTTCAACATTCCATCTTGATATATGGTTAATCATAGACTATAATGATGCCATGAAGAACAGGACAGCCCAATTTCAACACCGCTTGTTGTAAGTCCTATACCAAACACAAAGAGGCGGAGGCAGCACGGAGAGACGGCAAAGAAAATCTTAGGAGGTAAACCAATGGAAGAAAAGGAAATCACAAACCCGGTCAAGGCCATTCGAGCGAAATGTCTGGACTGCTGCTGCGGTAGCAGTAACGAAGTAGAGCTATGCACCTGTACAGGATGCGCCCTCTATCCGTTCCGCAGAGGCAAGAACCCCTATCGAAAAAAACATGAGTTATCCGAAAAGCAGAGAGCCGCGCTTATGGCGCAAGCTATCAAGAATAAGGTCGATAATAGCGGCGATTAAAACGCAAACCATTCAGGGGTATAAACACCCTACCCCGAACCGTTTCGCGGCGCAACCCCATCTGATACGCGGGGGAAACGGCTCAGAAATAGGGACAAGTCTTCACTTCCGTAGCTGTCGACATATATTCCCTTCTCAGCTGGTCTTGCTCCCCACGGATTTTGGTATAGAATACAGGGTCGATTGAATAACGGCTCAAAGGTCAATCCCTCCCGTCTGTGTGCCGCATCAGCTTCATAAATATAATATAAGTAGCTCTTTTGAATTACCAGATCCAGTCTCTTTAAGCGGTAGAGCATAGCAGAATAAGATACTCCCAGAGATGTTGCCAAAGCCTTGATTGCAGCGCGTTCATCATCCAACACATTCTTGTCATCATAGATAATATACTTCTGCGGGTGCTGGACAATGCTCTGCATGCATTCGACCAGATACCGAGGCATTAAAAGAACGCTTGCCAGTACGTTTGCCTGCCACTCATTCCAATCATGTGGTTTCTCCAGGTATCTGGGCTTGCAAAAGTCATGTGTTTCATCCTTTGTAATGTATTCCGGCTTCAGCATAGCGATGATATGATGGGCGCATTCGTGTGCAATCGTAAAAGCTCGCTGTGGGGCTCTGGTTGGGTCCTTGAGCGAATTATCCAGGAGAATGGTGTCCTGCTGTATGATTTTGAAAACAACAGGGTTCTTCTCAGGAAAGCCTATCCTTCTGTCTGCGTAAGCGGTGACACCATAGACGATTGACCTGCTGTAGGGATGCGCCATCGCCCGCCTTTTCTACAGCGGCGATAATCTGCCCACTGTTTACATTTTTGTCGTCGTAAGTCACCACCATACTGTTTTTTAACAGATTGACATTGCACTCTTGCACGCCGGTCAGATTGGATACGCTTTTTTGTACCCTAGCTTGGCAGGTCGCACAAGTCATGCCTGTGACATTGTACTTTTCCTGCATATTTGAAACCTCCTTTGCTGGAAAGCAGAATACCCATACGGGGTATCGGTCTTTCTGGTTCCCATTATAGTCCCGCAAGGAGGTCTTGTATTTCCCGTTCAGAAGAATTTTTGTCCCAAATGGGAGAGTTTCTGAAAATCAATCCGTCATAAACGCTGCAAGAGCATCCCTTCTAACTTCATGTGATATTGTTCCAGCACATCTTTCAGCGTAATCTCTTGCATCCGTTTTTCCGCTGTATTCTGGATGTCAAGGTAAAAATCCCGCACCATCTTCACATTTTACGCATGAATGGTTTGGTTCGCTGGCATAGAGAAGGTAAAACAATTTTATATACAATGGAAGATGATCATGTGCGAACTATTATATTTCAAGGCTGCAAGCATGTCGAAGAATCTCTCAAAGCCAGATCATTTATGCACAGATAGATAAAAACAGTAACGCGGCCGGGCACATCGAGTTCGACCGCGTTATTCGTCATTTTGAAAGGATTCTGCCTGTTTGCAGATCGCAATATTTTTTTCAACCTCTGCTTTTCTTTTCCTAGCAAAGAAGTCCACGACTGTTTTAGAGATTTCCCTGCTGTTATATTGATGAAACCAGCAAGAAGATGAAGCTGCTGCGCACCGCTGGGGAGTCCGATCAGTATGTTGGGCGACTTGTTGCTGTGTTAAATACATTTCAAGTGTAATATTTCTTGATAATGGCATTATATCCCATTATACCCTCTGCAAAGTGGCATAATGGGGTATAATTCTATGCGGAGTTCTGCTGATGATTAGAGGGTACGCTATGGAGTTTTCTGAAGTGCAAGCTGTAAGTGCTTAATAGCCACCAGCCTATTATCTCCTGCGCATCCACGAGATAATATCCCAAGCCTCAAAAGAAAAACAGCACCGGTCCAGGCAATTTCTGTCTGACCGGTGTTGTTTCATTTTCTCGTGCGCATCTCACGTGTTTCCAGCCGTTTGGCCCGGCTGACACATAAGATTGATTACTTTTTATGCTTCATAGATCTGCTGAGTACCATTAATGGCCTCTGCTAAATATACATTACTCCAGCGTCTTGCGCCTTCTTTATCCCGATTGAGCAGATGCCGGTAGAGCTCCTCCACATTGCTGTGAAGTGCTGCGACACCGTATTTCTTGCAGAAGCGGATCCAAAGGGATATACATGGTACTTTGAAGGAGGTATAAATCAAGGGCAGGATGTGGTTGCCGCCCATGAGGGTCATTTCATGGTGAAACCGGAAGGCGATCTCCGCAGCCTGGGCAGGTGTGGGATTTTCATCCAGTCGATCAACAAATGTTCCAAGCATCTCCAATTGTTCATCGCTGGCGTTGTCAATGACCCGATGCAGGGTCATCTGCTCCAAGCCCCAGCGGACTTCCAGAATGGAGCGGATCTCCTCTTTGCCGAGCATCCCGCCATTGTAGTCCATAATGGCCATAAGGGTCTCCATGTTTCCATCACGGCGATAGTCGGCAACATAGGCGCCCTGACGGGGACGCACTTCCAAAAAGCCCTGACGAGCCAGTTCTGTAATGCCGCCGTTGACAACAGCACGGGAGACACCCATCTGCTGGCAAAGTTCCCGCTCTGAGGGTAGTTTTTCTCCCATAGGCAGTTCTCCGGACAAAATCATCCCCTGCAATTTCTGTACAAACAGTTCTTTTAAACTGGGCGCGTAAAGCTGTTCAAAATTCATATGGCATCCTCCTGCAAATATCTTGGTTATACCACATACCACGAATTTATTTTATCATGCAAACTGTCGAATTTCAACCTGAGATTTTTCTATAAAACATAGAATTTCCAGTTGATAGTTGACAGTTATCCCAAATAAACTTAAACTATAATCACTAAAAAAATACCGTTATGCTGGTATGACCAGAAAGAAGCGATGCTTTTGGAAAAGGTAAGAATTTTGGAAGTTAAGCAAAGTGTATTCGCAAACAACGATGCCCAGGCAGAGAAACTTCGGGAAGAACTGAAGCAGAAGGGAATCTATCTTCTGAACCTGATGTCTTCTCCCGGAAGCGGCAAAACCACCACCCTGACCCGGCTGATTGAGCTTTTGAAAGAGGACCTGAAGATCGGTGTGATGGAGGCGGACATTGACTCGGATGTGGATGCTGTCACTATCGCCGCCACCGGCGCCAAGGCCATCCAGCTCCACACCGGCGGCATGTGCCACCTGGATGCGGCTATGACCCGCCAGGGTCTGGACGGTCTGGATGCCGGTGAAGCCGACCTGGTGGTTTTGGAAAATGTGGGTAATTTGGTTTGCCCCGCGGAGTTTGACACCGGCGCAGTGAAAAACATGGCAATCCTCTCCGTACCGGAGGGTCACGATAAGCCCCTCAAGTACCCGCTCATGTTCCAGGTCTGTGATGCGGTCCTTATCAACAAAATCGATGTAGCCCCCTACTTTGATTTTGACTTTGAAAAATGTACTGAGTACATCCGTATGCGCAATCCCAAAGCGGTCATCTTCCCCATCAGTGCCAAAACCGGCGAGGGAATCGAGGCTGTTGCTGATTGGCTGAAAGAAGAAGTAAAGAATTGGAAAGGAATATGAGAAATGGCAGATTATCTGGCAGGTTTCTATCCCGAGTGGGTAGATAAAGAAGAAAATCCCAGGCAGATCATTTTAGACTTAGGCAAAATGATCACCAACCGGATCCCCGTAAAGCTGGGATTTCAAAAGCTCAACAAGTACGATCCCGAGTACTGGGGTCTTGCTACTCTCTTAACCGACGAGCAGGCAGAGGTGGCTCTGAAGATGGGTGTGAGAAAGCCCAAGACCATGGCCGACATGGTAAAACTCACCGGCAAGAGCGAGGAAGAACTGGAAAAGATTCTGAGCGATATGTCCTTTATGGGCATTCTGGAGTACAACTGGGAGAATCCCACCCGCACCAAGCAGTGGGTCCTGCCCATGTTCGTTCCCGGCAGTGCGGAATTTACCAACATGAATGACACCATCCTGAAGAAATATCCCGAAATGGGTCGTTTCTTCGAGCGGATGAGTCGTCTGCCTCTGGAGAAGGTCACCCCCATGGTACCTCCCGGAGGCGCCGGCATCGGCATGCACGTGATCCCTGTGGAAAAGGCCATCGAAACCGAGAACCAGTCCATTTCGGTGGAACATATCTCCCACTGGCTGGATAAGTATGAGGGCAAGTACGCCGCATCTCCCTGCTCCTGCCGCAAATCCCGTCTGACCTTCGATGAAGGCTGTGCCGATGACCCCGAAGGCTGGTGTGTTGCCGTGGGCGACATGGCTGATTACGTGGTGGAAACCGGTAAGGGTGGCCGCTACATCACCAAGGAAGAGGCTCTGGAAATCTTCCGCAAGGGCGAGGAAAACGGCTTCGTCCATCAGATCACCAACATTGACGGTGCAGACAAAATCTTCGCCATCTGCAACTGCAACATCAATGTCTGCTATGCTCTGCGTACCTCCCAGCTGTTCAACACCCCCAACCTGTCCAGAAGCGCCTATGTGGCACGGGTGGAAAAGGACGACTGCGTTGCCTGCGGCAAGTGCGTGGAGGTCTGCCCTGCCGGTGCTGTGAAGCTGGGTCAGAAACTGTGCACCAAGGACGGCAAGCAGGTAGAGTATCCCAAGCATCCCCTGCCCAGCGAGATGAAATGGGGCCCCCATATGTGGGATGAAAACTATAGGGACAACAACCGCATCAACTGCTACGATACCGGTACCGCTCCCTGCAAGACTGCATGTCCTGCACACATTGCCGTCCAGGGTTACCTGAAGATGGCCGCTCAGGGCCGCTACACCGAAGCCCTGGCGCTGATCAAGAAAGATAATCCCCTGCCCGCTATCTGCGGCCGCATCTGCAACCGCCGCTGTGAGGACGCCTGTACCAGAGGCTCCATCGACCAGGCTATCGCCATTGACGAGGTCAAGAAGTTCATTGCCCAGCAGGATCTGGACGCAGAAACCCGCTATATCCCCAAAAAGGTGGTTCCCTCCCTCAACGGCTCCTTCTCTGAGAAGGTCGCTATCATCGGCGCAGGCCCTGCGGGATTAAGCTGTGCTTTCTATCTGGCTGAAAAGGGTTACTCCCCCGTGATTTTCGAAAAGAACGAAAAGCCCGGCGGTATGCTCCGCTACGGCATCCCCAGCTTCAAGCTGGAGAAAGATGTGATCGATGCCGAAATCGACATCATCAAGGCCATGGGCGTGGAGATCAAGTGCGGCATTGAAGTGGGCAAGGATGTGACGCTGGACGAACTGCGTGCACAGGGTTACAAGGCATTCTACATTGCCATCGGCTGCCAGGGCGGACGCAAAGCGGGTATCCCCGGTGAGGATGCAGAAGGTGTCATGACCGCCGTGGATTTCCTTCGCACTGTCGGCGCTGACGAAAGCTATCCTGTAACCGGCAAGGCTGTGGTTGTTGGCGGCGGCAATGTGGCCATCGACGTGGCAAGAACCGCCCAGCGCTGCGGCGCAGAGTCTGTAGCTATGTTCTGCCTGGAGCCTCGGGACAAGATGCCCGCCTCCGAAGAAGAAATCGCAGAAGCTCTGGAAGAGGATGTGACAATCGACTGCGGCTGGGGCCCCAAGGAAATTCTCACTGAAAACGGCCGTGTAACCGGCATCGTCTTCAAGCGCTGCGTCAGCGTATGGGATAAAGACGGCAAGTTTGCACCTGCATATGATGAAAATGACACCAAGACCGTTCCCTGCGACCGGGTATTCCTGTCCATCGGTCAGAGCATTCTGTGGGGTGATCTGCTGAAGGGCTCCAAGGTGGAACTGGGCCGCGGAAATGGTGCAGTTGCAGACAGCCTTACCTATCAGACCGCGGAACCCGATATCTTCGTTGGCGGCGATGTGTACACCGGCCCCAAGTTTGCCATCGATGCCATCGCTGCTGGCCGTGAGGGTGCTATCTCCATCCACCGGTTCGTGCAGCCCCATTCCAGTCTGACTATCGGCCGTAACCGCCGTGAATTCATCGCCCTGGATAAGGACAACATCAAGGTAGAGCAGTACGACAACGCCTCCCGTCAGATCCCCGGCACCCGTAAGGATGTTGACCACAAGAAGTCCTTCCGGGATGCAAAGCTCCCCTTCACGGAAGAGCAGGTCAAGGCAGAAACGGCAAGATGCCTGGGCTGCGGCGCATCCGTCGTTGACCCCAACAAGTGCATCGGCTGCGGTGTCTGCACCACCAAGTGTGAATTCGGTGCCATTAAGCTCCATCGTGAGCGCCCTGAGTGTTCCAACATGATCCCCAGCGAGAAGAAGTTGCCTTATGTTCTGGGAAACGGTGCAAAGCAGGCCCTGAAGATCAAGTTCTCCAAGAAAAAGGAGCAGTAGATGCACGAACTGGGTGTTGTGTTTCATATTATCGACTCTTTGGAAGAAGTCGCCAAAGAAAATGATGTGACCCAGATCCAGAGCGTAACCATTGAGATTGGTGAGGTATCCACGGTGATCCCTCACTATCTCACCGATTGCTGGGAATGGGCCATCAAAAAGAAGCCTATGCTCACAGGCTGCGCAATGAAGGTGGAAATCCTGCCGGCAATTACCTGGTGTGACGGCTGCAAGCAGGAATACCCCACTGTGCAGCACGGTCGCATCTGCCCATATTGTGGCAGTGAGAAGACCTGGCTTTTGAAGGGAAACGAACTAAACATCAAAGAAGTAGAAGTTATATAAGGAGGTTATCTTATGTTATTCCAGATTTATGGCGAAACCGCCGGTTTCCAGCTTCTTGGCTGGCTGATGGTATTTGTGGGTCTGATTCTCGCCAATGAATTTGCACGCCGGACAAAATGGGGCGGCATTGCCTGCTTCCTGGTTCTGCCCGCAGGTCTGACTATTTACTTTATCTCCATTTATGTAGGCGCTGCTATGGGTGCCCAGTGGGCGCTGAATAATCCCACCTATGTCTACATGAACAGCTGGTTCCATTATTTCAAGCTCTATGCCGCGACATTGGGCTGCATCGGCTTTATGATGCTGAAATACAAGTGGTCCATCGGCAAAACGGATTGGTTCAAGGTGTTCCCCTTCCTGATCGTGGCCGCCAATATTCTGATTGCTGTGGTCAGCGACTTCGAATCCGGCATCAAGGGTGCCCTTTCTCCCGACGGCTGGTGGCTGTCCAGCGAAAATGTCTGGCTCTATGGTGGCTGGTGGAACTGGCTCAACGGCGCTGCCGGTATCATCAACATCTTCTGCATGACCGGCTGGTGGGGTATCTACGCTTCCAAAGATAAGAAAGATATGCTGTGGCCCGATATGATCTGGCTGTATATCCTGGCCTATGATGTGTGGAACTTCCAGTACACCTATCTGAACCTGCCTACCCACACATGGTATTGCGGTCTGGCGCTGCTGCTGGCTCCCACTGTTGCTAATGCCCTGTGGAATAAGGGCGGCTGGATCCAGAACCGGGCAAATACCCTGGCTCTGTGGTGTATGTTCGCTCAGGTGTTCCCCCTGTTCCAGGATAGGAGCATCTTCACTACCCTCCCGGTACTGTATGCTGACGGCTTCATGGATGCCGCTATCCGTCCGACCCTGGTAAATCCTGTTCCCCAGGGCGTGATTTCCATTGCTTCGCTGGCCATCAATGTGCTGGCTCTGGCGCTGATTATCAAGCGCTCCAAGGAACAGAAGAAGAATCCCTACAAGCAGGAAATTTTCACTGACGCCAAGGACTTCCAGCTGGCAATGGCTAGAGCGGAAGATAAGTAACCCACATAGCACAGAGGCTGCAGAATTTCTGCAGCCTCTTTTCATATTCGTCACCCTTCGATGCTTCTCGTGTGCTTCTAACATGTTAAAGAACATTTTGATGCCGTAGACCAGGGGAAACGGTACAAATGGGAAGCTATCGCCTGGTGTAAGAAGCATTGGAAGATCGATTCTCCCAACTTTGCGCAGATGCTGGAAGAGGCGTTCGGAAAGGCAAAGAATCTGCTTGCCTCCGCGATGTATTATCCTTATCGTATAATAGTGGCGAGCAGTGTCTGGGTGCTACCCAGCCGGATTTTTGCTTGTTGGGGAATCCCCCAAACCCCAGATCTGCTCCTTCGGGCAGGCAACGCGTTTTGTAAACGCTGACAAGAAATTTTACAGAAAGCGAAAAATAACATTTGAGGGATTCTCAGATTGTTTCTTATTCAATTTTGGCTTCAGCGATCAGCGAAAAGTGTGCAATGCCATGGTCTGGGTAAGGAGATACGCTGACGGAAGGGTGGCGTGTTTCACTACACCCATTTCCGGCGCACCAATCGGAAAACAGAAAAATTCGCCCACACGAGACTTGTAAAATCTCGTGTGGGCGATTGTCATGCCTGCCTTAAAACTGCAAAAGCGCCGGCGCGGATGCCGCTGGCTTCTGCGCGCGCCCTTGCCACCTGGTGGGCGTAGATATTCAATGTTGTGGAAGCGGTAGCATGTCCAAGCTCAGCGGCTGCGTTCACAAGATCCACACCGTTGCCAATCATCATGGAAGCTGCGGTATGTCTGAAGGCGTGCGGGTGAATGTGAGGAAGGTGGTGCTTTTTCACTGAAGTTATTCAGCCAGTCAGTGATACTGTCCGGATTCATTAGGTTTACATCATCACGGGTAAAGACATATCCGTTCTCAGTCCACTTATCTCCATACAGCTCTTTCAGACGATTCTGTTCCTCCTGCCATTTCTTCAGAAGGTCCATGCACTGTGGTGCAAGCATGAGCGCTCTCACTCGATCAGTTTTCGTTGGACCGCTGTATGTACCTTTGCTTTTGGTGTAGAGCAGCGCATTATCAATCATAACTAGGCCAGTGGTCAGATTTATGCTATCCCATTTCAATCCCATAACCTCGCCCCTTCTGCAGCCGGTATCGATCATGAGATATGTGATGGTTTTCCATTTTAATGGTGCCTGCTCAAGAGCATCCAGAATAAGATCCATCTCTTCAGGCTGATAGTACTGAGGTTTGGTCCTCGGCGCTTTAGGAGGGGTTGCTCGTGCGGCTACATTAAACTGCACGAGCATTTCTTTTTCTGCCTGATGTAGAATCGCAGAAATGAGTCGGGGATGTTCAAGCACCGTTTTTGCCGACAGGGGGACCTTGACCTCATCTACAGTAAAGATGTCGTGGAGGTCATAATCCAAAGCTTCACAGATTGCTTCCGCACTGGAAATCCAAATGGGTTGTCCTCGGACGGCAGCGGTAATCGTCATCGGAGCCAATCCTGTCTCTCTTGCAAGCGCAGAATTCGGAACATCGAGCCGTTCAAGCGTTCTAAGGAGTTCTCCTTTTGTCCCCACCCACCAAGGAACTGATGAAACTGGTGCTGGAACAGC